>Ga0209542_10016634_pt1 | contig 12172 bp, 13 predicted proteins | sample RifCSPhighO2_01_FD_184028 | JGI IMG/M metagenome (GOLD analysis project Ga0209542, IMG submission 184028) | Soil microbial communities from Rifle, Colorado - Rifle CSP2_plank highO2_0.1 (SPAdes) (version 2) | ecosystem: Environmental > Terrestrial > Deep subsurface > Rock core/Sediment ...
CGGCGGTTCCGGCATGGAAGGCATTATGCAGGCGCTCGGGCAAGCGCTTCTAAAAGCGATGCAGCCTCAGCCGCCGGCACAGCCATCGCAACCGTGCGCCGCAGATCAGAATGCATTTGCACAGCAACAACAGCAGTATCAGTACCAAATGCAGATGTATCAATACCAATTACAGCAACAGCAGTACCAAAAGCAGATAGGAGAGCTCATGGGCATGAGCCCGTATGCTTCGCTCATGCAGCCGCAACCTTCGATGCCATCCCCGTGCACAGCGCAAGGGGGCGGTGGCCAATGTCCTGCACTCCAACCACCTCCTCCGCCGAGCTCGTGCACCGTAGGGCTCTGGACTCCGGTGCCGACCCCGGGCTATGGCGGCCAGATGTGTCCGTCGTGGCAGTGTGTGCCGGGCCCACAGGTGAATTTGCCGAAAGCAGAGATATCGTGCGAACCGGAAACGATAGATCCGGGAATGGAATTCAGATTGGACTATGCATGTACAAATGCGGATTCGGCCGAAGGCGAAGGTTTTCGTACTGGTAGCAGACTCACTGGTGATTGGATCATAACGCCGCCATCGACCGCGACATCTACCACGTATGCACTGACGTGTACAAAGGGAAATCAGACATCAACGGATCAATGCACGGTGCGCACATCGAAGCTCTCGATTATCATCGTTGCCAATCCGCAAAGTGTGAAATCGGGAGAACGCAGTACTATAGGGTGGATTACTTCTGGCATGCAAGCGTGCACGGTGTCGTCGCCGGACATGCCCGAATTCACCGAGCGCACCAAGAGCAACACCAGTATAAATGGCGCGGCGACGAGCGACCCCATCCTCTCCAAGGTGGATGTGTTCCTCGACTGCACGACGCTCGGCGGCGATACACGCCGCGCAAGCGTCACCATCACGCCACGATAATTTTGTTACGCGTTTCATCAGACTTACCTAATTTTCACGGTCGTGAGAATTAGGTAAGAAATAAATATACACATTGCCTTCACGCGGCCGCGTAGAAATAATGTAGTTCATAGGACATCGAAGCACGATCAGTCACACGGGTTTTCAGGGCTTTCCACATACGGTTCAGAGCGGCCGCTGTATTCGGGGTATTATTACGGCATGTTCAAGTACGCGTTCGTTCGCGGCCTGCCCGACTGCAACATGCAGGCGGGTACCTCTGTCCTTGCCGCCCTCGTACTTGCCGCAGTACTCGGTGGTATGGCGCTCGTAATAGACGGTATTTCTCCATCGCACGCGCAACTGCCAAACAATTCGTCGCAGCTTGCACAGGCTGTGTCGTCGGACCTTTCAAAAGACGCGGGCATAGATGACATCGGAAAAGAACAGAAAGACGCCGCTAATTCTATTGCGAAAAAATGCGAAGAGGCAATCAAGGCCGCTAAAGCTGGGCAAACCACAGCAACAAGCAAAGGCGGCGGCATAGTAAAGGACGAAGATAACTGCGTCGCGGCATACCACGTACCAAACGACCCGACGTACAAAAGTACGGGTGGATATAAATGCGTCGGAAAATCCGCTTCGGTGAATCTTCTTACCAGCGGGGCAAGCGCGGGCGAAATACAGATCAAGGGAGCACCCGATCCGAACATGGAGCCAGGTAAATGTGCGGTCGTGGCGTGCGTTCCCAAGTCAACTAATTTAAATGCGTATGTAGAACTTGGTCTGTCTCTGCCCAGTAGTCTTGTTGGAGCAAGTAATCTTAAGACAGGGTCGATGCTCTGTGCTCCCGCAAACATGACGAGCATCGACAAATCACAAATCGTGAATCTGCTCAATACGAGCTCCAAGTCGTTCGATGTGCCACCCTCTGGCGGAGCATTGATACCTTCGAGTCCACTATCCAAATCTGATAACGATATCTTGAACCAAGTTTTTGGTAGAAGTTCGAATAATACATCTGGCCAGATTCCTATATCTGGAACCGGTCTTGCCGCTCCTCCGGAAGCCCGGATTAGACAGCTTGCTGAGGCAAACCCTAATGCGGAAGCGCAGGCTGCACAGCAAGCGGTGTTCAAAGCAACGTGCGAAGCAAACCCCCCACTGTGTGGTCCGGTGGCAACACAACGGTCGCCTGTTCCGCCCCCAGCGGATGCAGCAGCGCGCGCGGCGGCGGAAGCGGCCGCAAGAGCCCAAGCCGAGGCGGTAGCGCGCGCTGCTGCGGGCAGAACGGGCTTTGTAGACGCGACCAACCGTTCTGCAACGGGTGGGAGCTCGATGCTCAACGGTCTTTTGCAGGCGCTGACGCGCGGCCTTATGCAGCAGCCACCCCCGCAACCTCCGCAACAGCCACCCCAACAGTGCGGCACGGATCCGAACGCGCAACAGCAACAACTGCAGCAATATCAATACCAAATGCAACAGTACAACTATCAGCTGCAGCTCTATAATCAACAGCGATATCAGCAACAACTGCAGCAGCAGATGATGGGAGGCGGACTCGGTCTTGACTACGGTCTCGGGCTCGGCGGCTTCGGTGCACAACCCCCAGCACCCCAGCCTCCGCAGCCATGTACACCGTCCACACAGAGCCAATGCCAGAATCAAGTCCCACCCCCCAATCCGGCGGCATGCACCGCTGGTTCGTGGATGCCGCAATACCAAGGTGCTTGCATCGTGCAGTGGCACTGCGTTCCGCGTCCTGTGGCGCAGAATCCGCAAGCCAACATCTCATGTCAGCCGGCAGTTGCGGACGTGGGCATGAACGTCGCGATTACGTACTCGTGTGTCAATGCGACTTCGAGCGAAGGTGCAGGATTCTCGACCGGAGGCAAACTCGCGGGTTCGGCAACCGCGGTCGTGGTCGCACCGCAAGAGGGCAATACAGTGATATACGGTATTACCTGCAAGCGAGAACAGCAGACGGTAACAGAGCAGTGCAAGGTAGAGGTTTCCAAACCTTCAATCGTGCTTATCGCCAATCCGCGCGAAGTCGTGCGGGGCGAAAAATCGACCATCGGATGGGTCACGGCTGGCATGCGTTCATGCATCATCTCATCGCAGGACATGCCCGAATTCACCGAACGCAACGCGAGCAACACAAGCGTCAACGGCATGGCAACGACCGATTCGATACTTTCAGAGGTCACTGTCACATTGAAATGCACCACGCTCGGTGGCGGCACAAAGAGCGCCACCGCCACCGTTTCACCAAAATAGTTCTTAGCTCAGATCCCGAAAAACTCGAATATCTTGTGCGCGAGCGGTTCTTTCATGGGCTTTTCTTCTGCGCGCTCCACGAAGTACGCGCGCACCACTCTAGGATCGATTTGCTCGATAGGGATTATTAAATTGGGCGCGAGCCATTTTTTGGTATCAACCAAGAGTAGCGGCCGCGCATCGTGTTCGTCTTCCACCCAAAAGGAAATTATTTCATCAAAGCGGTGAAGTGTGTCGTTGACACGCAACCCCCTATCCGAGAGTTCGAATCGCGCGAGTTCGGGCGGAGATTTCGAAAGGAGTGCGATCGTGCTCGCCGCCACAAGCACGACCACGCCGAAGAGAAAGTCGCTCAGCAGTATGCTGATGATCGCGATAGAAATGGCGACGATGCCGAGCGCCCAGTACCAATCACTCCCGCGTTCGATGTGGTCGTGCTCGTACGCGCTCCAGCGCAGAATAACGTGCTCTTCGGGCATAGTCCTATAAATTGTATCATTCGGCGTTATGGATGAGTGCGCGTGATATCGTAACGTGGTACAACAGCGTCGGAGGGGTGGCTGAGTGGTCTAAAGCACCGGTCCTGAAAACCGGCGTGGGGAAACCCACCGTGAGTTCGAATCTCACCCCTTCCGCCCTAAGGAATTTTTATCGGAGGTATGCCGAGGGCTATACCACTGCGAGACATCCCGGAGACTTACAGAACGCATGGGCCATATTGAGACCATGCATGACTAATATTTCTTGTACTATAATCTTAGTTACAATGGCCAATCCATTTGAAAAAGAAAAGAAGCCTACTCGAGAGACCCAGAAAGTAACTTCTTGGGAAAAATGTACCGCTATAGCAAAGGGACTCATCGAAACTTACGGTGGCAACAGACTGCCGAGAGGTAGATATGGACGTCCGGCCCCAGAGGTTCCCGAAACTGCATCTGATGTTTTCTCTACGTTACCAAGCGAGAAACTTCAACATTTCTATGCGCACGGCGTTACACGTGGTCTAGAAGATACGGACATACTTGCTTCAGTCATCAGCATCCTTGAGAACTCTGCAGTGGTGGGTGATTTCGGGCCGTTGAGTGAAAAGGGTGTGGGTGCGCCGTATACAAATGCCCCCTACATCGTTATTGCACGTGAGACAAATTTCTTATGCTTCAAGATCGACGGAAAAGGCAAGCCTATTCAAATGGGGATTGAGTATGTCGGTGGACAAAAAGCTAATGCGTTGGAAGTCGATATAGCGGCTCTTGTTGTGAACGCGCAACATCCAGGACTCGTTGATGCTTTAAAAAAGCGCTATCCAAATGCGAACATCGTGGATGCCGTTGGTTTGAAAAAATTTCTTGAAGGAGGCTCTTAGGCGCCCTGCTGTCGAGGGCTCGGCATTGCATCGGAAAAGTAGCTAAAATATCCTTATGGTGCTTGAAGCAGGAAGTACTAACTGCGGACAGCCCGCCAGATTGGCGACCTTGAACCGAAGTAGAATAACGGTTTTAGTTGTATACTAAATCTCATAATATGAGTGTTCAGAAATGGCGTTGGGATCAGGGTAGACTCGCATACTTCCAGTTTGAAAATCTGAAAAGCATGGCTCAATGCCTCGTGCGTCTTGATGGTATTTCTCTTGAGCAGTCTGATGACCCACTTAGAAAAGAATTGGTAGAATCCACTGGCCTACCATTTGCCCCGGAAACTTATAAGGTTTGGAGAAATTATAAGCGAGTGTTCGAGTGTTCTTTTCTGGCTACCAATTTTGACGGCAAGCTATATGTGACAGATTTCTGCAAAAGATTGGCATTTGAGGATGGGGGCGAGGTGGATGTAGACGAATTTCTATCCCTATATATCCCAAGATTTCGCTATCCGTTCCCCGCTTTCGCTGAATACGACAAAGGTGAAAAACTTATTTATCCTTTCTGTGCCGTGTTGAAACGTCTATTTTCTGATTTTCTTATCCACAAGAAAGCTGCATTGTCGCTGGAAGATGTATTCTCGATTGTAATTGGAAACGAGTGTACTGGACTTGAGTCATTAGAACACTACGCCACCCTGGCTCCGACGGGGCATTCTCCGAGTGGAGATGAGGAGAGGCAGGTGAGAGAAATGCTGATCTTTATCAGTCAATTGAGCGTATTAAAATGGTACGATGGAAAACTCCATCTGGACATCTCCCCAAAAGATTACGAAGATTACAGCGGGTTTCAGTATCTTGTCACGCCTTTCTTTGTAGAATCTCGCGGCGACAAGGAAGCGGATTATCTCTCCCTTACCTCATTAGGCGATGAAATAACATATCCCTTTAAGCTTCAATCTCGAGAGATGCCGACTGACGATATATTTATCGAAGGAAAGAGGGCACGAGTAACTCATGTAAAAATTGAAAGGAGCCCACTCCTGCGCAGGATATTTCTTAAAACATACCCAGGAACGGTATGTAATATGTGCACTACTGATACAAAATATCGGTATCCTTGGACAGAAAATATTCTGGAGATTCACCATGTCCTACCGTTATCCTCCGCGCTTTCAGTGACAACTGAAGGGACATCGCTCGCAGACGTCGTGGGTATTTGTCCAAATTGCCATAAAAGTGTCCATGGTTACTACAGAAAATGGCTCAATGATAATAGCCTCGACGATTTTAGGAGCAAAAACGAGGCAAAAGAAATTTACGAACAAGCAAAGTCTAGTACAATACTTATATGATCGGACTACAGCAAAAAATTCCATTGAGTTTTCAGCTGGCGTTGTTGAAAAAATGTGTTCGTAAGGACCTAGATCTAAACGATGTACTTGAGGGAGAGGGTTTGACCTATGACCATTTGAGATATCGAGTATATTCTGATAATGATTTTGTTAAAACACCCTTTCAAACAATTGAAGATCTCAGACGCCCGAAAAAAAATATCCCAGCGGTTAGTTTTTTTTCAGGTGCGGGAGGTTTGGATATTGGATTTGACTATGCGGGGTTCGATAACCTTGCTTCAATAGAAAATAATGAATTATTCTGCGATACGCTAAGATTTAACAATCCAGGCCAGCTTGTCATCGGCCCTCCCGATTTTTCTGGAAACGTTAAGAAAAGAGATGAAATCGAGCATATTCTAAAAGAAAAACTCGAAATCAAGGCTCCTTTTGAGGGTGTGTTCCACGGAGGGCCACCATGTCAGCCTTTTAGTATTGCCGCCAACCAAAGATTTTCTAGAAAGGATAGTAATTTCAAAAGACGTGGATTCTCTGACAAAGAGAGAGGAAATCTCCTCGATGATTACATTTGGTTTATTGAGAAGTTTAAGCCAAAAGTCTTTCTAATCGAGAACGTCCCTGGTCTGTGGGAAATTGACAATGGGAAGGGTCTTAGTAAAGCACTACAACGATTGGCAAAAGCGGGGTATTCGATTCCAGAACCGAAAATACTAAATGCCGCTGACTTCGGTGTACCTCAAAAACGACGCCGACTCGTTATTGTCGGCTCAAGAACTAAGACTATGTTCACTATGCCATTTGATAAAGTGAGCCAGATACCTTGTTCGGTAATTTTTGATCAAAAAATCAAAAATAAAACCAACCATTTAACAAGAGAGCATGCTGCTGAATCTGTACTCCGATATATGGAATTAGCTTATGGCCAACGCGATCACCTTGGCAGGGTTGATAGACTCAATCCTCATTTCCCCAGCAAGACGGTAATTGCTGGAGGCGTGGCTGGAGGCGGCAGGTCACATCTACACCCTTACTCGCCAAGGACCCTGTCCGTGAGAGAGAGTGCTCGGTTGCAAACTTTTCCTGAAAACTATGTCTTTGTGGGACCGGTAGCGCGGCAGTTCACGCAAGTAGGGAATGCTGTTCCTCCCCTACTGGCCTTTCGGATTGCGGAACAAATTTACAAACAATTTTATAAGTAACAGCTCTTGGTATTACGAGCGCTCCGACCGTTCCCCCTGAATTCGCGCGATCGCAAAGTCGCTCAAAAACCCTTACACTGCTTGGAAGGGTTTGGTTCATGACCGAGCCCCACCGCATATGAAACTATCGGGTGTTGTACAAAAAGGAGTAAAGCGGGGAAGCAAACTGGGTTATCCGACCGCCAATATTCCGCTCGCCGATGATACCGTCTCCGGTGTTTATGCTGCGCACGTGTATATTAAAAATGAAGCCCTCGGCCGTAGCCCTACGGGCGAGGCACCGTATATGGCAGCCGCCTTTGCCGATTCAAAGCGAGGCCTCCTCGAGGTGCACCTCCTCGATTTTGAAGATGATTTGTACGGGCTTGAAATAGAAGTGGAACTTTGTAAGAAGCTACGAGACAATGCTGATTTCGATGATGATACAGTGCTCCGTGCCGCGATTGCTGTAGACATTGCAAATGTGCGTGAATACTTTAAGAATTGAAATATGTTCAGCGGAACCATCGAGGCAGTGGTACCAATAGGATCGGCGCGAGAGGTGGGTGCGATTAAGCGCCTTCGCATAAAAAAACCGCGGTCGTGGAAACTATCGAAAGGTCAGAGTATTAGCATAGATGGTATTTGTTCAACCGTCGTTTCGAGTACGGCAAATTCGTTTGATGTGGAATACATACCAGAAACTCTGCGAAAAACGACGGCCATGAATTTTGCGCGAGGCAATGCAGTAAATCTTGAGCGCTCGCTTACCCTCAACACGTTGCTCGATGGACATATCGTCCAGGGTCACGTTGATGCGCGCGGTCGTGTTGTAGCACTCGTCGAGACAGGTCGCGCAAAAGAAATAATCATCTCGATACCACAAGATCTAATGCCGCTTATCGCACTGCATGGCTCGATCGCGATAAATGGTGTGAGTCTCACGGTCGCCCGAAGAGGTCGCGCATCGGTAACGGTGGGGCTCATACCGCACACGCTCAAGGTTACGAATCTCGGCGGACTTGATGTTGGAAGTGAGGTGAATATCGAGACCGACCTCCTCGCGCGCTATCTGGCGACCAGAGCAAAAAGTGCTACAGTGACACGCGATGCAAAGAAAAGAGCTCGCAAAAAAGCATAAAGCGGGGGATGCATCGAGGCTGCGAGTGGGTATCGTCGCGTCACGCTTCAACGAAGACATCACCGATCCAATGCTCGAGGGCGCACGAGCGGTCTTGCGCGAATGGAAAGTAAAACCGAAAAATATCTTTGTGGCACGAGTGTATGGCAGTTTCGAGGTGCCGCTTGCGGGAGCGCAGCTAATAAAAAAGAAACGACTCGATGCACTCATCGCCATTGGTTGCATCGTCAAGGGTGAGACTCGGCATGACGAGTACCTCGCTGGTGCGACAATGCAGGGCTTAATGCGCGTTCAGCTCGACGCACAGGTACCTGTGGGCCTCGCCGTACTCACCACCAACACGCTTGCGCAGGCGCGCGCGCGTTCGCGCGGCGCGTCGAACCATGGCGCACAAGCCGCACGCGCGGCACTTGAGGCCGCGCTCGCCGTACGATGACACGTCCGCACACCAACCGTGGTGTAATGTCGCGAGCGATATTACCGAGCGCAGCAATATGTAACTAACATGGGGCTTTTCTCCCACATAAAAAAGATATGGCGACATAAGAGCGACACCACGGTTGGTGTGCGGACACGCATCATGGTATTCGGAACGTTCGATATGCTCCACGAGGGGCATATCAATTTTTTCAAGCAGGCGCGTGCGCTCGCTTCGGAACCGCACCTCATCGTCTCAATTGCGCGAGACAGTGCTGTGACGAGGGTCAAAGGAAATGCGCCGCGTCACAACGAACTCGATCGTCTCGCGCTTCTAGAGGGCAATGCATTGGTTGATGAAGTTGTTTTAGGAGATGAGCGCGGCTACATGGCACATATCGCAAAGATACTTCCCGATATGATTGCGCTCGGGTACGACCAGAGCGGCGAATACGTAGACCAGCTCGAGAACGATTTGCTCGACGCGGGATTAAAGACGCGAGTTGTTCGACTCAAACCATTCAAACCCGATGTGTACAAAACCTCGAAGCTCGCGCATGATTGAAAGGATGAAGTATCTCGGAATAGATTACGGATCAAAGCGCATCGGCATCGCTGTATCTGATGGCGAGGGCACGATCGCATTTCCACGGACGACGCTTGCCAACGACCAAACGGTAATGGACGAACTTGCAGCTATCATCGAGGTGGAGCGCATACGTTGCATCGTCGTGGGCGACACGCGCGCATTTGGGGGCGGAGCGAATACGATAACCCCAGAGGCCGATAGGTTTGCCGCGCGGTTGGAAACCGAATTTAACATCCCCGTCAAACGGGCGTTCGAAGCATGGAGTTCCAGAGAGGCCACTCGTTTTTTGAATGCCGAAAAACACGACGAGTCAGCTGCATCGATCATACTCCAACGGTTCCTTGACATGCATCAGGGTGATATAAAGTAGCTCTATGGACGAATTAAAACCAGAAATTCAATACGACGATTTTGCAAAGCTCGATATTCGCATTGGCACCATTGTCGCGGCGGAGCTGGTCCCCGATACGGATAAGCTCATTAAATGCACCATAGATTTCGGCGAAGCAGGTACTCGCACAATCGTCTCTGGCATCGCAGAGTGGAAAAAACCGGAAGATTTGATCGGTAAACAGTGTCCCTACATCGTGAATCTCGCTCCTCGTATGCTCCGCGGGGTAGAGAGTCAAGGCATGCTGTTGGCGCTCAGCGACGACGATGGTCTTGCACTTATCCATCCGGAACGTCTGGTGCAACGTGGTGCGCGTATCAAATAAATTTGACTGTATAATTACCGAATGCGGATCACTCAGGGCGCCACGCGCACACGCGGCGGATTGCATTCATTTTCGGATACGCTCGCGCAGTGGTTTCCAGTGCCGCGGATCCTAACACCGCCCGCGGCTGGTATAGACATTTCTGATGCTTCCATCAAATGGTTCGCATTTGACCCGCGTGGCCGGGACCGTCACGTACACGCCTACGGAGAATTGCCGCTACCCGAGGGGGCGGTTGAAGGCGGTGTCGTGCGCGACGTGCAGACGCTTGCTCGGGCGCTTGCGACGGTAAAAGACGAGCTCGGTGGCATCACTGCGGCGCATGCCGCACTCCCGGAAGAAGGTGCGTATGTTTTTAGTATGCATGTGCCCCCCGGCACATCGCGTGAACAGACGCTGAAAATTATCGAATTCGAATTTGAGGGACGCGTACCGATCCCACCCTCTGCCGCTGTATATGATTATTACAGAATACCCACCACCACGGCGAGCGAGGAAGAGATAGCGGTCGAAGTATTTCCTCGCGATATTGCTGTGGAGTATGCTACCGCTTTTGATGTTGCGGGCATCACCCTGCTCTCGCTTGAGATCGAAGCACGATCAATAGCACGCGCAGTTACGACCGGGGAGAGCGACGAGCCGATCACACTGATCGTCGATTTTGGTCGCGAACGCACGGGATTTGCGGTCGTCAAACGCGGCATACCGATATTTACGTCCACGGTTGACGTGGGCGGCAATACCATCACTCGTATGCTGATGGAAAAAATGTCGCTTGGTTTTGAAGAAGCGGAAAACTACAAAAGTGCCGAGGGGCTCATCGCGAGTAGTGTGCCCTCAAAAGGCGTCGAAGCGATCAGTGGCACCGCATCCGCACTCGCCGACGAGATCGCACGGCACTACCATTATTGGGATACGCGCCGCAACGAACACGGCGAGCGCATGACGCCGGTCGGTCGTGTGCTTCTTGTCGGCGGAAACGTGAATCTACGAGGTCTCGCAGGGTACATCTCTTCGCGCGTACAGGCGCCGACAGAGCGCGGCGATGTGTGGAAACGCGTCGCATCTTTCGACGATTACATCCCGCCGATAGACAGAAAACAATCGTACCAGTATGCAACCGCGATCGGACTCGCGCTCCGCGGCAAATAGTATGCCCAGACACTAATACTGCCGTCGTCTCTTATGAAAAAACACTACAAAACTCAACGTATGAACAGAACTGAAGCTGTACCGAGCTCGTTGGAGTCTTTACGACCTAAATTACGACAGTATTAGTGTACGGGTATGGCAAATCTTTTACCGATAGATTCGCAAAAAAAGGTATGGCATATGTACCGAGCACGTTTTTTTATGGTGGGCTCGCTGGTCCTCTCGGCGGTCGCTGGTCTCGCGCTCCTTACGCTTATACCAGCGTATCTCGCGCTGGCAGTCGTTGCACCAAGTACTGATGTCGAGCACACGCTTGAAGGAGAGCGAATAGAGGATCCGACAGCGATCGCGCGCGCGCAAGCGCTCGTGACGGCGATTGGCCCGCTGCTTGTAGCCACGTCGTCGCCGACGGAAGTACTGTCGACCGCTATCGGCGCCAAGCCGAGCGGGGTCATCATTGACAGGGTTTCATACAGGACCGGCCAGTTGGTGTTGAGCGGCAGTGCATCACGCGAATCCATTGAGGCGTTCCGCACAGCGCTTGCTGTCGATACACGATTCAGTTCGATCTCGATACCAGTGTCAGCGCTTGTCGGGCGCGATGGCAATCGTTTCTCAATAACGATAGCGGGTTCATTTTGAGTATGGATCGGAAACTCACATTTATCGCGATACTGTTGACCGTATGTATGATAGTCGGGTGGGTTATCGTCTGGTACGTTGCGGTAACCATCTTCGGTGGCGCTGGGGCGCGCTCCGAGAGTCTCAAAAATATCACACAGCAGTCGAATCGCGCCGCATTCTCGGAGCGCCTACGCGCGCTCGGCACCGAAACGAAAAGCGAGCGCGAACAGCTTGAGCTATTTGCGAAGGCCGACGTTATTTCTATCGTACGGGCGATTGAAGATACAGGCAAAACCGTTGGCGTTGCCGTCGAAGTGAGCGATGCCAAACCCGAAGGGGAGGGCTCGGAACTGCCTGGTGGCGCACGGCTTGTTCCGGTCTCGTTCGTCGTGCAGGCGCGCGGAGGTTTCCAGAGCCTGGTGCATGCGGCAGAGCTCTTGGGATCGTTGGCACTGCCATCAGCGA
>Ga0209542_10016635_pt1 | contig 12172 bp, 3 predicted proteins | sample RifCSPhighO2_01_FD_184028 | JGI IMG/M metagenome (GOLD analysis project Ga0209542, IMG submission 184028) | Soil microbial communities from Rifle, Colorado - Rifle CSP2_plank highO2_0.1 (SPAdes) (version 2) | ecosystem: Environmental > Terrestrial > Deep subsurface > Rock core/Sediment ...
CGCTCTTCTCCTGTACCGGAAATGATTTTGAGAGTACCCAAGTTGTGCGCAATGGGAGCATTGACCTTGAAATTGAAAGTGATTGTGACACCCTACTTGTAAAAATTACAGGTTCGCAAACCTCTGAGCAGATCTCTTTATCTTCAGATGAAGGCGCGCAGGTATTTGTTGCAAAAGAGCTTGCAGCAAAGGGCAGCGTTGTTGTTACTGTAAATTCATCCGATGGACAGGGAATTGCAGGGGTTGATGTAACACTTTATAGCGTAGCGGAGAATAATGTGCCAGGAAGCGCATTTGAAACAAAACAAACAAGCGCTAGTTCTGTTGCAACATTTTCCGCAGTTAGCACCGGGACATATTACATTATTGCATATGATCGCAGCGGGAATTTTGCCGAATATGATGGCCTAAAAGAAGGCATCCGCCAACAAGTCCGGGCAAATGAGGTTACGTCTTTTGCAATTGTTATGCAAAAAAGCGTTGCAGGAAAAATAAAATTGCTCCTAAAGGATTCTAAAACTTCTGAACCTATTGGAGGCGCAATTGTTTCACTTGCAAAATCAGGCACACAAATAACAACTTCGAATAGTTTAGCTGACGGCAAAGTTGAATTTAATGTAGGGGAGGATGTGCAATACGCAATTACAATAGATAAGCCATTATATCTTATAAAAAATATTACCGCAAAGCCATCGCAAGATTCTCTTGAAGTCCTACTTGAACAGGCAACAATTGAAAACAGCGAGAGTTTACTGGTAACAGTTACTGATGAAAAGGATTTACCTGTTGAAAATGTAAAACTCAAATTGAAGGCAAGTTCAGATGGGGCGCAAATTGGCGCTGAAATTGTAACAGGGGCTGACGGAAGGGCAATATTTGAGCGGGTTTCGGGCGGGTCTTATTTTGTATATGGAGTAAAGCCTGGGCACGGGGAGAAGACAAGCGAAACTTTTGCAATTAGCAACAGGCAGCAAAATACCCTCAAATTGCGAATACCAATCGGCTCTGGAAAAATAGAAGTGAGTGTTGTTGATAGCGCAGGAAACCCGGTTGCGGGCGCTGAAATAAAAGCTGTTGATTATGGCGCTTTGCAGACATTGCAAGAAGTGACAACTGACCCGGATGGTAAAAAGGAAATTGTCCTGCGCGCCGATAAGAAAGTGTTTTTGATAGTTAGCGCTGATGGGTTTGTTAGTACAACTACTGTTCCTTTGCAAATGCAAAGGGATTCAACGCTGCAAAGAAGCGTAGAGCTCTCAAAAGATGCGCGCACATTCCAAATCGAATTTGAGGAATTATATTTTGGAAATGAATTAGTTTCAGATAGCGGGTCAATTAGCCCGGGTTCACTTTATAGCGCAAAATTTAGGCTAATAGTTCCTGCAAATGCAACATTTGATGAAGCCCTGGCACATATCCGCACAGGAAAGGAGCAAAATAATTCTTCTGAAAAAGATTCCATCTATATTAGCGATGTAAGGGCAGCATATAGCACCCTTGCACAGGGGGCAACCTATAACCCGCCGCTCGGCCAAGCCCAGGATCTGCAAAGAAGCGCTGCTGCAAATTCAAAGTGGGCAAATGTTATTTTCAAAAAAGCCCAGGGCGGAGTGTATGAAATCGAAACCGACCTGCAGGTCCGCAATGAGGCAAGGATCGGGTCTTTACTGGAAATTTGGTATCGCGCAGCTGCAAAAAGCGGAGGGTATATAAGATCGCCAAATGATGCGGCACTAGGGTCAAGTGAAGGAGCGCCACAAAAAAATGGGCTCTATGCAAATGCCCTCAAAAAAACATTCAGTATAGGCCCAACAAGCCTTTGCTCGGATGATTTTTGCGCAAGCTACTCCTCACAGGATTTAAGGGATAGTTTGACTTCAAGTGTAGTTGATAGCATTAGCGCACTTTCTAGTGTTAAGTATAAATTGCTCTTTGAAATTTCCAGTATTTCAAATGCCCCATTTAGTGCCGGCCAACTTGCAGTAAAAGATAGGACAAGCAGCATTGCAATTGATTCTTACAATATAAAGACCGCATCAGGGGAAAATAAAGGCGCCCAGAGGGTTGGGTCTGAATTTTCGGTTGCGGTCGGGGAAATTACAAAAGATTCAGTGGTATCGGGTGAAATTGTATTTGAGGCAAAAAAAGAAGGCACAATACCAATTGAAGTAAGTTTGATTTCGGCAAGCGGCAGCGCAACGCAAATTTATTCTAAAGTGATCTATGTCAAGGTTTTGCCATCAAAAGAACTTAGCGTTGATATTTTGCCAAGGGTCATTGTGCCTCTTATAAACAACAACATTTTAGTGCGGGTAACTGATGGGAATTCCCTTAGTAGCCCGATTTCAAATGCACAAATAAGTTTCAAAAAAGACGGGCAGGTAATTGCCGGCGGGAGCAGTGACATTGAAGGAATAGTTGCATTCACACTACTCTCACCTTCAGAAGGAAGTACATTTGGAGTTAGCGTTGATAAGAGCGGATATAGGGAAGTTGAAAAGGAAATAAAAATCACAGGCAATATTTTAGCAACCGACCCGCAATCAATAAAATTATTGCTAAGCGTTGGCGGGGAAGAATTCAAAACAATTGATGCGGCAATTTTGAACCACTCGCAAATACCGCTAGAAATTGAAAAAATTGCGGCAAGCAAGGACTTTTCCGATTACGTGCAAATTAATTTCACCAGCCCGGTGCAAGGGACTGTACTGACACCAGATGGAAATGCAGCCCTTAGCGCAACACTTAGGCTAAGTGAAAAAGCGCTGCAGATAACAAAACCTACAAGGATTTTAGGCACGGTGCACGTGCATCTTACAAACCCCAATTTTTCGCAGCGCTGGCTAGCTTCAATCCCCCTTGAATTGACATTTGGTTTTGGGGATGAACTTGATAGCACTGAGTGCTTTGAATTAACCCCAACGGAATGGAAAGCAACAGGGTCACCGACACAGGTTCATCAAGTGAGTATAACAATTATAAACAATTGTGAAGTTGCAGGGCAAAAAATTAACCTTAGAAATATTTCAGCAAGAATTGTACCGGGTTCAGCGCCACTTGAAGGCGCAATCAGGGCAACAAGTTCACTTGACGGGTCAAGGTCGGTTCTTCTTGACAAATCATTCAGGACAATTCTTGATAGCTTAAGATCGGATAGTGAAGGCACAATAAAACTTGAATTGCAGCCAGGCGGGGTTGTTAGTAGCTCCGGGGAAGCAAAAATTGAATTGCAGGCAACACATTTTACATCAAGCGGCGAGCAGAAGATCACGCGCAAAATTGATTTTTCAGCAAACCTAAATGATTTATCACAATGTGTTGAAGTGCTGACAAATAGGGACATTACAGTGCAAAGCTGCCCTTACAATACAGGATTTGGGCAATATGGAAATAGGTTCTCGCAATTTAGCAATTCACGCTATGCCCAATTTGACCCCTACGCTTCACGAAATGGCTACGGAACAGGGGTGCCGCCATATCTTGGTTCAGCGCTCCCGCAACAAAACCTCCCGGGCTCTAGCTATTATGATTATGGAAATCAGGGGTACATGAATTCATATCAGAATTCATACTATCCAAATACATCCTACACCCAGCCATTCTATCCGGCTGAAGGGGTTTCAAATTCATTTAATACCTCATGGAACTGCGGCTCCGGGGGATTTGCAATAAGGAATAGTTGTAGCAGCGCAGTTGATTTGGCATTTGACCCACAACCCGGAATTAATGTAAAGGACAAAACAATTACAATTGAACCAAATTCAGAAGCGGAAGTGGTAGTTGAACCGACAAACTTTTTTGGAAGGTACGCGCTTGGGATAAAGGCAAAGCCCTCGCAGAGCAACCGGAAGACAACCGATATTAGAACTGTTTATGTAAATGTTACAAATGAACTGGCAAAGAACTACAAGGATTGTATTTCAATTAGCCCATCAAGAAATCTTTCATTCAATAACTTTGTCGGAAAACCGGTGGAATTGCAAATAATCAACACATGCTATGACCAGGGAGTGTTTTTGGAAGCTAGCAATAACACAATAAATTTTTCAGGGACCTCAATAGCAACCCCTACAAATACGGCATCCGGATTTAAGGAAATGATTGAGAGCTGGACATTTTTGGATGAGCAGATAACCCCGCAGGCAAATGGGAAAGTTAGGCAAGTTTTGACATTTGAAATAGTGAAGGCCCTCAAAGAATACCAAAACAAGGCTCCTGCGGCAAAATTTTTCGAGCAAAATAAATTTGCAGATGTCGGGAATTTAAGGTACTTTTTAACGTCAGGGTTTTTCGCAGCAGAAGGCAGGACCAATCTTGTAGTGCTCTTCTCCTCCCCCAGCGGAGGTGTTAGGACAACCCACTTCCCGGTAACTGTGCAGGATTATTGGCCTTTGGTTGAATTTGCAGAGCAGATTTCAAATAGGTTTACAACATATGGGAACCCTTCAGTAAAGCCATCCCAGTGCATAAATGATGATGCACTAAATTTTGCAAAAATTGGAGAACTACCGCTTGATAGGTATTCAACATCTGAGAATGGCAGATTATTCAAAATTGATGAAAAGAACGGCTGCGGAAGCGCCGATTCTATTTCAGCCCCATTTAACCCGGCAGTATTTGAAAAGAACGGGTTGCGCATGACAATTTCACATGACGGCCACGAAGCAACAATTAGCTTTGATGCAACTAATTGGACGGGCGCAAAAACACAATTCAATGAATCAATGACAAGTAAAGTTACAAGAGTGTCTCCTGCAGGAACCGAGATACGAAGATTCAATGTCTCATTTATAGTAAAAGCCGACCCCACAAGGCCCGGCGGAAAAACACCAATACCCGGTGGAAGCGGCAATACAGGGACATTTGCATGCACCGCCGGCGAATCTGGCCCAGAAGCGTACAAGAAATTCGGGTTACACCAAATTAGTTATGATTGGAGAACCCCAAGCGATGGAAAAGGAGTTGCAAAGAATGCGTGCGATGTACTAATGCCAAGCGGAACAATTGCAAGGGAATTAAAGAACACAAGCGCTGCCCCGTGGTTTTGCGATGCAACACAGAGTTCAATTGCACTTGCACAAAAAGCCGCGGAAATAAAGAAAGTTACAGGATCGATAAATGATGCGGCAAAAATAGGCAATTGTTCAGTAACAGATGACCCGTTCAAGTGCTCCGAGGAGAGTAGCAAGAATTCACAAGAACTCTTCCGCTACGTCCTAAAACAGAGCTCAAATGCGGGGTATTTCATGTCAGGAAACGGAGTAGTGGATTTATTTGAAGAGAATTCAAAACTCAAATTTATACAAGTATCAAGCAGCCTTGAAAATGATTTGAAAGGCAAGAGCCCGATGCCGGAAACTAGCGAGGCAAATATAAGGAACAATATTTTCATAATCAACAAGACAATTGAGATCATGGAACAAATAAACAGCAAGATAGATAGCGAGCCACGCCTCAAAGGCCTGCAACTTGTTTATGAGATCAACGGCTGGGACGCCACAAAGATCAAAGACCCCAAGTCAGTGAATAGGCCATCAGACATTAGCGGTGTTGATCTTGGCAACCAGAAGGACTATGCAATACCGGCAATTGGTTTTATCCAATTCCAAAAGCAGATTGTCGACCAGATGAATAAATGCCTGCCAAACAGCTGCGCATCTTTTACCCTGCAATCTGGCCAGAGCGTTTCAAAAGAGTTCATGCAAGAACTAGCAAAAGGCAAATGGAAGCTCACTGCAAGAAACCTCAATAGCTCGGCACAATTTGTGGAAGAATTGGTGATGAGAAATTCGGAGTGGACGATCGGAAAGCAGGCAGGATATAATAATTTCTTTGAATTCCACAAAGCAAACATTGACACCAACATGTTCCTCATAAAAGATAGCTATAGCGCTGATTTTGCACAAAAGTTCAATGACCACACCACGTACAAATCAATTGCCGCAACACCACTCGAATTTGCGCAGGATAAGATTGATGCTGCCGGAGATTACCAAGTTAGAGTTGAATATAATTGGGCTGCTGCAAACCCGAAAGCAAAGGTTTCCCTAAAACTAATTCGCGACCTAAAGGCAATTGATGCGGACAATGCAAAAGCTAGCTTCCAGTCACAATATGCAAATAATTTGCTCTTCACTTTCCCGGTAAACGGAGCCCGGAGCGGCGCGATGAGCGGGACTAATACCGGAAATTTCTATTTCAACTACTACGGAGTTGAGGACCCTTCACTTGCAATAGCAAACCCAACCGCAACAAATAGTGTTGGCCCAACTTCAACATTCACATTCAATTCAAGCTATAGCGCAACAAAGAGTACACAAATACTTTCAATTGGCCAGAACGCAATTGCATACACGCCTTCAGACCCAGTACTTTTACAGGCAACAATTGCAAAGGGACAGCAGGCAAATGCAGCCGGAGTGCTCTTTGAATTCTCAACAGTGCAAAATAGGCAACGCAGCGTGCAACCACTTGAAGCACAGTGGAAAGTTTCTAGTAGCGGACTTGGAAGCAATGTAGGTGAGGTGTTGGTAACACAAAGGCACAGGGGTTCAGCGCTTTGCTCTGATAAATTGGGCGGGCTTGATGGGGAGTATGATGGGATACTTATAAACAACTCGCAGTCAGGTACACTTGGGCTCAATGCGGTAGTATTTACCCCGGCGCGCGTTGATGAGACAACCTCATCTGAAATTTCAACAAAATGTACACAGGATTCCTCAACAACAATTGGCTCTAGCGATCCACTTAGTTCAAGGGCAATTACTTCGCCGCTAAAAGGAATAGGAGTTGTTAGCCTCAATAGGGACAAGGCACTAGGCTCAGTTAGGACTGAGTATAATTTGCAAAGCCTTGTGCAAAAAGTTAATGGCGGAAGCGTGTGTGTGAAAGCCGATCCTTCTACATTTAACCTCTACTGGAACGAAGGGTATTTTGTAAAGTGAGCACATGCTTGGAAAAACCGGAAATGTAATCCTTGGAACAATCCTCTATCTTCTTGGAATACTTGTAGTGAATGTTTTTAGCGGGCCGATTGATCGCAGCTTTTTTTTAGGGCCTGAACTAGAACTTGTGCTTGTGGTAATTGCAATCTTGATACTCTCTTCGCTTTTTTACGGGAACACTTCCTTTTTGCTCCTCTTTTTTGCAGGGGTATTTTTTGGAAGCGGATTTTCTGACCACTCAGTGTACGCTCTTGCAGCACTAGTGCCACTTCACTGGGCCCTTCTTGCCGGAAGTGAAATGGGCGGGATTGCATTTTTGGACCTTCGCGGAAAGGCAAATTTTTTTGATTATAGGAACGTATATTTGCAAAAAGTGGTTGGGATAATCATCCTCTGCGTACTCATCGGGTATTTTTTGAGTTCGATTACCGCAATGCAACTACTTGAAAGCGTGGCCTCATCCGCACCTTACCAATTCGTCAAAAACCTCATTGAAACGGGGTATTGGTAGGATAGAGTTAGCAGCCCACTGAGGCATTATTTGAACAATTTTGGTTCCCTCCCTTAAACACAATATAAATCCCCCTGAAGTGATACAAAAATAGTATCACTTTTGATTAAAAGCGATACAATAAAACCACCACCTATAGCCAATGAAGTTTCTAAAAAAGCCGACATTCGCCCCGGTTTTTTCAGCCCCGCATAAAATCGTTTAAATTGACAAATTAAGCCATATCAAAAAATAGCAGGCAGAAGGTACGCCTCAACGAAATGTTTATAAGTATCACCAGCATTATACTTATTATGATTATAGATAGGCCAATGGATACAAGGAAAATAGCAGACTCAAAAAAGTGGGTTCTGGTTTATGGAAGGCGCAAGACCGGGAAAACTTTTCTTGTAAACAACTTCATTAAATACGATGAATATTTTTTTGTAAAAAACACAGGGAGCATTCTCACAAAAAACAATGATTCTATTAGCTATGAGTCATTCATTCAGATTTTCAGCAGGGCGCTACAAGACAATAAGACGGTGGTTGTCGACGAATTCCACAGGCTTGGAAAAGACTTCTTTGACTACCTGCATTTTATGAAAAAGAGCGGAAAACTAATCCTGATTTCATCCACCCTTTTCCTTTCAAAAAAGCTAATATCAGCAAAATCCGCCCTGCTGGGGCTTTTCACGGAAATGCCGATAGGGTTAATTAGGCTGGAGGACTGCCTTAGCGCCTTGAAAAAAATCGATCTCTCAAAAAAAGAAAAACTCGAACTTGCAGTACTGCTAAGGGAGCCAATAGCAATAGATTATTTTGAACCCAAAGAGGGGGCAAGAAAGACAATCGCCAAAATTATTTCAGGTTCGGTAAAAACAATACCCGCACTGATAGGTGAAATATTTTTAGAGGAGGAGAGGGAAATATCGGCAGTCTATGAAGGCATATTGCGCTCAATAGCTTCCGGGAAGGTAGGCTCGGGGGAAATATCTAGCTACCTCTTCTCAAAAAAGCTCATAAAAAAAGACGATCCAAGCATAATACAGCAGTACCTCAATAATCTCTGTGCATTTGGGATAATCAGAAGGATAGGTGTTTTTAGCAAAAAAAGATACATATACAAACTAACATCCCCCCTTGCAAGGATATACTATTACGCGGACGAAAAATACAATCTTTCCGAAAGAAAAATGTCGGACGGGGAATTATTGAGGATCATAGACGAACTGATGCCGCGCATAATAGAGGATTCGGCTAGGGAAGCGCTTGCCGAAAAAAACGGCCTTACCGAAACAGTGATAGAGGCAAAAGACTTTGAAATAGACGGGCTACTGCTCAAATTCAAAAAGCCCGAAATAGCCCTCGAAGTGAAATGGGGAAAAATCGGGGAAAAAGAAATAAGAAGGGTGGAAGAAAAACTCGGCAAAACCCAGGCAAAAAACAAAATACTCTTTGTACAGGACAAAACTAAAATCAGATCCAACATCCAAACAATGGACGTAGAGGGATTGTATTGAATTTTACTAAAACCCCATTAGTTCGTTAAGAGCAGTCGGGGCAGGTTGAATACGACAAGCCCGATTTGAACGATTTTAAGCAAGGCCTAACCCTAGGGGAATAGGTTCTAAAAGGACTATAAACAAATTGGCGGAGTGGATAAGAAAAGCGGGGATTGGAAGGCAGGGGATTTTATTGAAACTTCTTAGTTAGAAGCGCATTACCATAACCCGGATTTTGTGGATTTTCACCAAAAATCTCCCCCCCCGTTTTCAACAGTTTTTTAAAGGGGTTCTGCCTTTATCTAAGCGAGAATTTACCATGCAAAATAAACCCCTTACCCCCCCCCATACCCATTATCCAAGCCCTTTCCCTTCTCCTCATTTTACTCTTTTTCTCTTCAAGCGTTTTTGCCGTTGCGCAACTAGTTGCATTGCACGGGCGGATTGCGCAGAGTGGTTCTTCACTCTCCACCGGGGATCTAAGAGTTTTGATTTATGATGCGAATGTTAGCGGGAATTTGGTTTATGATTCAGGTTCTGATTTTAACAACGCAATAAACGACGGAGTAGTGGACGTAGTGCTCGGAAGCAACACACAACTCGATTTGAACTACGGCGGGTACTACTACATTGATCTCAGCATCAACGGAACAGATTTAGATTTTAACGGTTCAGAGAGAAAACAATTCGAATCCTCCCACGGAGTAGTAAAAACAGGATCAATCCTAGACGCTACTATAACCAACTCTGATATTTCTAGCACTGCGAGTATTGATTGGACAAAAATCTCAAAAACCGGTGCCGATCTAAACGCTTTGAAATGGGGTTCGGATTTCAATTCACAATACGCAAGAAAAACCGCAGACGACAACGTAACCGGAGCATGGAACTTTGCAAACACCACCACCTGGAACGGCGGATTCGGCCAGGGAGGAATAACCATCCAAAACGGAGTACTCTACACACAATCACTCGTAATTTTGAATGACTTGAACGCAGCAACAGTCACAGCAATAGACGTCAATGGTAACTACACACCATTCCTCGATGTTACATGGAGTTTAGGATCCTCAACCAACCGCTGGCTCGGAATATTCACAAGAGATTTGAACGCAACAGACATAAACTCAACACGCGCATCAATTGGAACACTCACCCTTGGAACTCCGCTTGCAAAATCGCAAGGTGGAACAGGAACAACCGACTTCAACTCAAACGGAATAGTTTTCTATAACGGTTCGGCACTGCAGAATAGGAGCAACTTCGTAGTAGCTGCTGACGGAAACGTCGGAATCGGAACAACAACACCCACAAAAACACTCCATGTTGTAGGAGATGCCAACATCACGGGCAACACCTACCTAAACGGAAACGTCGGCATAGGGACGACGGAGCCAAGTGGAAAGTTGGATATCAAGGGTGCATCCACTGGTGATATTTTTCAACTTGTTCTTTCTTCGGCCAGGAATATAGGCGGACTTAATAGGAATTGGCTTATGTCTCTCGACCGAGGAGTCGAAGGAAATTTTGAAATTACGCCAAGTACGCTTTTGGGCGGTTACACATTTAACACTCCAGCTTTGGCAATAAATACTGCTGGCAACGTCGGCATCGGGGAAACGTCACCAGGGTCAAAGTTGAGCGTCTCTGGCGGTGGAAGTTTTGGAGCGTCTTACGACACCACAGCGGCTCCGACAAATGGGTTAATAATAGAGGGCAACGTAGGAATCGGCGTTAGCTCTCCTAGCAATAAACTTGATGTCAACGGCAACACAAGAATTACAGGCGATCTCAACGTCACGGGCACATCCTATTTGGGAAACATAATTTTGAACGCCACTGATTTGAATGTCACCAACATCAACCCCCGCGACCAAAACATAATAATCAAAAACACAAGCGGAGGAGAAATCGCAAGAATAATAGGCGCAGGAACAACCTCAGGAAACGTGGGGATTGGGACGACAACGCCGGGAGCGAAATTGGAAATTGCAGGCGGCGGGATATCAATAGCATCTCCACAATCACCACAAAATGACAATTATCTTGAATTTAGAAGCGACTATCCGGGCCACACAGATTGGCGGCTTTATCACTCGCCCAACACTCACACAACATTGTCTATACAAGCAGACCAAGCAAGTGTGATAGATATTACAAGTACTCAAATTAACCTTTTAAAGAACCATGAGGCATTTGGATCGCAACGCATATTTACAAATGGCGCAACAAACCCAGTATTGACTTTAAAAGGACACATAAACGAACAAACAGCTACCATACTCTCTGTTTTAAAAGGAACCAATCAAGCTGCTACAGTACCCACAATTTATACCGATGGCTACGTTGGCATAGTAGACCCAACCCCAGATGCAATTCTTGATGTGAATGGAATCAACAAAGACACAAACGTATTGAGAGTAGACTCCAATACAACAGCTTCGCCTGTAACCGGATTGATTGTAGATAAGAACGGAAATGTTGGTGTTGGAACTTCATCGCCATCCTCTGGAAGATTAGTTATTGATGGAGGGCACTTGACATTTGCAACAGATGCAACATACACTATAGGAGCGCCAGGGGCAAATAGGCCGATATATGGATATTTCAGCAGCGCGGTACGAGCAGACAATTTTTATACATACCATGATTGCGCCTCAGGAATAGGATGCTCTGGAACCCTTCATGGCCTTGTAACAATTAGCGGGGGCACTGCAATGCAGGCAGTCAGCTCCGACGCCCAAGCAGGAATAACCACTGATTCGGACAACGGATTTTATGTCAAATTCTCTGGGAGCAACAGGTTATTTGTTTCACAAGACGGCAACGTAGGAATCGCCACCTCAAGCCCTACTGCACGCCTACAAGTATTCGCAGGCTCAGGCGACACAAACATTTTAAGCGTGAACAGAAGCACAGGAGCGCCTGGACTTGTTGTCATAAGCGATGGGAACGTTGGAATAGGGACGGCAAACCCGCAAGCGCCCCTCCACGTCTTTACGAATGTTTCAGGGGCTAAAGGTTTAATTGTTCAACGCGGTGTCAACAATCAATTAGCTACTCTTCAAGAGTGGCAGGACCATGATGCAACAATGCTGGCAAAAGTTATTTCTAATCTTAACTTCGCCACTTTTGCCAGCCTAATGGCTCTAACCTAATTTGTCATTTGCGCTTTACCAGCGCAAATCTATGTTGGTAACCCCGTATTTGTTGATAGATTTTCCCAAAATCGC
>Ga0209542_10016636_pt1 | contig 12170 bp, 11 predicted proteins | sample RifCSPhighO2_01_FD_184028 | JGI IMG/M metagenome (GOLD analysis project Ga0209542, IMG submission 184028) | Soil microbial communities from Rifle, Colorado - Rifle CSP2_plank highO2_0.1 (SPAdes) (version 2) | ecosystem: Environmental > Terrestrial > Deep subsurface > Rock core/Sediment ...
TAGCAATGGAGCATTGCGCATAATTCTTTTGTGTTGAAGCGGGGCCCGCCCATAAAATGTATCACCCGCTCTTTCACGATATAATATTTGAATGGAAAAAGACACTTTTATTTTTATTGGCCGATCGGGTTGCGGCAAAGGCACCCAAAAAGATTTGCTTATCAAACACCTGGAAACGATCGGCATGCCGTGTCTTTCCGTAACTACTGGGGATGAGTTAAGGGCATTTTCCAACGAACAATCGTACCTTGCTCAACTGACAAAACAACTGCTTGCCAACGGCGAGCTGGCGCCGTCATTCATGGCTTGTTCCATCTGGGGCGGCATTTTGATGCGCCGCTATCAAAAGGGGCAATCTCTGGTTTTTGACGGCCTGCCAAGGCTTTTATCGGAAGCATATATTCTTGAAACCGCTCTTCAATTCTTGGGATTCATTCATCCCGTGGTCGTTTATTTAAATGTTTCAAATCAATGGTCTAAAGAGCGATTGCTTGGCAGAAGCAGAAAAGACGATTCCGTTGCAGAAATTGAAAAAAGACTGGCATGGTTTGATACCGATGTTATGCCCGCGGTAAATTATTTTCGCAGCAAGAGCTTGTATCAGTTTTTGAACATAAACGGCGAGCAAACCATAGAACAGGTGGCAAAAGATATCATGCGGGCACTGCCGTACTTAAGCAAAGCTCAGTCTATTGTTAATCGTTCTTACAATTACGTTTCCTCTGTTGAATCTCCCAAACTGGCCGAGGACCATCGTCATGACAATCCAAACCAAAACCCTCTCCGAAATTAAAATACTTCGCGAGGGCGGCAAACGGCACGCTCAAATTCTCTCGGGACTTTCTCAAATGGTGGTCCCGGGAGTTTCCGCGAACGAACTCAACGAATTCGCATTAAAGCGCATAAAAGAACAAGGGGACGTTCCGGCTTTTTTAAATTATCGTCCCGAAGGGGCCAAGAGGCCCTATCCCGCCGCTCTGTGTGTTTCCGTGAACGATGAAATTGTCCATGGCATACCAAACGAGAAGCTGAAGATTCTTAATAATGGTGATATTGTTTCTCTAGATCTGGGGCTACGCCACGAAGGTTTTATTACTGATGCCGCTATAACCGTGCCCGTCGGGAAAGTAAGCCACGAAAACGAATCTCTCATTGCGACAACACAAAGAGCTTTGTATGCAGGAATAGAAGCCGCTCTTCTTGGCGGAAGAATCGGAGACGTTGGCGCCGCCATAGAAAGAATCGCGAGACGCGCTCAATTCAACATCTGTGAAGGTTTAGCCGGACATGGTGTCGGATACTCTGTTCATGAAGATCCTTATGTTCCCAATACCGGAGTGAAAAATGAGGGGGAACTTTTGAAAGAAGGTTTGGTTATCGCCATTGAACCGATGTTTACAACCGGCTCCGGCGCGATTTCTCTTGCTCGGGACGGCTTCACATACAAAACATCCGATGGTGCCAAGGCCGCCCATTTTGAACACACCGTTGCCATCACAAAAGAAGGTCCAGTAATTCTTACCGCTCTTTAATAGGTAAAAGGTAATAGATATTAAAAAATAAAATATCTGTTATGATTCTATTTCCTAGATGGCAGAGCAATTAGAAATATTATCCATTGAAATTTTTAAGTCGTACAATAACGTCCTATTTGGGAGTGTTTTCACATTGTAATAGCAGGAAAGTAGAGAGTGCTATAAAACAGTTGGAAAAACGTCTTTCAAAAAACGCCTAACTTTAGGAGCAATCCTGACTTTTTTCTTGCTTTGATGCCCGTTTTTGTTATGAAATTTGCTATCAACGTTTATAAAGGCTTTGCCCGTGTCGCCAATCGGGTCTATAATTCTTATCAGGGTCGCTCTGGCAAAATTTCCGGATACCAAATTCTCAGGGATTCCTACATTGCCAAAGTCTGTTGAGAGCCCTCGGGCTTTCGCTTAACTTTGTTGCTGCGGAAACCCACCTTGCTTACAAGCAAAAGGGAATTATTGCCGCGACCCTACGTAAGAGTCTCGCGCTGGCGGGACTTTTACGTAGGGCGGATGATATTATTCTCCTAGTGTCCACCAAAAACACTCAATCGGAATTTTTTTTGCGTGCATGGGGCGGAGCAGGTACCGTAACCGGCTCCAATTTTGAAATTAGCACAGCTCGCTCTTACATTTTGATTGATTGCGGACTCATTCAAGGAACGCCTGAAATGGAGAAGCTCAACAGAAATCCTTTTCCATATGCCCCCCAAAATTTTCAGGCTCTTTTGGTGACTCACGCGCACTTGGATCACATCGGGCGTATTCCGAAACTTGTAAGAGAAGGATTTGCGGGGCCGATTTATTCAACAGCCGAAACCAAAGCAATTGCAGAAATAATTCTCACGGACGCCGCACATTTGGAGCGAGAAAAAAGTAAAGAGAACAATGTTCCCCCGCTCTTTGCAGAAAGTGATGTCAATCGTGCTCTCTCGCAGTGGCATGCCATCCCTTATTGGCAAGAAACAATGGTGACGCAAGACATTACGGTTTTTCCGTATGATGCCGGACACATTTTGGGCTCTGCAATGTATTGGGTCAATTTGAAAGGCAATAACATTCATAAATCAATTCTCATGACCGGCGACCTCGGGAATTCGCCGTCGCTCTTGCTTCGCGATACGGAAATTCCTCCGGGCCCCGACTTTGTCTTAATGGAAAGCGTTTACGGCGACCACAATCATGAAAATCGTGAAAATAGAGAAGAAAACTTCAAACGGGCCGTAAAAGAGCGCATAAACAAAGGAGGCACCGTTCTTATTCCCGCCTTCTCCATTGAACGCACTCAAGTTATTCTCTCTCTTTTGAACGACATGGTAGATGGAGGGCTGCTTCCCAGAGTGCCCATTTTCCTGGACTCGCCCCTAGGCATACAAATCACCCGCATTTATGAAAAAATGTTCCATCTTTTCAATTCCCAAGCGGGGAGTGAAATGAAAGAAAAAGACGGCCTGTTCAAATTCAAAACTCTTCAAGAAACCGCCAAAGTTGAGGATTCGCACGCCATTGCAGGTGTTTCCGGCCCGAAAATTATCATTGCCGGCTCCGGTATGTCCACGGGCGGGCGTGTTGTTTCCCACGAGAGAAGATATCTTCCAGAAGCAAATGCTTCAGTACTTCTCATGGGTTATCAAGCGCCGGGCACTTTGGGCAGAATGCTTGAAGAAGGTGCCAAAAAAGTTGAGATAAACAAAGAAACAATTCCCGTTAAGGCAAAGATAATTTCCATTCACGGTTTTTCGGGGCACAAAGATTCGGACCACCTTTTGGAATTTGTAGATAAACTTACACCACGTCCAAAAAAAGTTTTTCTTGCCATGGGAGAAATGAAGGCCTCCAATTTTCTTGCCCAGCGCATTCACGATAATTTAAACATTAAAACTCAAGTGTTATCTCTGGGAAAATCTTACGGTCTATGATGAGTAAGCATTGCGAGTACATTTTTTGAGCGGGCCCCGCTTCAGCACAAAAGAATTATACGCAATGCTCCATTGCTATCTCCGCTCGTTCGGAATTCTTATCATATATGATAAGAATTCACTCACTCGCTTGATAGAACGTCTCGCTACACAAAATGGGCAACTCGTCGCAAGCTCCTCAAACACTCCCATTTTGCTACTCGTCTCCCTAATTCTAATTATGCTTCTCGCGAAGCTCAAAAAATGTACTCACAATGCTTTTACTATGGTCTTGAATTTTTGAGTGAGTAATTGGTTTTTGCCGATCGTCTCGGAAGTTTTTCAGCACGGTAAGTCAATGACCCAGCCGTATTTTTGCTAGCAAAAATACGGCTGGGCTCTTTACTTTGGAAAACTGAGAGACAGCAAACTTTTTCGCTGGAAAAAGTTATGCGTGATCGCCGAAAACTAATTACGAACGGATTTTCTCTACTATTACTTTGAAAGCCGTGGGAGATTCGGAGGCGATTTGAGCAAGGACCTTTCTGTCCAGATGAATTTGCGCTTTTTTGAGGCCTCCTATAAATTTGCTGTAAGAAATTTTATGTGGAAGCAAAGCCGCCGAAAGACGAACTTGCCAAAGTTTTCGGAAATCATTTTTTTTGTCGCGGCGATGAGCAAAAGCATACTTGCCGGCGTGAACAAGCGCCTCATAAGCCGCGCGTTCCTTTTTGGAGCGAGCAAACCGATAGCCCTTGACTTGCTTTAAGATATTTCTTCGGGTTTTAAGCGCGTTTAATCCTTTTTTTACTCTAGTCATGTTATTTATCGTGAGTTAATCGAACTATTTTAGATTTACCAAGAATCGACTAGCCGCCTTGTTTGTCATATGAAAACCGGAAGGACGTTTTTTGTTTAACTGACTTCGGCGCGGCTCTTTGGCATTAAAGTGATCTTTCCCCGGCTGGCGCGAGATCAATTTACCCCCTCGGGTTACTTTTAAGCGCTTTTTATAAGACTTGTTTGTCTTCATTGATGTAGGCGACCATTATACAAATCAAACGTGATTTGTCTATTTAATTCAAACTTTATAACTTTCTACTTTTAACTCTTCTTGCTCGCTTTCTCAATCACGACCGTCATTCCCTTAGGACTTTTCTTGGCCGGATCGGCGACATTAAATACTCCCGTTATCAAAAGCAGGAACCTTTCCAATCTTTCCTTCAAAAATTTTTCGTCAATGCCCTTGGCGCGTCCGGGCAAGAAAAGATCAATTTTTACCCTATTGCCCTCCTTTATCCACTCGGATACTTTTTTGGCCTTGAGCAACAAATCATGTTCTCCCGTGCCAAGTTTTATCTGAATATTTTTGACCTCAATGACATGTGATTTTGCCCTGGACTGCTTGACTTTCTTGGCTTCCAAGTATCGGAACTTGCCGTAATCCATAATTTTCCCGATCGGAGGATTGGTGTTAGGAGAAATTTCTATGAGATCGGAACCAAGCTCAGCCGCCTTAGCGAGGGCGTCAAGCCTTTGCATTATTCCAAAATTTTCGCCCCGTGGGCCGATGACACGAAGTTCTTTTGCCTGTATCTGGTTATTTATGCGAAGCAAATCTTTGAATTTATTTCTATAAAGTTTACCCCCACACCAGATAATTGCAAGTCACATAAAATCATATCAAAGAATTTTTCTTAAAAAGGCGGCCAAAAACTCAAGCGTTTTCTCTTCAAAGGAGCGACGTTGCCATTCTTCAATCTTAATCAATACCGCGTCTTTCTTATCTTCTTCAAAATAAGCGGCCACCTGATCAACAAAAAGAGGATTATGAGAAACCACATTTGCCTCGTAATTGAAATTAAAAGACAGCGAATCAAAGTTGAAACTGCCTACTGACGCAAAATGGTGATCAACGGCAAAAGTTTTGGCGTGGAGCAAATGATTTTCGTAGGCGTATATTTTCACCCCCGCTTGTAAAAGTTTTGTGAACGATCTTCTGCCCGCGAGGTCTGCCCATATATGATTTGACACTTTTGGCAAAAGAATTTGCACATCAACCCCCCTTGAGGCGGCCAGCCGCAAGCGGCGAGACATTTTTCTGTCTGGAATAAAATAAGGAGTCGTTAAAAATATTCTTTTTTGGGCCGCGCCGAACTCATGAGCGATTATTTCATAAAGAAATCGTCTGTTGACGGAAGGGGAATTGGTGACAAATTGGAAACCGCGCGTGAAATGTTTTCTTTTTCTTAATCTCTTAAAGAACTTTCTTTCGTTGGCAAGAGCCCACATTTCAAAAAAAGCGTTGCGCATTTCAGGGACCACCGGCCCGACTACTTTTAAATGAGTATCTCTCCACTCACGCATATCTTTCCGAAAACCCACGCCGCCCACAAAACCGATATCATTGTCAACCACCAGAAGTTTTCTGTGGTTTCTGAAAAACCACGAAAAAACAGTATCAAGCCGCCACAGTCTTATGGGGTTCCAAAAGATAAGTTTTATGCCGGCATCCTCCATACGCTTCAAAAGCGCGGCGCCAAAGAAAAATCCGGACACGGCTGCCCCGACCATATCAACTATTATTTGCACATTGACGCCCTTTTTTGCTTTTTTTATCAGAATTTCAATAAACTCCTTGCCCACATCGTCGTCGCTTATGATGTATTGCTCGCAAAGAATTTCTTCCTTGGCTCTTTGAGAGGCCTCTTTCATTGACTGCCAGGCCTCTTCCGCCCTTAAAAAAAACTGCCAATCGGTATGCACCCCGTTAGATACAATGTTCATTACTGTTTTTTGTTCGCTGTCCCATTTTGTATCTTTACCACTCATTGTTTTAATTATTGTGATTATCTAACGGGGTGCATACGTTTAAGTCTAATAATTGTACCTTACAAACCCCTTAATTCTTTAAAATGTTAGTATGCATACTGCTTTGCTTCAAGACATCTTAAATTTCATTCTGCTTACTGCGGCTCCCTTGAACAATTTGGGAGCTTGGGGTTATCCCGCCATTCTCCTTTTAGCTTTTGTTGAGTCTTTGATAATTGTCGGGTCGTTTATTCCCGGTTCAATCGGTATTATTTTCGCCGGTTTTCTAGCTTTCCACGGCTATTATAATTTTTGGGGCTTGGTTGTTTTTGCCGCTCTGGGTGGTGTTTTGGGAGATTGGTTAAGTTATTACCTCGGGGCAAAGGGCGTACGTTTTTTCAGGGACGGAGCCCGGTTTCTCAAAAAAAAGCACATTGACCGAGGCTTTGATTTTTTTGAAAAATACGGGGACAAAAGCATTCTTTTGGGCCGCTTCACCGGCCCCCTTCGCCCCGTTATGCCTTTTGTGGCGGGTCTTTCAAAAATGAACAAAAAAACTTTTCTGTTTTGGAATGTTTTCAGCGCTTTTATTTGGGTGACCTTTCATTTGTCTCTCGGGTATTTTTTCGGTACGTCCCTACAGGCCATAGAGCGCTGGTCGCTTTTTGCCGGCCTGACTCTTCTTATTGTCGTCGGGACAATGGTCGCCCTTGCGATTTTGGTTCAACAAAGACAAAAAATCTCTTCTTTTCTGGACGAAAAGAAAAATGCTTTCGTTTTGTCTTTTCTTTCAAACACCTACCTCGGACAATTTTTGGACAATCATCCCCGTTTTGCCGAATGGCTAAGAGCGCGCTTCGCAAGACACAATTTCAAGGGCCTGCCCCTGACTGTTTTGGTTGTTTTGTTCTGTTATTTGGGCGTTATCTTCTTTGGCATTGCAAGACAAATAGTCAGCACCGGATTGGTTTCCAATTTTGACGAAAGAGTTTTGAATTTTGCCATCAATCTTTATCACGCGAATTTTGCCAAATGGGTTGCATGGTTTACTAGTTTGGGAGGGGAAATTACGGTGCCGATTATCGCTTTGATTGCCGTGCTCGTCTTCTTTTTTTACAAAAGAAAGCATTTTATGGCGCCCCTCATTTTTACGGGACTATTCGCGGAAATTTTTAATTTGGCCGGCAAAAGTTTTTTTGAGCGCCTGCGCCCCGCCGCCAAACTGGTGAATGAAACCAGTTTTTCATTTCCTTCGGGCCATGCCACCCTTTCCCTCGCCGTCTACGGTTTTATCGTTTATGTTATTTTACGCACGGCCAAAAGTGAAAACCTGAAAATTTGGAGCGTTGTCTTTGTTTCTATATTTATTTTTCTTGTCGGTTTAAGTCGCTTATATTTGAGAGTTCATTATTTTAGTGATGTTGCCGGGGGATTTGTTTTGGGCGGATTGTCTCTCATCGCCGGTATCACTCTTTCGGAATATTTTCTCGCAAAGAAAAAAGAATAAACCAAAAATCACCCGCGCGGGTGATTTTTGGTTTTAATTTTGGTGGAGATGGGCGGAGTTGAACCGCCGTGCAAGAAAAGTATCCGGAAAAGTCTACAAGACTAGTCTGTTTGGTTGGTCAGCAATGCGTCACAAACAAACAAAGCGCGCATTACTCAAGCCCTGATACTCTCAATGCCATGGGCCACGACGTTGAGAGGTGCCTCATTAAGCCAAACATTTACACCAGAGGCGTCGTGCAAACATTTGTCACACAGTTTGCGCAATTAAGCGCGAACGAATGCGAACCGGAAGTCGTTAGCCGTGAAATACGGCGAGACTTGTGCTACTGCGTTTGTTTTTGCAGTTAAAGTTTTGAGAAGTTTAAGGAGTTACTCGGCTCCTCTTGCGTTTTCCGAATGCCACATCTTGTCGATGCCCGGCATCCCCGTATGAAAACTACTTATATTTTAACGTTCTGCGTATTTCTCGTTCCGCCTCGCGCCTTTTAATTGTTTGACGCTTGTCACCGCCTTTCTTTCCGTGGGCAACCGCCAGGCGGAGCTTGATAACGCGGCCCTTATTATACACCGAAAGAGGTACTAATGTCAAACCTTGGCGGGCCTCAAAATTGGCCAATTTGGCTATCTCCTTTTTAGAGGCGAGTAGGACACGAGTCCTGTCCGGCTCATAAGATTCAGGGGTGTTTTTGGGCTGGTAGGGCTCAATGCGGGTGTTTATTAAAAAAAGCTCCCCTCCGCGCACTACCGCGTAAGCTCCGTCCAAGGATATTTTCCCCGTGCGCACCGCTTTTGCCTCTAAACCGAGCAGTTTAATGCCGACCTCAATTTCCTCAAGGATTTCATAATTAAATCGCGCTTTTCTGTTTTCCGCGTAATTTTTTGACATTTCTTACAATAGTAGCAAAATTTGCGCTTTTACCTATAATACGCCTACTCATATGCCTCCGGCGCCCAAAAAACCAAAGAAACAAGGCCCTAAAAAAGGTTCGCTTGCCGAGCCGTCTAAAAAGATAAAAATCATTATCAAAAAAGATTTCAAGCTGCCCAGAGGCGGTTTTTGGGGCAACCTCGCCTCAATTGTTCTTATCTTTTTGGTTCTTATGTCTTTGTCCGGATTGTTTTCAAAATCTGAAAAAATTGAGCAAATTCCGCTTTCACAATTGGCCCAAAACATAGAGAGGGGAGCAATTAAGAGTATTCAGGTAAGAGGCGATGACATTGTGGCAACTTTTTCCGATGGCACGAAGAAATCTTCAATCAAAGAATCCGGCTCTTCTCTTTTAAACACCCTTTCTGATTATGGAGTGCCAAAAGATAAATTAAATGCGGTCTCAATAAACATAGAAACGCCTTCGGGTTTCTGGTTCTGGGCCGGCAACATTATTCCGGTGGCCCTGCCCATTCTTTTTATTTTGTTCTTTTTTTGGTATTTGTCGCGCCAAGCCAAAGGCGCCGGCATGCAGGCGTTTACTTTTGGTCAGAGCAAGCCTCGGATAGTCACTCCGGAAAACACCAAACAGAAAATTTTATTTAAAGATGTCGCCGGCGCCAAAGAAGCCAAACAAGAACTTTCCGAAATCGTGGATTTTCTGAAATATCCCAAAAAGTTTTTGGATATCGGCGCTCAAATTCCGAAGGGAGTAATTTTAATGGGCGCGCCCGGCACCGGCAAAACTCTGCTTGCCCGCGCCGTGGCGGGGGGAGCGGGCGTTGCTTTCTTTTCAATTTCCGGTTCGGAATTTGTGGAGATGTTCGTAGGCGTGGGCGCCTCGCGCGTCAGAGACCTTTTCCAGATGGCCAAAGTTTCCGCACCCTCAATTGTTTTTATTGATGAAATAGATGCCGTAGGGCGTTCGCGCGGGGTCGGCCTTGGCGGCGGCAATGACGAGCGTGAGCAGACACTCAACCAGATTTTAGTGGAGATGGACGGCTTTGACCCGCATGAAAAAGTCATTGTCATGGCCGCCACCAACAGGCCCGATGTTTTGGACCCCGCGCTCTTAAGGCCCGGCCGCTTTGACCGCCGAGTCATTATTGACCTGCCCGACCGCCACGACAGAGAAGAAATTCTCAAAATTCACTCGCGCACCAAACCGTTTGCCGAAGACGTGAACCTGTCTGTCATAGCAGAGCGCACGCCGGGTTTTTCGGGCGCGGACCTTTACTCTCTTATGAACGAGGCGGCTATTTTGGCGGCGCGGGAAAACCGCACCAAAGTCAGCCAATACGATTTAATTCGTTCAATTGAAAAAGTAATGCTCGGGCCGGAGCGTCGCTCGCATCTCTTGTCCAAAAAAGAAAAAGAAATCACGGCCTATCATGAAGCGGGCCACGCTCTCGCGGCCTCGGTTCTTCCTTACGCAGACCCGGTGCACAAAATTTCAATCATCGCTCGCGGTCGTGCCGGCGGATACACCCTGAAGCTTCCGATTGAAGACAGAAGACTCCAATCTAAAAAAGAATTTCTTGATGATATTGCCATGGGTCTTGGCGGTTATGTCGCGGAAAGAATGATTTTCGGAGACATTACCACCGGTCCGTCAAATGATTTGCAGGTGGCCACGGCTCTGGCCCGCGACATGGTCACAAAATACGGCATGTCCGAAAAAATCGGAGCCCAAGCCTTAGAAAGTCCAATCAGCCATCTGCCCGCGGGCTTTGGCTTTGTTGGTGCAAATGAAGAATACTCGGAAAAAATGGCGGCTCTCATTGACGAGGAAGTGGATCTAATAATGAGAGAAGCTCTTGCCAAGGCCGAAAAGATAATTAAAAAACACAAAAAACTTTTGGACGTTATCGCCAAACGCTTAATTGAAACAGAAACGATTGAGCGTGATGAATTTGAAAAGATTCTTGTTGCTCACGGCATTACCCCAAAGAGGAAAAAGGACATAGAGCACCAATCTTAGTAATATAAAGCCAATGGGTACACCATCATTTGAAGGAGCAGTACTGGAAAAAGCGGACATTGACATGGCGTATGAACGCGCCAGAAAAATTCTTGACGGAGAAACACCGAGAGAGGAAAATTTCATAGAACCGTATGGAAAAGAAAACGTTGACCGGGATTTAGCGCGCGTCGGCAAACGCGAGGCCGAGTTTGCTCGGAGTGAGACGCCTCATAGCCGAGAGTTAAAGAAAATTGCCGAAATTTTTGAGGCAATCGTTTTAGAGAACGGCGAGCTTGCAAATTGGTTTGGCGGCAATGCGTTTACAATCAAAACTTCAAAATATGATGATTATGAAAACGGCGTTGACGCCGTAATAGAGTTTCGCGGGGAAGACCCGGGAACCGCCTCATACCTTGGTCTTGCGGCAGACATTACGTTTTCTTCGGACACCACCCAAAAATTTGACCGCTTAAGAGAGCAAATAGAAAAAGGCGAGCTGGCAAAAGTGAAATATTTTCATTCAGAGCACATGAATATTCATGGCCAACTGTCAAAACTTCCCGAAGTCATAATAGGAGCGGATAGAAAAACGGTTTTAGAACTGGCAGATTTATGGATGGAAAATGAAAAGAAAGTGCTGGCGGAACATAAAATCCAAATAATGATTCTTGAGCAAGTGAGAGCCCAACTGGAAACCTTTGCTTTGTATGCTCAACACATGGGTAAAAATGACCTGGCGGCTATTTTTCGGGACAGATTGATAATAGTGCAAAGAATTATAGGCGATAAAAAAGAAATTTTTGAGAAAGTTAAATTTGATTTGATGGATGACCAGGTTCATGTATCAATAATGGGTTTCTTGCGCGCCTGGAACGCTGAATTGTCAAAAGCTCGACAGGTGGCTTAAGCAAAAATCCGCCACTTGCAATTTTTGAGTGCCGGAGTTAAATAGTCTCATACTAGATTATTGAATAAAAAAACATGAATAAAGCCGTTTGGATAGTCGTTGTTTTGGTGGTTTTAGGCGGTATTGCCTGGGTGGTACAGAAGGGAGCTGGCCCCGCTACGCTTGAAACTGGTCCTATAAAAATTGGTGTTATGGTTCCACTCACTGGTGATGGAGCTGTTTACGGAGAACCCGCTAGAACCATTTATGAAATTGCAGCTAAAGAAATAAATGATGCTGGGGGCATAAACGGAAGACCAATTGAGTTGGTTATAGAAGACTCAAAGTGCAACGGCAAAGACGGGGCGAACGCAGCACAAAAATTAGTGAATGTTGATAAGGTTCAGATAATAATCGGAGGATTTTGCAGTAGTGAATCATTGGCGTCTATTCCAGTCGTAGAGCAGGCAAAGGTGGCTCTATTTTCACCGGGATCAAGCAGCCCAGATTTGACCGGCAAAAGCCCGTTCTTTGCCAGAAATTATCCAGGTGATTCAGCTCAAGGAAAGGTTCTTGCTGATGTGGCCTACACCAAGCAAGGGTTGAAAAGTCTTCACCTATTGGTTGAACAGACCGATTACGCACA
>Ga0209542_10016638_pt1 | contig 12168 bp, 16 predicted proteins | sample RifCSPhighO2_01_FD_184028 | JGI IMG/M metagenome (GOLD analysis project Ga0209542, IMG submission 184028) | Soil microbial communities from Rifle, Colorado - Rifle CSP2_plank highO2_0.1 (SPAdes) (version 2) | ecosystem: Environmental > Terrestrial > Deep subsurface > Rock core/Sediment ...
CATAGGATAAAGATTCCACTTCTTTAGGGGAAGAATCACTTTCTAAAAATCTTTTTAAGTTATCTGCAGAGCCAAGATAGGTTTCTGAAATTCTACGGCTTTGTCCGTTGATGCTTTTATTTTCTCCCAGATAATAATACCTTTTACATTTGACTATCTTTGAAAACAAATATACCATTGTATTAGTTAGTAACTATACTTTATATATCTTTCTATTTCATATAATATAAAATTAATTAATAATATAAATAAGTTAGTAACTATATGTTATAGACGAGAAATCAGATAACTTGTAAAGTCGGGATTCAAAGAAGCATTTTTATGGGATTAGACTTAACTTGGAAACAAGAAGACAAAATAAATCACGGTAATTGTGGGGAAGACTTAGAGACTATAGTCCATTTCAGACTACCCGAATCATCTGGATTTTCAAATGGAGGTATAACCTCATCTTCAGAGAGAGATTCCCATTATGCAATTTTTCACCCAGATGTAATTAATTTAGGAGATTTAAAAGTTCCAGACGGTGAGTCAAGTTATGCCGTAGAGTATACCCAGATGGATATGCCCCTTACTAGATCTGAAACTGAAGATAGGTTAAGAAAGTATTTTGAAGAAAAGTACAAAGACCATCTCCAAAAAGACGAAATTATAAAAAATGAAGTTCAATTATATTTTAACTCAGGTCCCTTAAGTTCATTAGGCATTTGTTTCGTTGCTGGAATGGTTATAAAGAATAAGCAAGCAGAAGTTTCAGTAAAAAGATTTGTAAGATGGGTTGATAAAAAAGAGTTCGAAGAAAAAGCAAAAGAGGCAAAAAGAAGAGAATCGAAAGACGATAAAGAAGTTTGGACAAGTGATAGATGGAATAATCAACTTAGTTTCGAACAAAAAAAAGAAAAATGTTCGACTTGTCCTTTGAATACTTGTTTATCAGGGGAGAAAAATGATTCTGGATGTTATAGAGGAACAAGTTACTCTCATATCGGCACATTTATAGATTACATATCAAGATTTGGGAGGTTTCCATTACTCGAGGAACAACTTAATAGCGATGGAGAATTTAGAGTAGGGGATTTTTCTAGGCTGAAAGACGAAGTTTCAAGAGCGAAGAAGGTATTAACATCTAATAGAGTGCATGCAGTAAATATTTATGATACTAATGGAAATCTTATAAGAACATCTCCTCGTGATACTGGTAGTTTATATGGCAATAGTATATACGGGTATGGTGTAGGGTTAGAAGGGGAAGAAGAAGCAATTACAGTTATATTTAAAGGTGTCAGCATATTTAGTATTCCAACAGATCGAAGAAAGGCTATTCTATCTTCGGAAGGTTTGGAAGGTATAATGTCTTTAAGTCGCTTATTAGAGAAAAATCAACCAAGAATGTATTTTACAGAGATTTATTCTAATAAAGGAACTTTTTTTGGTAAAACAAGAAGAGGGCAAGAGATAGAACTACCGATGCACAATGGGATGTCTCCATTATCGGGACATGGAAATGATGTTGCAAGAATGGAGTTTACTACTACTCCTGCAAAAGAAGCCTTCGGATATATAGTTGATTTACTTGATAAACAACTTGCAATAGCAAAAGAATATCAAATAGATATAATTGGTTCATAACCCTTTTTATTAGACCACGTGTAACTTTCAGATTTAAGTAAATGATTAACAAATTATGATAGGAATCAATTTAGATAACCTTAAAAATCACTAATTATCTTATCTTCTAGATATATTTTTGCCCTCTCTTGTTGCGGGCTTCCTCGTCTTCGGACTGCGGAGCTCCTCACTGCGGAGTGCAAAAAGGGCTCGTAGTCTAGTGGTAAAACGCTCCGCTTGCACCGGAGGGTCGGGGGTTCGATTCCCCCCGAGTCCATAAGGGATTGAAAAATCCCTTAATTTTGGATTGTGCGTAGTTCGCCCATAATTGCAAAGCAAGAACATAAGTTTTCTGAACTCATAGAAACTCTTTATCTAAAAGAGTTTGTATTTCTGGTTCCCCCCGAGTCCATTTCACATTCCGTGGCGAGTCTCCGAAGCAAGAGTAAGCAAGGAGAGTCGAGCAAGAGAATGTGAAATTAAATCCTCCGTAGCGAATATCCGAGCCTGTTGAGGATGGTTGAGCAAGAGAGTTGAAAATTAAGTCCTCCGCAACGAGTGTCCGAGCTCATTGAAAACTTTATAATCTGCAATATCCAGAGCATTACATGGTTAATAATGAAAAAATAAAAGAGCTAGTAAATCAGTTTGCCGGCATCTCAAAAAATAAAGATTTCATAAATGAGCAAAATGAAGAATGGGTAAAATGGAATTATTTAGAACCTTTATTTGATGCACTTGGATGGAATCGTTCAGACATTGTAAAAGAACAAAGAATTCTAAAAGGCAGAGCAGATTATATCTTAAAAATTGGAAATGAAGAAGTCCTCGTAATAGAAGCAAAGAAAGTTGGAGTCAATCTAACAGAAGATGAAGGAAGACAAGCCGTTTCTTATGCATATCACAGAAAGATTAAATTTGCTGTATTAACTAATTTCAAAGAAGTTAGAGTTTATCATGCTCTAAGTAATATTAAAAATATAGATAAGAATATTTTGAAATTTGAAGACGGTTCTATTTTTCGTTTAAACTTTGATCAGTTTTTAGAGAAAATTGACAAACTCACATTATTATCAAAAGAGTCTATAGAAAAACAGGAAATCCATAAACTTCTTTCAAGAAAAGATGAGAAAACAGCTAAACCCATTGATGAAAGCATATTGCATGACCTTTTGCAGGTCAGAGAGTTACTATCTAAAGATCTTAAGAAATTAAGAATGCAATTGTCTCAACAGCAAATTGATGAAGCAGTTCAGGTTCTTATTAATAGGTTAATCTTTATGAGGTCTGTTGAAGATAGAGGTTTAGAAAATAAGAACTTTTTATTAGGGTTAGTTAAAGACTTTAATGAGGGAAGATTGAGAAAAAGATTATGGGATGAGATATTAGTAAACTTCAAAAATTTTGATACCACTTACAACTCAAAACTCTTCGCTCACAGCATCCTTGAAGATGAAAACATTTTCTTCGATGATGATACATTAACTAAAATAATTCGTATCTTATATTTCGGAAGTCAAGACATTCAAGCCCGTTATATGTTTGATGAAATACCTGGAGATTTACTAGGCAGCATATACGAACAATATCTAGGCACAGTCTTGAGAGAAACTGAAAAACGAGTTACATTAGATAAGGAATCAGGAAAGCGTAAGAAAATGGGCATCTATTATACTCCATCATACATTGTAGACTACATAGTCAAAAACACAGTAGGTGAATATATCAAAGACAAAACAATTGATGAAATTTTAGATGTTAATATTGTAGACCCAGCATGTGGAAGCGGTTCTTTCTTACTCAGAGCATTCCAAGAAGTCTGCAATCAAATAGAAGAAAGGCTAAAGAAAGGAGAAAAAGCAAAAACCTCAACTTTCACATTTTACAATGAAAACAGATTAAGTCTAAGCCAAAAAATAAGCATTCTCACAAATTGCATTTATGGAGTAGACCTTGACGAAAAAGCAGTAGAACTCGCACAACTTAACCTCCTCTTAAGAATCCTTGAAGACGAAACCCCTACAGCACACAAACACCTGCTTCCAAATTTAAGAGAAAACATAAAGTGTGGTAACTCTCTAATAGACGATCCCAAGGTCGCAGGCGACAAAGCCTTTAATTGGCATGCTCAATTCCCCGACGTCTTTCGCAACGGCGGTTTTGATGTTGTGGTTGGTAATCCGCCTTATGGAGCTGAACTAAAAGAAGCAGAGAAGATAAGTCTAAAGAAAAGATTCATAGGAGATAAAACTGGAAATACTGCTTCATTTTTTATATTTTTAGGAAATTTTATATTGAAGGATGAAGGTAACATGTCATTTATTGTTCCAAAGCAACTGACCTACACTTCTTCATGGATAGGAACAAGAAAGTTATTATTAAATGAAAATCTAAAATATGTTATTGATTCTTCAGAAGCTTTTGAAGATGTAGAGTTAGAACAGATAATTTTCATATTCAAGAAGCAGAAAAAAGAAGACAAAAAAGTGATAGTTGGTTTCTCTAACTCTGGGAGAATTATAGAGAATACTTCTAATTTTAAATACTTCAACGAGCAAAGATTACCTCTATGGATTACTGAAGAAAATTATAGCATTTTTGAAAAAATTCTAAAAAATAGCTCTTGTTTGAAAGATATTGCCCAAGTTAATTGGGGTGGTTTGGTTGCTAAACATTTAACTGAAACTAAAACTACAGACTCGATTCCTTGTATAAGGGGAAGAGAAGTTCAAAGATATAATTTTACCTCTAAATATTTTATAAAGAAAAAGAACATAGATGAAACATACTATGTAACAGGAGAGAAATTAATATTTCAAAGAATCGTTTGCAGGTATGGTGAGAAAATAATCGCAAATTATCGAAATGCTCGAATTGTTGGAACTTGGGTTAATGACGACAATTATGATGACAAAACTGTGACATTAATATGGAATTCAAAAGTTAATTTGAAGTTTTTGTTAGGTTTCTTTAATTCAAAATTGATAAATTGGTTTGCTCACAGATATATATGGAATCGTTCTCAATTAACTATGGAATTTATGTATGAATATGCTAAAAGCTTTCCAATTAGACTTCCAGACAAAAAACAAGAATCCTACATCACCTCTCTCGTAGACCAAATGCTCATGCTCCAGAAAAAGTTACATGAAGGAAAACCACAAGGAAATGAAAAAGAAAGACTTGAACAACAAATCAAAAACATTGACTACGAAATTGACCAAGAAGTGTATAATTTATATGGGCTGACAAAAGAAGAAATTAGGATAGTCGAGGAAAGTTTGAAATGAAAAAAGAATTAATTTCAGAAAGTGAAAAGGCTCAAGATACTGCGGAACAATATAATCTTTTGATATGGACAGTTTTTTCAGTGGGGGTTGCTTTATCATTATACATATTAAATAAAGTCTTCCAAGATAAAACAACTTTCGGGGCCATGCAGTTTTTTATGTCAATTTTAGGGTTTCTTGTGTTGTTTTATTGTATTTTAGCTATTGAATCTTTCGGACAAAAGAAAGCAATTATGTATAATATATTAAATAAGAATCAAAAGAATAAATTGGGGCAAAAAATAGATAACCTTCCATTTTGCAGATTTAATTGGATTGCTGAAATAATACTCGGTATGATTTTTTTAGCTTATGTCTATATGTTTTGGTTTATTCAATCTAATAATTCTCTAGAGACCTACGGAACACATATTATGTTCTTAGATTTACCAATGTTTGTTATCTCTTTAATACTATCATTTATCGTAATAGTTAATTGGATATTAAGACCAAAATCATTAGGTGGAAATTTATTAGAAAGAATTAGAATATTTGTGTTTGGGAGTTGGCTGAAAAATTATGAAGAAATTGTCAAGGAAAGTCTGAAATGACTAGGTCTATTAAAGTGTCAACAAAGTTTAGACTCGGAGAAGTATTAAGACAAGATTTTTCAGAAATAAATCTTGGAAAATATACACTTCATCGTTCGCCAAATGAACATTTAGGCAGTTTAAAGACAGAATTACTTTTAAATTTTATAGATGAATGGAAAGAAGGACAAAATGGGTCAAATCCAGAAAAAGAAGGAGAAATTGTATTATCTTGGTTGTCTACTATTTTAAAACAAAAGTTAAAAGTTATATCCTCTTCTCTAAATGACTTACAATTCCACAATAAGAGCAGACAGACCATCACTTTCAAGTCACCTATAGATTTTCCAAATAATATATTAGAATTGTATAATAAATTTAAATCTCTACCCTTAGAGATATTAGAAAGATATGCTAGAGCTTGCGAGTGTTATCAAGAGGCTTTGCTAGTTTCAGATAATAATCCGACCATTAGTTTCTTTCTCTTTGTAGTTTGTGTAGAATGCATGTCTAATAGAAGTTATAACTTCTACGAGTATTTAATGAGAGAATTAGCTGAGAAAAATGAAATTTCAAAAAAAGAAATTGGAGAAATTTATAACAAATTTAATAAAGAACACGGTTCAAAAAAGAGTTTTATAGAATTTATATTATTTAACTTTGAAGAATGGAAAGAAGAATTTAACAAAGAAGATTTCATAAAATTACTTTCATCAATTTATGATATTAGGTCATTATTTACTCATGAAGGAGAAGACCTCACAAAACATATAGAATTAATAGATAACCTAAAATCTAAAACAATTTTTACAAATATAAAAGATAAAAAGTTAGAGTTTCCAGCGTTGAATTATCTTAGCGAGATAGTTAGAGAAGTATTAATTAATTTTATAGAAAGACAACAAGATTCGGATGCAGATAATATTCCAGAATTAGCTTTAAAAGATAGCTTGGTAAATTTAGATTTAATTAAAGATGAAGCAATAAAAAAAGGAAGTTTTATATTTAAAAATCAAATAAAACATAGGGATTAAAATTCTTGAAAGAAGCTAAAAATAATCTTTATAAACATAGAAAGCATTAAATAACAAGGGGTTTGTTAAATAAAATGGAACTAATATCATTAAAGGAAATTTCTGTAAACTCCAAAGTTGCATTACTGAAGGAACTAGGCTACAATTCGGATGGAGAATATGTTTTAGATTTGCAAGGGAATAAGGTTTTAGATAAATATATTGACATCGCAGTTAAATTAGATAATATGGCAATTTTTCCTGGAAGTACTATAATTCTAGACAATAATGAGTTATCTCTTTCTTTATATTTGGGTGAATATGGCGATGTCTTCTAATAATATTCCTTTAGATATCGCTCTTTCATTAATTCGTCTTGTAAAAAAAGTGAATTAAGAAGATTAAAAGAAGGAGGAAAATGGATATATATAAATCTATGATACTTACATAAAAATGGGACTTTCAAAGAGGTTAAACGATGATTAAAAAAATAAAAAGAGGAGAACAAAGTGAATGACCTACAATCTTAAACCAATCGTGCAAAAAGTGGTGAATATCTTGCAGAAGCAAGGATTTACTATTGAAAGAATGAGGGGAGACCACATTATAATAAACAAAACTCCCTCTTTAAGGAGACCAATCGTGCTCGTAAATATCAAAAAACCAACAAATATTGTAAGGCAAAATCTTATCTCTGCTTGCCATGAGGCAGGAGTTAGTAAAGAAATTATTGAAGAGCTAAACGAATTATTAAGATACTAAAATCATCTTGCTAATCATAGGGGCATTATTCTCTTCTTCACTTTCTATCTTTATGATTCTCTCGCGCTCCCAAGGTGCTGATTCAAAATAAAGCTCCAACGCTTCTCTCAAACGCATTTTTGCCTCTTCTATTGTATCTCCTTGAGTTACAACATTAGGGATTTGCATAGAGCTAATGCTATAAGTCTTATCTTCACCCTTCCCCTCAGGGTAAATAACGATATCTATTTCCATTTTATATTTCATTTTACCTTATATATCACACACTCACACACTTATATATTTTACTAATTGGGCATTTCATCTTTGAATAAGTCTCCCATCCACGCTTTTAATTCCTCTTTAGTCAATAAGGGATAAATAACAACTTCATTACAATAAGCACATCTATTTACTCCCAATTTATCAATTGAAACACAAAATATCTTGCCTTGACATTTATCGCAATTATGGGCATCTTGTGTCTTCTTTTGAAATTCGGAATATTTTAAATCCATATCTAATGTTTCACAAACCGTCTATCCGCATGAACAATTCTATAAAATGCAATTCCAGTCATCAAAACCCCTACAACAAAGAAAACCCATAAATTAATTTCAGTATTAAAAAAATCAATTCTATCCATCAAAATCCACAAACTGCGAAAAACAAAAACGCTTCCAATAAGCAAAGTTAATTCCCAAAACACATGCTTCCTCTTTTCCATAAATAAAACAAACAATTAGAGTTATTAAATCTTATCGACACAAATGCCAATGCCATCAATTCCTTCAAGAGCTGAAACTCTAACTCTTTTAGGAAAAGATTTATTCTTACCATAGTATCTTGTTATTTTATCTTTACATCTTTTTACCATATTTCTAATTTTTTCTTCATTTGGATGGCCTGGTTTAACAATCCAACTGCCTCTGTATATTTGACCTCTATAAAAATAGTCTCCTTCATTATTCTGAGACATCTCATAAACATACAATCCTTCACCGAGTGTAACTATCTCCTGTCTGTTTCCCATAAACTTAATTAAAAACGGCTGTTTATATTCTTTTATAGAAAATTTATTCAGCGTGAGAATAAACCAAATCTGATAAATTAGTTGAATTTACTCTAATCAATTCAGGAGGTTTGCCATATTTTTTCAAAAATTCATTTCCTGTGATAACTGCCTCATCCAACATTTTAAGTTTTAATTTTCTATCCATATCAGCTATTGATTCAGGTCTAATATCCCATTTAATACCATATCTTATTCCAGCTATTTGAAATCCAGATCTTTCATCAGGAATCATATCATAACAATACAAACCAAAACCCATCGTTTTAAAGCCAAAATGCTTATTCATTTAAATAATAAATAATTCGAGTTTATAATATTTATAGTTTTATTCAGCTCTAGAACGAACCAATCTTGACCCCGTTTTTAATGAAGCACTAATTACAGAAGGATTAAAATTATATCTTTCCATAAATATTTCTCCGGTTCGAGATGCTTTTCCAATCACGTCTCTAACTTTGTCTTCATCTGGATGCTTCGGCAATTGTTCCCACCTCATACTATAATCAAATCCATTTAATGAGATGCAATTAGGGATTTTTTGTGCAGGAGTCATTTTAAGAAGATATTCTATTTCAGATTCTTCAGTTTCTGCAATGGTATAAACTGGGCACATCTTGCCATCTAGTTGTTGAATCAATGGGTCTGACCTTCTGGCACAAAAATCAGAGGATGTTGAAATAATTGTTAATGGAGGTTTACCCGTTTTAGAATAAGCTTCTTTTATAGCTGCGATACATTCTCCAAGCATTTTACTAGTAAGATTTCTATTAGGTATGGGAGGAAGTTTTTCCCAAAAAGTTTGATAACTACCGTCTATTCCCACAATACCCAGACTTCCATTTGAATCATAAACTAATTTACATCTATAATTACCATCATCGTCTACTCTTTCCAATCTATTTCCATCCATTGATAAGTTCAAAAAAATCAGTATATAAAACATGCTATTGGAATTGAACACGCATATGCAATCGGCTAACTAGTCTCAAAATATAATCTTTATTTGTAATTTATTAATTAATTAAATATAGGAGGTGATCCATCCGCAGGTTCCCCTACGGATACCTTGTGACGACTTAACCTACCTCGACATACAAAGACTCGTCCCTAACGGGCCTCATCAATGCATAACTCGGTTGGTTTGACGGGCATTTCCTTTTTCACTCTATTGAGTTACTTGGTTCCCCACAGTACGAACGGATTTCCCGTATACTGCGAGCCCAAAATGCTTTAAGATTTAAACTAATTGCCTGTTCCTCTTAAAATAATATCTGGTTCGATAAAACTAATTTTATCCTTTATTCTATTATCATTTAAAATGAGGCAGGTTTTTTGTATTTCCTCTCCTCTTGTGAGATTAAATTGGCCCATAGAGCCATAATTTATAGATAGAGTTAAATCATATTGTTCAACAAAGGATATAATTTCATTTTTGTTTTCTGGTGTATAACCAATAAAAATGCTTCCAGTCTCTGTTGATATAACTCCTGGATTATTTTCATAATAAGAGGTTATATTTTGGATACACTTTTCCAAGTTGTTATTTTGAGGCTTTATTGATTCCGAATTATTGAGAAAAAACCCAATAAAAAGTATAAGAATTAATAAAGCTCCTAAAACGAGGAGATGTATCTTTTTCATATTAACAATATATTATCTCTATTTATATTACTTTAGGTTTAATTCTATAACATTTCGGTAGAATTCCTTCATCTTTCAATTAAGAAAGAGTTACTATGAATTCTGCTGACTTCCTACTGTTCTAGAAGGATTTGAAGTTTGAGCTAAAAGAGCATCAATTTGCCTAATGGCTTCATCAATTGCTATTTTTACCCTTAATTCTCTAATTAATTCAGGAAATGTAGAATAATCATCTCTTCCAAGAAAATTATATTTAATTAATTCTCTTTCATTTCCTGTTTCATATAGGGATATTCTCATATTTAAATAAGAAAATAACTCCCTTTTAAATCTATCTAAGTAGGATCTCCTTGGGTCACTTACAATTCTATTTCATTCATCCTAGTTTAATTCCTATTGACTTCCGCTTACCACCGACCCGTTGTAAGCGTCGTCTTGAAAACCCTTGCGGATTACTGGCTGAATTTTGTCTCACGCCCTCCAGCGTATCCATTACTGAATTACGCCTGCGATGTTGACTAAATTATACAAAGAATTGATATTCTTTGTCTCTCCAACATTTGCATGTTGAAGATTTCTCTGCACTTTTGGTTGAGAAATAATTGAAAGATTTTCACTTTCTAGACACAAAAAACCTTGATTTTAGTTTTTTGAGTGTTCAAAGTGTTCTATCAAGATACACTTTGACATTTGTAAGCTGCCAAGCACATTTATTTCGGTGAGTGCAAGGAGCATTGACATATTCACCGGGTGTTGCTAACGCCCGATTACTACGAATTCCAGCGTCATGGGGGTGAGTTGCAACCCCCAATCTGAACTAAGCTGCAGTTTATGAGATTAGCGTCGCCTTTCGGCGTAGCAGCCCTTTGAATGCAGCATTGCCGCGCGCGTGTAGCCCAGAGCATTTGGGACGTACTCACCTAACGTAGCCCACACCTTCCTCCCGGTTGCCCGGGCAGTCTATATATTGATTTAATGTAAATATACATATGGGTCTCGCCTGTTACTTGATTTAACAAGTCATCTCACGACACAGGCTGACGTCGGCCATGCATCTCCTCTCAGCGTGTCAGGTAAGACCTTCAGTCTGACCTTCATTCTGCTGTCGGCTCTGGTGAGGTTCACGGTGTAGAATCTAATTGACATGTATGTTACGACTGTTAAAATGTAATGAAAATATATAACTGAAATAAAATAAAAAATCTTAGATGGGCCTGTAGTGTAATGATTAACACATGAACCTACGAAGTTTAAAATCCGAGTTTGATTCTCGGCAGGTCCATCTAATTATTATTCAATATCTATTCAAATATATAAATTTATCTATTAACAGTGACTTGCTATTTCTAGCAAATTCCCTATATCGCTATAAGGATCGGACTATATCTTCACTAATAATCTTCCTCAAAATCTATGTTTGCATTTTTACTTATTGACTTTAGAATTTTCCCAAGTCTAGCAGATAAATTTACTAATTTTTTAAAATCTTTTTTTGAAATTATTATTTTATCCATTAATTAAACCATAAATTGAAGTTATTATATTTTAGTGTTGAGCGTGTAGTCTCTGAGGATTCGAGAAAATTAATTAGAATTTAAAATTTCACTGCAAGTTCTTTCCAACCCACTAATCATTGTTCTAAAATGATTCTGCAGATTTTGCGGTGTGCCTTCCTTATATGATTCAATTGCTTGAAGCAAAGCAGAAGCACATGTATTTTTACTTAAAGGTTCACTTTGCGTTGCCAGAACAGCATTTTCCGCATAAACACTCCCTATTAATTTTGCAAATTCTGCAATTTCTTTTGGAGCATAGTGTTCCTTATTTTCCATAAAAAATTCCACATTATTCTATATTTAAATCTATCTTTCTCGTCTTTCCTGCTGATTATCTGCACCTAACACATTTTCACTAATTTCTTAGTAGTGTAGGATACACAGAACTTCCAGCATTTAGCTCAATTTAACGACGGCTTAATTTAAAATTCTATAAGAATTTTATGTCTAACCGTACGCGTCACTCGTTGTAGTACTCCCCCGCCTATTCCTTTAAGTTTCGGTCTTGCGACTATACTTCCCAGGTAGCACACTCTACGCCTTCGCTTCAGCACTGAAACCTCTCTAAGAGGCCCCAATGTTTAGTGTGCAGTGTTTACTGCTAGGACTACAGGGGTATCTAATCCCTTTTGCGCCCCTAGCCTTCATCCCTTACTGTCAGATCCGTGCTGGTAA
>Ga0209542_10016639_pt1 | contig 12168 bp, 11 predicted proteins | sample RifCSPhighO2_01_FD_184028 | JGI IMG/M metagenome (GOLD analysis project Ga0209542, IMG submission 184028) | Soil microbial communities from Rifle, Colorado - Rifle CSP2_plank highO2_0.1 (SPAdes) (version 2) | ecosystem: Environmental > Terrestrial > Deep subsurface > Rock core/Sediment ...
CGCCAGATGAGGCCAACGGTGTAAAAGCCCCAGCTGATAAATTGAAAGCTGGAGATTCCGGTCTAGTTTTTCCTGGGAGGGGAGCCGTTTTCCGGTTTTGTAATCCACTATTTCATACGTTTCGTCGTCCGGCTTGTCTATGCGGTCAATCACGCCCGCGAGCACGTGCGTTTCTCCGCTTTCACTGTCTTTTAGCGGAGCCTCAAATCTAGACTCAATATCAATGACGTTGAAATTCCACGGCTGGTTTTGCTTATAAAACTTGGAAATTATTTTGGCTCCGTGTTCGTTGAAAATTTTTTCGGTTTTCTCGTCCGGCCATAATGATTTTACGCGCCGCCCGGCCCACTCCTGGTTATAAAAATCAATGACTTCGTCAAGGGTAGGGTATAGGGGGTCGCGCGAAAACATGAATTTCAAAGCTCCGTGCAGAACCGTGCCGAAAACCGCCTCGCGCGACTTGGGCGCTTTTATTCTGTCTATTTCCTGATACTTGTATTTGAGCGGACAGGTCTTGTAGGTATCAATTGCCGAATAGGAAATACGCATCTTTTTAATTTAAAGTTAAAAAAATAAAAAGTAAAATTAAGAGAGCGCCGGACGAAAGGGAAAAGAGATGGTGAGGGTCGTACAATCTTGGTTTTGCGACCTATTTACTATCTTATTGGGTAAAAGACGGAATTTCTCCCTGTCTTAGTGAATTCAGAGACTCGGTAAGCGGGCCCCAAACGAATTCTCTGGCAAAATCTGAAATAAAATCCCAGACCGCTTGGGCCGGCGCGCCGAGCCACCTGTCCCAGAGGACGCTCAAGCCATCCCAGATAAACGAAAAATTGGTCTGAAGAATGGGGTTTCCGAAAAGGGCCGACAAAGAAACGCCCAAAAGACTCAAAATAACGACGAGCAGGGCCAAAATGATTATTAGCTGTATGAATCCCCTGTTTTTGGTTTCCATTTTTTTATTATGCCTCATTTATCATAAATACGCCATAGGGTTTAAGTAGCCGCCGAACGGTAAAAGTTTGCAGGTGCTTCTTGGAAGCGAGGACGGCCCGAATCTTACCGTGCTCGCGTCGTAGACCGTAAAATGCAGATGCGGGCCGGTGGCGTATCCGGTGGCGCCGGAATAACCCAGCAATTCTCCCCTGCCTATTTTATCGCCCGGGCTGACTCTGATTAAAGAAAGATGCGCGTAGAGAGTCGCGAGATTATTGGGATGTTTTATCAAGACCCATCTGCCGTAAGAAAGGCATCTGGAAAACGCGTCCGTGTTGCCGGTGTTCGCGACCTCTCCTTCGGCGGCCGCGTAAACCGGGGTGCCGACTGCCGCGCGAATGTCTATTCCGTTATGCGGTTTGCCGTTGTACAAAATCGCGGACTCCGGAGTGCTGCCGAAACTTTGGGTAAGCACCGCGCCTTTGACGGGCCAAGAAAGAACGCCCTGCCGGGCCGAAGGAATGGCGTTCGGGTCAATCAGTTTGCGCAATTCGTCTTCAATCTCCTGTATTTCGTTTAAAACCGCTTCTCTTTGCGCTTCGCGTTCTTTAAGAATTCTTTGATACTCGGTTTCTTTATTTTTGGTTTCTTTGAGAATAATGTCTTTCTGGCCCTTGGCGCCCTGTTCAATATTTCTGCGCTCTTTAAGCTCGAGTCCCAGCCCAACCAGCTCTTTTTTTACAGATTCTTCCGCGGTTTTCTCGGATTCAAGCTGTTCTTTGGCTTCTTTGAATTCAGCCAATTTTATTTTCATCTTTGAGCTCAAGTCCTGCATATAATCAAGGTCCTGAAAAAAATCGGAAATCGAAGATTTGGCAAGCAGGACTTCAATCAAAGACTGGGATTCAAGTTCGTACAGGCCTCTCACCAGCTCGGCCAGCCCGCCTCCAAGTTCGTCTATGTTTGATTCCTGCGCGGAAATTTCTATTCCGAGTTTTTGCAGATTGAGCTCGGCCGCTTCTATTTTTTTCTGGGCCACGCTTATGTCTTTAGAGAGTTTTGAGATTGTTGAATTAATGACGCTTATTTGTTTTTTAAGCGAATCCGCGTCTTTTCCGGTTTTTTCTATCTCACTCTGAAAACGCGCAATCTCTTCTTCCAGTTCCTGAATCTGTTTATTTTTTTCCGAAATCTCGGTTTTCAATTCGTCTGTTTTTTCGCCGAAAACCAAAAACGGGCTCGAAAACGCTGCCGCGGTTAAAACCATAACCAAAAAAACTTTCATGCTATTTCAAAATGGCTATGGCCTTTTCCAGCCGTTTTACGGTTTCCTTGCGGCCTATTACGGCTGCTATTTCAAACGGGCCCGGAGACGCCCGTCTACCGCTTAAAGCCGCCCTGAAAGGCCACAAGACCTCTCCACGGCCATTTTCATCGGCATAGGGCATAATTGAGGCCTCCAAGCGCTCTTTTGACCAGTCGGCGTCCTTTAGCCCGGCTAACAGAGCCAGAATTTTTTCTAGATGTCGCGCAATATCTGGGGGGCGCGAATTCTCTTTCCAAAAAATAAGTTCTTTGGGATAAAACGGCTCTTTGTAAAAAAAATCCGCCATGTTCCCTGCTTCGCTAAGAAAGGTCATTCTGGCTTTTATTAAAGAAACTATTTTTGTCCATTTTTCATTGTCTTTTTCAATATCGTCCAAAAAATCCCCGCAGAAACTCTTCAGTTCCGAAGCAAGTTCTTTGACGTTTTTATTTTTTATATATTCCTTGTTCATCCACGCCAATTTTTCCAGATTAAAAATAGCGCCTCCTTTGTGAACCCTGTCCAAAGAAAATTTTTCCAAAATCTCTTTTTGGCTGAAAATTTCTTTTTCGGACTCCCCCTTATCCGCCTCCGCCGAAGATTCCCTCCAGCCCAATAGAACCATGAAATTGATCATTGCCTCCGGCAGGTACCCGGATTTCCTGTATTCAAGCACGGAGGTCGCGCCGTGGCGTTTGGAAAGTTTGGAACGGTCAGCGCCCAATATCAGAGGCAGGTGCGCGTATTTTGGACTCTCGAAACCAAGCGCTTTCTGAAGCAAAATCTGCTTGGGCGTGTTTGAAATGTGGTCTTCGCCTCGTATGACGTGGGAAATTTGCATCTCTTCGTCGTCAATCGCGACCGCGAAATTGTACAGGGGCGTTCTGAAGTTTTTAGCGACCGAGAAGTCGCCCAAAAACCCCGGGTTAAACGAAATCCGGCCTCGAACAATATCTTCAAAAATTATTTCTTCCCCGGCGTCATTTTTGAAACGAAGAATTTCTTCAGAGACTTCATTTGAATTTCCTCCGTTTCTGGCCGAGCAGACATGGCGCAAGGGCTCTTTAGCGAGCATCTGTTCTTTGCGTTCGGAAGCAAGCTCTTCTTCCGTATGCGGGCACCAAAAAATACTTCCTTTTTCAAAAAGAATTCTTAAATATCTTTCATAAATATCCAGGCGTTCCGATTGACGGTAAAATTCATCCCAGTCAATGCCGAGCCATTTCAAACCCTCCTGGATGTCTTTTTCAAAAACAGGGTCTGAGCGCAGAAGGTCGGTGTCCTCAATTCTCAAAACAAAAGCGCCTTTGTGCTGGCGGGCGAAAATAAAATTAAACAAAGCCGAACGCGCGGTGCCGATATGCAGCGGCCCCGTTGGTGAAGGCGCTATGCGGGTGCGGACGATTTTTCCGGTCATGCCGCGTGTTCCAAAGCTAAGGCAATAATCTCCCGGGCTATTTTTTCCGCGGCATCGGTTTTGGAAAACGATTTGGCGGCCTTTATCATGGAATCGCGCCTGTCTTTTTCTTGGAGGATTTTTTTAATTTCAACCATAAGAATATGCGGGGTGAGATTTGATTCTTCGACGACCAGCGAAGCCCCAGTTCTAGCGTAAATGTATGCGTTTTCGCGCTGATGGTTTTGAGCCGAATTAGCCAACGGTATTAAAATGGAGGGCTTGGCCCACGCCGCGATTTCAAAAATGGCTCCGGCCCCGGCCCTGGAAACAATGGCGTCCGAAACCAGAGCGGCGGCGCGCAAAACGTCTTCCTCCATGAATTTAAAAAGTTTATAGCGGGCTTTAAACTCGCTTTTTTCAAGAATAACCGACGAGCGCTTGGAAACGTCGTCAAAGTTGCCGGGACCGCAATGGTGAATTACTTTCGCTTCCTGTAAAAGCGCCGGCAAAATTTCCAAGATCGCGTCGTTTAATTTGGAAGCGCCCTGCGAACCGCCCAAAAAAAGAATCGTCGGGACCGGTTCCGAACCGAAAACAGACCTGGCCTCTTCAATGTTCCCGCCAAGCACCCTTGCCCTTATTGGATTGCCTACAAACGCCGTCTTCTCTTCTGGAAAATACTTGGCGCTTTCCGCGAAAGAAATTGCCACGCGCTTCGCGAATTTGGAAGCCCAGAGATTAACCCTGCCCGGCACGGCGTCAGACTCGTGGATAATAACCGGGATTTTGAAAAAACGCGCGGCAATAAGCGCCGGGAAACTGGAATACCCGCCTTTGGCGAAAACGACGTCCGGCATGCGCCAAAAAATATAGGTTACAGCCCTGATTACTCCAAAAAACGTCTTAAACGGGTCAATAAAATTGAGAAGCGAAAAATAGCGCCGGACTTTACCGGCCGGCACGGAAACGAATTTCACTCTCTCTTCTCCCAAAACCTTCAAATCAAAAGGACTGTCGGCCATATACAAGAGGTCCATTTCAACAAACTTCTCTTCTTCGGCTATTTTTTTTAGCGCTCGGATAACGGATAAAACGGGATAAAAATGTCCGCCGGTTCCGCCGCCGGTCAACAAGATTCTCATGTTCTATACTTAGATATGTTGGATAAAATGCCGACTGCCGCGAGCATGGACGCGAGAGACGACCCGCCCTGGCTGATAAAAGGCAAAGTCAGTCCGGTAAAAGGCAGAAGTCCGGTCAGCGCGGCCATGTTTATAAACGCCTGGACTGTTATCAGTATAACAATTCCGGACCCGAGCAGTCTAGCAAAAACGTCAGGAGATTTTTTAAGAATATAAAGAGAGCGCCACAAAAAAGCGAAAAAGAGAGAGACCAAAGCCATGGCTCCGGCAAATCCGAACTCTTCCCCTATCACCGCGAAAATCGCGTCAGACGTCGCCTCCGGCAGATAATTGAATTTCTGCACGCCGTGGCCGAATCCTTTGCCCCAAAATCCGCCTGAGCCGAAAGCTATGGCGGCTTGGTGAAGCTGGTAGCCGGCGCCCTGAATGTCGTATTGGGGATTTAAAAAAACCAAAAGGCGTTCAAGCGTGTACGGCTTGAAATAGACGACCACGGCAAAAAGCGCCAAGAGCACCACGCCCATCAAGCCCAAATGCTTCAGCTTTCCGCCACCGACAAAAAACAATAAAAGACTCGAAATCGTTATAACGCCCATTGTTCCGAGGTCGGGCTGTTTTACGAAAATCGCGCCTATGGCGAGTATCATCAAAAGAAGCGGCCCCGCGCCGAGCCCGAAAGATTCCACGTCGCGGCCCCTGGAAGTAAGCCAGGCCGCGAGATAAATAATGAACGCGACTTTTAAGAATTCAGACGGCTGTAAAAATACCGGGCCGACGGCTATCCAGCGCGCGGCGCCCCCGCTTTTAAAGCCTACTCCGGGAATAAACACCAAAAGAGTGAGCAAAAAACTCAAAAGAAAAATCCAAAGAGCCGTTCTGTGCCAAAAACGATAATGAATTCTGTCCGCGATAAAAAAAAGAACGGCACCCAAGCCAAGCCCCGCGACCAGCTGTCTTAAAATTAATTTTATCGGCGACTGGTCGGCTTCAAAAAGACCCAGAGACGCCGACAAAAGCGCCAAAACGCCAATTGAAATAAAGACAATAATAATCCCAAAAATGACCGGGTCCCTGGACTTTGACATTTTACAGCAATCCCCGCTTTACCCTGCGGATAAGCGCGTTAAAAGCGCGGCCCCTGTCAAATTCGTTTTTAAACATATTGAAACTGGCCGCGCCGGGAGAAAAAATAACTACGTCTCCCTTCTTGACGAATTTAAACGCGCGCGCCACCGCGTCTTTAAGGGTTTTTACCCGCAGGGCTTTGAAAAATTTTATTTTCTCCGTTGCCCGGCCGGGAAGCAAAATGACTTTTTTCAGCCCCTTGATTTTCTTTAAAAACTCGGCGTATTTGAGATTTTTATCTTCTCCGCCGGCGATTAAAATAATCCTGGACGGTTTAACCTTAAAACGTTTTTGGACTTGAGCCACGCTGAAAATTGTTGCGCCAGGGTTGGTCGCCGTGGTGTCGTTTATCACGCTTGCGCCTTTTACTTTCCCGATAAATTCCGTCCGGCCTTTGGCCGGCTTGAAACGCTTTAAGCGTTTTTTCACGTCTTTTGAACTGACTCCCAAAAACAAAGCGACTTTTTCGGCGACGTCCGGCTCACCCGACCATAAAAAATCGCCTTTGACCTGATGTTTAAAAATATTTTCTTTGGTTTTTTTGTATTTGGCGAAGTTTTCGTAGCGGTTCAGATGGTCTGGGAAAATATTGGTTACGACGGCATAGCGGGGACTTTTTTTAAAACCCTCCAAATTAAAACTGGAAAGTTCGTAGACGAAAAAGTCCGGCATTTTTTTAAGCCGGATAAGCGATTCAAGGGCCGAACGGCCCGGGATGTTTCCGACCAGGACTATTTTGAAACGCGCCTTCAAAAGATGCGCAATAAGCATGGCCGCCGTGGTTTTGCCTTTGGTGCCGGTAACACCAATGATTTTTTCTTTTGGCACCAAGTCAAAAAAAATCTGGGTCTCGGACAAAACGGGTTTGCCTATTTTTCTGGCGTATTTAACAAAAGGAGAGTTTTCGGGCACGCCTGGATTTTTGATCACTATTTGGGCGGACTTAAAGTCAGAATATCTATGCCGGCCCAAAACGAATTTCACTCCGAGTTTGCGCAGTTTTTTTACGGCTCCGGCAAAATTACTTTCCGGTTTCGCGTCGGTTACGGTTAATTTCGCTCCGGCCCAGACCAAAAAACGCGCGACCCCCTCTCCCCCTCCCTGCAAACCAAGCCCGTAAAGAAGAACCTTTTTGCCTCCAAAATAAAATGAGGCCGTTTTACGCAGATTCATGAATTCGATTTTTTTCTTAAAACCCGGCCGGCGAATTTTCCGGAAAGCGCACCCTCAATTATAACAGGCGTCCCATTGATAAAAAGCCACTCAACGCCTTTGCTCAAACGCCTAGGCGTCTTGTAATCGGCAAAATCGCTTACGGTATCCGGGTTGAAAAGAACCAAGTCGGCGAAACAATCCTTTTCAATAACGCCTCTTTTTTCCAGTCCAAGAATTTGAGCCGGCAGTCCGGTCATTTTGTAGACGGCTTTCTCCAAGCCCAAAAGGGATTTCTCCCTGACAAACGACTTTAGCGCGCGCGGAAACGCGCCGAAAGAACGGGGGTGCGGTAAATTCGGTCCTTCTTTAAGCCCGAGTCCGGCGCCGTCGGAAGAAATCGCTGCGTACTCTTTAAGCACTGCCTCGTCTAAATTTGCTTCAGATATTGTCTCGTTGAAAATCTCCGCTTCAAGCCCGTTTGCCGCGAGCACTTCCAAAAACATCTCTTCGGGCAAAATGCCCGCGCTGTCCGCGATTTCTTTTAAACTCTTGCCAGCTATACCGGCATTTAGGCGCGTTGAAGCCACGACCACGCGCTCATAGTGAAGAGTCAGGGCTTTGAGCGCCTCAATAATCTGTTTTCTTTCTTTTTCGTCTCCGATTCTTTTCAAGACCGCGTTCTTTCCTCCTTCGAGCGCCCACGCCGGCAGTAAAAGGTACAAGCTCGAACCTGTGGAAGTATAAGGAAAAACATCAATCGTCAGCGCGAGCCCGTTTTCGCGCGCGCGCTCTATTATTTCAAGTGCCTGTTTCTGGCTTGGCCATGATTTTTTGCCCAAAACCTTGAAATGAGAAATATGCCCGGCGGCTCCGGACTCCCGGCTTAAAGCCACGAATCTTGAAACAGAGCCGATTACGTCAGGGCCTTCGTTCGCCAGATGATGGAAAGCCGGACGGCCGAACTTTTTGAGCTCGTCCAAAAGCCGGTGGAGCTCGGCGTCCCGGGCAAAAAGAGCCCGGCTCCGGCCAAGACTGAAAGACAACCCGAAAGCCCCGGCATTGAGAGATTGGTTAAGCAGAAAAACCATCCGGTCAACTTCTTCTTTGAAAGCAGGACGGGCTATGTCAGTTCCGGACGCGGAGCGCAGCGTGCCGTGCCCGACCAAAGTGCCGAAATTAAGACCCATACCTCTCCGTTCGAGTTCTCCCAAAAATTCGGGCAAACTCTGCCAGTTTATGTTTAAAGGCGATTTCTCAATTCTCACGCCAATGCCTTCAATGTCTTCCGGTTTGGTGAAAGGAGCCAAGGATTCTCCGCAGTTGCCGCCCATGACAGTCGTTATTCCCTGATAAAGAAAACTTTCCTGCAAAGGATGGTCAAAAAGAGTCCACATAGTGTCAGAATGGCTTGTCATGTCAATAAAACCGGGCGAAAGATAGAGGCCTTCGGCGTCTATTTCAATTTCAGCCGTATCGCCGCTCAAACTGCCCACAGCTCCGATTTTGTCGCCTTCAACGCCAAGGTCGGCTTTCAAGCCGGGTCCACCGCGGCCGTCAATGACAAAAGCATTCCTAATTATAGCCGAATAAAAAGGCATATAGACTTATTTTAGAGAAAAACGGCGGCGGAAAGCAAAAAAATGAAAGCGCCGGAAAGCCATGTAGAGAGAACCGAAACCGGTTTTGAAACGTCAAATCTTTTTTTCAGCCATTCCTGGGTGAGGATTACCGCGGCTGAAACCGCAAAAAATCCCAACAAAGGCGAGGCCGAGAGTATCGAGGCGAAAAACGCCACGGCAAAAAACTCAAGAAACCAGGGAAAAACCGCGGCCGCGCCGGCGGCCATAAAAAAAACCGCGAGCCACGGCAGAAAAAACAGGCCCAAAACCAAAATCAATCCCGAGAGAATTCTGAAAATCATTTAAGTATGTTGACCGAGCGCAGGGCGTAGATGTTAAACGGCTGGCGTATAATCAGTTTTTTCGTCGGGGCGCTCGCTGACGAGGAAACCTTTTCAATCTCTCCGACAAGATACGGCGGATTGGTAAGGGAAAAAACTTTCTCTCCCGGCTCAATCGGAAAATCGCGGGGCAGCGTTATCTCAAATTCGTGATTCCCCCGGCCGAGCGCGCTGGCCGATATTTTGGCTTTCTCCAAAGACACGTTCAGTTCCAACCCGTAGCTTGAAAAAGATTCCACGCGGCTTGTTTCGGAAAAAACCTCGGCGACCTTGCCCAAAATTATGTTCGGATAAACCAAAACCAAATTCCCCGGAGCCACTCCGTCTTTTTCTCCTTTGGAAACTATGAATTGGTCGTAAGACACAGAGGGAGGCCTGAAAAGAATCAGCGCCGGCACGGAGCCGGAAATTTTTTCTTCGGAAGAAGCCAGGAATTCAGACACGCTTTTGGCGGCCTCCAAATTCGTCACCCGCTCGCGAAGTTCGCGGTTTTCTTTTGAAAGCACATATTCTTCTTCACTCGAAAAGAAAAGCTCAAAAGAAACCGGGGAAGACACGAATGCCCCGAGCTTGTTCAGTTTTCTGAAAAAAAAATCGGCAAGCGAACGCTTCAAGTTCTCTCCGCCTAAAAAAATAATGGCGGCTAAGCCAATCAAAAAAAGAAGGAGAAAAAGATTGCGCCGGGCTTTCATTTCATTGCGGTGAAACGTCTTCTTCGTGCAGAAGAAGAATGTTTTTAAAATTGGGCAATTCCTCAAGTATGATACCGCAGCCGCGCACAACGGCCGTCATAGGGTCTTCGGCCGCGCGCGTCGGTATTTTCGTTTCGCTTTCAATAAGCCGGTCAAGCCCGTTCAAGTAAGCGCCTCCGCCCACGATTGTTATCCCGCGATGCATGATGTCCGAGACCAGCTCCGGAGGCGTACTCTCAATCACTTCTTTTACGCCTTCCACTACGGCGCGCACTGATTTTGACAGAGCGTCTCTCACGTCCGCGTCTGTCATTATGACTTCTCTCGGGAGCCCGGTAACCAGGTCTCTGCCCCTGACCACGCTTTCCATCGGCGATTCCGGCTTCTGCGCCGTGCCTATGGCTATTTTCAGATCCTCTGCGGTCCTTTCGCCCAAAAGAAGCTTGAATTCGTCCCGGGCGTAATTGATTATGTCATTGTTGAATTTGTCGCCGGCGACGCGCAAATTCATGGAAGAAACTATTCCGCCCAAAGAAATTACGGCAATGTCGGCCGTGCCTCCGCCTATGTCCACTATCATGTTGCCGACCGGCTCCTGCACGGGCATGCGGATGCCCACGGCCGCGGCCATCGGTTCTTCCACCAGATATACTTCTCTCGCGCCGGAGTTTCTGGCGGCGTCGCGCACGGCCCGGCGTTCGACTTCGGTTACGCCCGAAGGAACTCCGATAACCACCCTGGGTCTCGCGAAAAAAGAAGTTTTTGGCTGATGCACTTTTTTAATAAAATACGAAAGCATCTCTTCTGTAACTTCAAAATCTGATATGACCCCGTCTATCAAAGGACGGATTATGGCAATGTGCGCCGGCGTGCGGCCGACCATTTTTTTGGCCTCGGAACCGACTGCAACGACTTGGCCTGTTTTTTGGTTCAAGGCGACGACCGACGGTTCGTTTATGATAATACCCCTGCCGTCAACGTAAACGAGCACGTTGGCCGTTCCAAGGTCAATGCCCACGTCGCTTGAAAATAAGCTGAAAAATTTATTTAACATACGCTACGGCTTCGGCGAGTGTTACTTCGCTGGCTTCTTTGGCCGCCCTCCTTTTGATTTCAACTTTATTCTGCTTCATTGTTCTCGCGCTCGCAACTATCCGCCAAGTAATGCCGAGCAAATCCGCGTCTGTCAATTTTTCTCCGGCTGAAACGTCCTCGCGGTCGTCATAAAGAGTTTCAACGCCGCCGTCGGTCAAAACTTTATACGCTTCCTCGGCCTGTTCTCTGCCCCCTTCAAGTTCCACCAGATGAACCTTAAAAGGACTTACTTCTTCGGGCCAGATTATTCCTTTTTCGTCTCGGCTGACCTCGGCAATGGCTCCCATTATTCTGGAAGGCCCGATGCCGTAAGAACCCATGACCACGAGCCGGTCTTTGCCCTCTTTATCTTTAAATTTCAGCTCCGCGGCTTCTGAAAACTTGGTGCCCAGCTTGAAAATGTTTCCGACCTCAATGCCGTTTTCTTTGATTATCTTTCCCGACCGGCACGAAGGGCATTTTTCGCCTTCTTTTGCTTTGGCAATTTCCTTATTTTGGGCGAAATCGCATTTATCGCAGTAAAAAATTTCGTCTTCGCCCGCCGGGGTCAAAACCTGGAACTCATGCGTATATTCTTCGGTGAAATCTCCGCCCGAGGCCTCAACCGGCTTGGCATTCAAGCCCAACCGTTTAAAAATCTTTTTATAGCCGCCCGCGGCCTCATTATAGTAGGAATCAAGGTCTTTGGCATCCGCGTGGAAGCTGTAAAGGTCTTTCATCACGAATTCTTTGGTGCGCAAAAGGCCGGCCCTGGCCCTTGGTTCGTCCCTGAATTTGGATTGTATCTGATACAAAGCCACCGGCAAGTCCCGCCAGCTTGATATGAATTTTTTCAAAAGAGGAGTCAGCACTTCTTCGTGGGTGAAAGCGAGCCCATAGTCCTGCCCCGAAGAATCTTTGACTTTGTACATGACGTCAACGTCCCAGCGGTTAGTCGCCTGCCAGTATTTTTTGGAAATGAGCGCGGGCATCAGGAGCTCGGAGGCGCCGATGCGGTTCAATTCCTCCCTGATAACTTTGTTGATTTTTTCAAGCGCGCAGAGACCGAGCGGCAAAAAAGTGTAGACCCCGGCCGAGTTTTTATCAATGAAGCCCGCGCGTATAAGATAGCGCGCGCTCGGATTTTCTTCGTCCGAAGGCCAGTCTTTTAAAGTTTTTACGAAAAAACTTGAGAAGCGCATTAAAATCCCGTTTTAACGTCGTAATAAGTGATGACGGCCATAAGTAATATCAAGATAGCAAAACCGAGGGCGTGAGCCAAGCCGCCCGTCCTTTGGGGTATGGGCCTCCCTCTTACTTTCTCAATCGCGAGAAAAAGCAGCCGCCCGCCGTCAAGCGCCGGCAAGGGCAGCATATTC
>Ga0209542_10016640_pt1 | contig 12168 bp, 17 predicted proteins | sample RifCSPhighO2_01_FD_184028 | JGI IMG/M metagenome (GOLD analysis project Ga0209542, IMG submission 184028) | Soil microbial communities from Rifle, Colorado - Rifle CSP2_plank highO2_0.1 (SPAdes) (version 2) | ecosystem: Environmental > Terrestrial > Deep subsurface > Rock core/Sediment ...
CTTTACCTTTTTGCCGGTGACTGTTCGTTTATCAACTATAAGTTTTTCTCGCTTCATAAGAATTGTATTTTATCAAAAAGAGGTAGAAAATAGCAAATGGTTTGTAGAGATGTAGGCTTTGTTGCGGGGGTTGGAAGAAATCAGGAATTTCTTTCTGAATCAAAAAGAGGCTGTTTTTATACCTGATTTAAGCTATAATTTAAAGCAATGAAACTTCCCAATCGCAAGAAGGCTTATGTTCAGAAAGAAAAATTAGTAAGCTACTTATTGCTAGAAGCGCATCCTATTGGGAGTTCTAAAGCAAAATTCTTTCGCCAACTAGGATTCAGCGAAACAAATATGGGTGAGCTTGTAGAAGCACTTTTAAGAATAGCACAGTCAAATGATATAAAGGGAACGAGAAAATTTGAATATGGTGTTAATTATGTTATCAATGGTGTTATTGAAACTCCACTTGTTAAAAGCGTTGCAATTACAAGTGTATGGTTTATTGGAAAAGACGAAAATAGACCTCGCTTTGTGACAGCGTATCCTGTATAATAAGTCGTAATATGCACAAATTTACAGAACTTGAAACAGTCGTATTAACACATGACATTGAAGAACACGGCCTCAGAGAAGGAGATATGGGGGCTGTAGTAAATGTCTATGGAAATGGTGAGGCAGGAGAAGTAGAGTTTGTTACTGCAACTGGAAGAACAGTAGCATTAGTAACACTTAAAGCCTCTGATGTCCGTTCCACAAAAAGCAATGATGTTCTTCATGTTAGAGGATTTAATACTGTATAAGCGAATTTTTTAATCACGCTTAAATATTCTTTGCTTAACCCACCCAATCTGTAGATAACAACTTCTTTTATCCCCTGACTCTCAACAAATTGGAGTTCTTTTAATAAATCATCTTTTGATATAAGAGGAGCAGTACCTTCCACCCCGCCAGCAATAAGACCCAATGAAACGATATATTCTTTAAAACTACCTTTGGATTTTTTAATAGTTTTCTTTAAAAAATCTTCCTTGTCTATGTTTTTAAGTAAAGATGTATAAATCATATCTACATAAGAGAAACCGCCAGAATAAAAAGATGCACCTGCTAGATAATGTAAAACCTTGCTGATTCCGCTTTTTGGAAAAGCAGTTACTATTATCGGGTGTTTTTCATTCAAGTTGGTTAATGTTTTGTTAATTAACTGCCGATTTCTAAAAAAATTAGGAGCTTCTGTAAAATAAAGTTTCTTGTTAAGTAAGGGTAATTCAGCGTCCCAAAGAACTGAAAAGGCTTCTTTACTTGAGTTAATTTCTCGTAAGATTCTTTTTAGCGCATTACCCTTTGAGAAAGCAGAAATCCAATACCCTTCGCTAACTTTAAGAATTGGCCAATATATTATTTCATCAACGTTTTTATATTGTCTATGAATTTTTTTCTTTAAATCAATGAATTGATGAACACTTTCCGAGGCAATATATAAATTCGTTTTAAATGATAGAAGTTTTAATTTTGCAAGATTATCGTCTGTGGGATATTCCTCAAAAAAACTAATTCGCATGAACCAATTATATCAGGTGCGACCATTCCAACCGTGGTGTGAAAAATTGAAGCTAAAAAACCTGTGTTGCGGGGCTTGGAAGAAATCCGAACTTTTTTCCTCACCCGAACAGATTCTGTATTTATACCAAATTTGGGATAATAAATCTACACCTTAATATCTATCTCTGAGGATCTAAAAAAATCTCCATTCATTAACAAAACGAGCAACCCAGCTTTTATGTCTTCCAACCAGTTCAAATCTTTTTTCAACGAATCATGCTCGATCACTTGATATTTTCTTTTCCCTCCCTCGTAGTATACGAACCTTAACTGGCCACTATTGACGGCTTCGGTTGAATTATCAATCATTCTATGGGCAAGTTCATTTCTTTTTACTCTAACCTTGTTCAAATCAGTACCTAATTCCTTAACAGCATTGACATACTTCTCGCCAAGGTTTAGATTTTTAAAGGTTTTTATTTTGGATTCAAATGAGATATATTCTTGGTTTAATAAAGTCGCTTGGAATAGTTCTATTTTAGATGTAGATTCACAAAAATACTTCAATATTATTAAATCTAGAATAAATTCTATAAAGACAACTTCATCTAAAATCTTACCTCGCATATCTCTTGCCTTCAGAATGAGCTGTGCGAATTTTATAGTAAAATTATCATAGTCTTTCATTATCAACCCTTCTCTTTGCCCCCTTCTCTGATTTGCGGCATTCTGAGCTAGTCTTTGATTGCTTTTGACAGAACGTCTACATATTGCAAAAGCCTTTCTCCAAATTCCGTGAGGTATTGTACAGTACCACTCCCGGGAAACATATTCACTCCAGTATTCAGCAAATCGCATTCTTCTTTTCTGCTCCTCTGCACCTGATAAGTCATACCTGTCTTTGTTTTCTTGAGTTGGGTTTCGGTTATATTCTTTTTGAGCTTCTTTTTTTTGCTCGTCATGCCATGTGTTGTAATAATTGCTGATAGCAGAAGTCCTTTTCAGATATTCTCTATATCCAATATCTGTATAGCCAGGCATTTGAGACTTTTGAGCTTTTGACTTGAGCTCCATTTCTCTAATGGGCAAAATATCTCGTTTTATAAAAGCTAAATGTTGGAGAGCGGGTAGAGATAGTGCTTGTGCTGTTTCTTGTAATCTTTCTAGGTTGTTTTTTGCATATTCGTCTTGGCTGATATATGCTCCCGTGAACGCTCTTTTGATAATATCTCTTCTTTCCTTTTCTCTTGCGTAGACCAAATTCTCAAGAGTGCTACCAAGTGCTTGTTGGAATTCTGGAGAATTTATTACATCTTGAGTTATTTTATCTGATTCTAATGTCTCTTTGACAAATTCGTCTGTTTCTGTGGGTAGTAGCTCTCTTAAAATAAAGTATGGAATTTTGACAGCAAGTGCACACGTTGAGAGCAGTAGCCTTAGTGTGGGGTCGGGGGTCTGGGCAATAGCATGGTCGATAGTTGCTAATCCTGCTTCTGCTAATCCTTTCCTGAGCTTTCCCACATTGGGTATAATACCACAAAATAGGGGCGAGAGGTACTGCCCTACATCTCAACTCATAATCTCTTAAAATAGTCCCTTGCCTAGCTTCAGTAATAGACGAACTTTAATATGTTTATATAGGGTCTAGAAAAAAAATACTGAGGGGGTGGGGAGGGGTTTTTATCTTCTCGAGAATACAGATATTATGTGTTTCAAATTTGCGAGAAAAATTTTGTATTTTTTAATAAAAGCATTTTTAGGTTTAATTTTCTCTTCTTCATAAACTATTCAATTTTCCTGAATCCGTAGCAGGCAAGTAAGGTGTTGGCTTATTGATGATTTCATATTTTAACTCATCAATCGTTCTCATAAATTCTATTTGTGTAGCGGTACTGGAGATAGTCGCTTGTATAATCAAAGAAATAAATGCAACCAATAATGTTATGAAACCCAAAAATAATACGGCAAGAATAAACCAATTTGTATTTTTTACAAACTCTACCGCATCGGTTATCAATTTCAATCCATTTTCAAGTTTATCTATTCTTGCTAATAGTGGTGATGGGTCAAAGGTTTCTACAACAGGTTCTTCAGTACTTATTGGTTGGGGAGCTGTAGGAGTTCTAGATTTTGTTTTTTTATCTTCGTCTGCCATATTAATAAAATCCCAAGACTGTTAATACTCGTGTTTGTGGATTCCATGTTCCAGCAATATCCCTACCAATATAGTTAAAGAGGTTTAAGCCTCCAAAGGATGTGCTTCTATATATGGCAACTCCTCTGTTGAAAGGCACACCGTTAATTAAAACATTAAATCTTGGAATGATGATTCCTGTTGTGGCGTTGTAATTGAAAATAACCTCAAACCTGTAGCGTCCCATTGTCTTTTTTCATTGTATCATTTTTTTTCAGGGTTTAGTATTCATATGTGCCCTACGAGTTGAAGATAAGTATATGCCGAAATAAACCTACTGTTATTTAAGGCAAGAGGTCTTTGGGGGAGACGCCGAGGGCTTGGGCGAGCCTATAAATTGTGATGAGTTTTGGACTTCTATGCCCCATTTCTATTTCATTTGCTAAAGTCAAATCCATGCCTATTGCAATAATTACTTGGAATGTCATCTATTTAAGGTAATGTTTCGCAGGCGATTCCGTCATGGTCTGCGTCAAGTCTATGCGGATCGCTTCCCGGGCCGCCTTGTGAAATAAAGAAGGATTGTGCATCTGCGTGTGTCGCGAAATCTCCACAGTCTTTATCTCCGCCGGAGTAAGTAGAGCCTGAGTTTGGTTGTATGCTGGGATTGGTATTTGTTGTTGTTTTAGTAGGAGTTATAGGGCAGGCATCATCAGCCCAAAGCCCTTTCTTTCCTTGCTCCGCTTCCTTTTGTAGTTTTTTATATTTTTCTTGGTGCTTGTAGGGAAGGCTATAGGTGTATTCGTGAGCATAACCAAATTGGATCATTATTGCCCCAAAATCGCTAGATCCATCATCAAGCCAAACATATCTTAAAAGTCTGTTATATTTATCGCGTTCGCCCTGAGTTGGATCGGATTCCAACTGAACTGTTTGATTCAATAATTGTTCCTTAGCCATATCAGAGGCTTTTTGTCCAAAACATTGAACGGGCTTCCGGGGGTCTACTGTTTCCGGAGTATCAATTCCTATAACTCTAACAGTCTCTGTTTTACCATTCAATGAAACACTTAGAGTATCTCCATCAACAACCTTTACTACCTTTGCTTCGGGCCACGACTGAATAGTTGGTATAGCTGTTGATTCTACTGTCTGAGTTTGAACACCTTCAACTTTTGACCCTGGGGTTTTAGTTATCTGCGCCGGTTGATCTTTGCTTGGAGGACTTAAACCGGCTACTGAACCAATTATAAACAGAACAATTAGAGCCGCGAGCGGGATTGTTAGAAATGCCTTTTTGCCGTTGAATAAGTTTTTCATTGTCATTTTCTGTTCCTTTTAGCTTTTAATTCTGCTGTCTGAAAAGGGGTAACGTATATCGTTCTCATTAAATCCCAAGTAAGCCTATCAACTGCCTCTGCATCCTCTCTCGTAGTTTTATCGAGGTTATCATCTTGTGGATGCGCTCCGAAATTGCCGAAATGCCTTATTTCGTGAGCAGTATCTTTGAGGTGTTTTGTAATAAATCCTGAAGCAAATAATGCATCAATTTGCTCATATAAATTCTTATTCTTAATGGACTCATCTTTTAGTATATCCACTACCATATTTTGAATAGCTCTTCTATTCATTGCTACTGCTGCTTTGTAGGAATTAGCGTGATAGCACCGATCAGATTCTGCTAAATCTTCTCTGATTTTTTCAGGAATTGCTTCATGATAATCTTGTGGATTGGAATTGGGTAGGGGGTAAACTGAGAATATCTTATCATTAAGGCGGTTATAAATAACAAAAGACAGCTCGCAGGATTTAGTAGGGCATCTTACGACAAGCCACGGATCATCCTCAAATTCGTTCATACGATACTGGGGCGTTGTTAAGGGTATTCCCCTAACTTGTTGCTTACATCCTCTACAAAAATATGAAAGATTTATATCGTTCATATCTATTGGTTCGTGTAGTCTGTGTGCCATAACAAAGTCATTTTAACAAAAAACAACAAGGAAAACATATTGGATAATTTATGTTGAATATGCTAATCTAAAATTGTCAGTCGTGATGGAAAAACCAAGCGGCTTGCTCAGGACAATATCTGTGCAAGTCGTTTTTTAGTATTTATGAATAAAACAACTGAACACAAAGTAGAGTCTAAAAAATCCTCAAAACACTCAAGGGAGCTTTCCAAGCTCAAAATAAGGTTTATCGAATACTACAGCAAACTTCCCATCCAAAAACTAGCAGCAGGGTTTATCGGTAAAGATCAGACTACTATCATTCGTTGGAAAAACAATGATAAGAATTTTGCAAACCAGATAGCCTCAACAAAATCTGCATGGGCATTAGAAAACGCAAGACAAGTTAAGAGTAAAGAATGGCTATTGGAACGGATACTGAGAGAAGAATTTGGAGAAAGTATTAAGGTTGATGTCGATATTAGTGAGGGAGTAGAAGAAGCGCTTGATTACTTCAAAACATTAAAACGAAATGTTTGATCCCAATACACAAATTGAATTGCCAGTATTTACTCCAAATCCGAAAATTCTGGAAGTGTTAGAATTCTATAAATTTGAAGATTATGCAGGAAAGACTATTGCATGGTCGCTAGGACAAATAGAAATCATTGAATGTATTTTTTATAGATCAGCGCCGGATGCTAAAAAACGTATTCAGATTATTGCTTCTACCCAATATGGAAAATCCCTTGCAGTTGCAGCAGGCGTTGTGATTCGGGCTTCTTTGCACCCCGAGAGATGGGCTATTGTTGCCGGTACTACTGAAAAAGCTCGTATTATTATGGACTATGTAATTATGCTCGCTTTGAACAATGGGGTAATCCGACTTCAACTTAATCCAGAAAATAACCTTGATAGACTAAGAATGAAAAGAAGCGCAGAGAGACTTACTTTCAGGCGAAAAGGCGAGGTAAGGGTTTATTCCGCAGAGGCAAAGTTGGTAGCCGAAACCAGCAAAAGCCTTATGGGGTTTGGTTCTCCGAATGTTATAGAGGATGAGGCAGCGCTTATCCCTGATATTCTTCAAGCAACAGTTATGCGTATGTTAGGAGGCTCTGCTGATAACTTCCTAATTAAGATCGGAAATCCATTTACCAGAGGGCATTTCCTTAGAACTTGGCTCAATGGACAGTATTACCGGATATTTATAGATTATCAAAGGGCATTGGCTGAAGGCAGATATACGGAGGAATTTATCAATGAAATGTCACAAGAGGCAATGTTTGACATCCTATACGAATGTAAATTCCCCGTAGAGGGTATGATAGACAGTAAAGGTTGGATGCCTCTTTTAACGACTGCTGACCTTGAGAGGGCATTTATAGAAGGAGATGTAATGTTTGGCGATAAAAGGTTGGGTTGTGACGTAGCCGGAGGAGGCAGAAATTTTTCTGTTATGGTAGCCAGAGGATATAACTTGGCCCGGAAAATATATAAAGAAAACCAGCCGGATACGATGACTTTCACCGGTGAGATTGTAAATAAGTCAAAGGATCTAGGTGTCAGAGATCAGGATATATTTGTTGATTCTGTAGGAATTGGCAAGGGAGCGTATGACAGGCTGAAAGAGATAAAAAATAAGGTTGTTAGTGTCGGTGGCGGAGATTCTCCTTCTGAAAATGCAAGGTTTGCCAATCTGCGGGCTGAAATGTATTGGAGGGCAAGAGAGTGGATTTTAAACGGCGGCAAGTTGGAGAAAGACGTAGACTGGTATCAGTTAGCTGATGTAAAATACAAGGTAGACAGTTCCGGCAGGCTGAAAATGATGAGCAAAGAGGAAATGTTGCGGGAAGGAATAGATAGCCCAGATGTAGCCGATGGATTTGCTCTCACTTTTGCCCGGGCAGATGTACCGCCGGCTTTAAGAGAACAGCAATACGAAGTATTAGAAGATCCGCCAGATCCTGATCCATATTTTTGAGATCTGCTTAACCATGTTCTTGGTCGCTTTCCAACGCTTGCATAGCTGAAGTAATACTACCATTATGCCATTTATCAGCTATGCTTTTCAGTTGGGTCTCTAGTGTCTCAGGATTTTCTTTTGCCCATTTGTAGAGGATTGGAAAGTTTTCTTTATCAATTGTAACTCCAAGAATTGCTATTTGTTTTTCGCTCATTCTTTAATAATATGTACAAAGACCACCACCTCTATAAGAGCCTCCGTTTGATTCACAGTCAGCTTTTTTCTGCCATTCTTTATCAATTGATTCTTGAACTGAATTTTGTAATTCATCCATTTTCCGGTCAAATTCTTCCTTAGAATAAGAAGGCTCATTCGTATTTTCCTGAAAATTTGAAGGTATTAAATCACAATAAATTCCACAATCTTTTTGAGGGTTAGACTTCAAGTATTCCCCATATAAAGAAGTCTTTTTGCTTTCAATAATAAGCAGACATCTTCTTCTTGCAAAATCGCTTCCCATTTTTAAACACTCTATTTTTTTTTGATCGTAACTCTTGAATCCGATTTCTTTTATGATAAGCATACTAAAGTACACAACAACTACAGCAGAAGTTATAAGTATAACGAGATTTATTGGTTTGCTAAAAAAGTCTTTAATACTACTCATAATTTAAGCACTTTGCGTAATATTCATTTTTTGAATTGTTGGCTTTTGTTGCTACTGAAGCTCTGTAGTTATCTCTTTCCTTAACAGCCCAGTCATGTAAGCTCCGCAAATATGTCCACCAAGTATTAGCCATAGATTCTGCAATACTTTTTGCATAATCCTGTGGTTTACCTTCATTTATTAACTGTTGGTATACATCGGCAGCACGAATAATATCTGATTGTTTTATAAGTCCGTACTTTAAGGCAATATCTTCTGTTTCTTGGTTGTTTGAAGCATTCGCCAATTCAACAATCTGAGGGCGTTCTTGTGCCAATAAATTATCCCCTGCTTGGATATAGTTAGCCTTTTGTTGTTCCGCATTGGTTTTGCAAATTTCAATACGTGTTGCGCTATCCTCTTTTGTATTAGGTGCATTTACATTGATTTTTTGAGAAGGAACAGGCGTAAGTATTACTGTTTTGTTAGAATTGGAGGTTGATGGAGGAGTTACTGGATTAACTTCTTGAACAGTAGGTGAAAGAGTAGTTGTTGGACTCATGACAGGGGTAATCGCAGGGGTTACACTAGATACCGGAGCAATTACTCCCGAAATTGCCATCCAACTTACTATGAAAAACGAAATTGCTCCGTGAACGATATTTTGAAAAAACATAATCATATTTTAAGTAAAACTAAGCTAGTTGGAAGCCATACAAAAAGCTCCCCCTAGCGATGGATTACTCCACCTGCACACCTTTCGGTATACAGCCTCGTGAGCGCTCTAGGAAGAGCTTGTTGCTCACGAGGTCTTTCTGCCATGCCCACATTACTGTAGGTTTAGGCAATTACTTGTAATTTAACACAAAATTCACAAGTTTGAAAGTTTTAAGCAAAGAAAAGAGTAAAATAGTATTTATATTAATATGAAAATGGAAACAATCTCTGCCGAAGAGGAATATGCCCGATTTGTCTGGCATATCCTAAACAAAATTAAAGAAAAACTGCTTCTACAAGCTAACAAAAATGAGCCTCTTATTTATAATTTATTCTTACATCCACAATCCAAAGATTGGGATAAGCCCAATTCCACTACAGAACAACAACTATTAGAGAAGTTAAAGAAGCTAGGAGTAATGGAAGAAGCGGTTGAAAGAACGCCTTTCCAAATCGGTAAGGAGAATGAAACAGATAATCCTAAATCAGCTGGAATAAGTTATTATTTCAAAATAAATGAGGCTGTTTTTAATAAGTATTACGGCATATACCAAAAGTTAGTAGAACAATACGATAAAGCTGATAAACAAGGGAACACCCTAATCTTTTATGAGAATGGAGAAATAAAGTACATTGATCCCTCCGGAAAAGAGTATCAAGCAAAGTTAAAATCTAATACTAATTCCTATCGTTTACTAAAATTTCTTGTTTATAAGCCTCGTCAAGTTTTTGAGTTTGGAGAATTGGCAAAAAGCCTCAAGAAGGCAAGAAGTGATGTAAATTATTCTGATGATGAAAGACGTGTTAGGGATACAGTTCAAAGTATAAAAGACAAATTAAAATATTACGGAGACGATCTCTTTGAATCCGATAATGGTTTTGGATTGAAATGCGATGTGCTAATTAAAAAATAGATTTTCCTCAAATTTCCTCAAACTGCTCCAACCGCAGGCGTAAGTAATATAAGAATACTTTGTATTCATCCTTATATGTTTATCTCAAAATTGAAGTAGATAATATGGAAGATGTAAAAACAGATTTATATTACACCAAAGACCTCTCGGAAGCAGCCGCGATTCTGTGTTCCGGAGCAAAACTACTCCAGTTAGAGCAAGAACAAAACTTTTATTGGTTTATATTTGCTGACAAGAACTCGTGCGAACGCTCGTCTAATGCTTATTGGGCCGGTGAACTTCAAGTTGACGCCAAAGAATACGCAACTGCTATCAAAACCCTAAAAGACCGCCTTTTTGCAAGGCGATAATGAGCGAGAGGAGATGGATATGCATAAAGATGAAGCAAAACAATATCACGGGTACTTGGCACTACCAAGACACTCTAAAATGCTCCGCCAGGATATGGGTTATCGCCTGTTTAGCCTCTACATAGCTTTAGTAATTGATGCAAGATGGCAAAGAAAGTATCCGAATCAATTAGGCCATGTTGTTGGTACGCAGACGGAAATAGCTGCCCGTCTTGGTATTAGTCAAAGCAAACTATCAAGAGGGCTTGATGATCTGGAAACCAAAAACAGAAAGTATTTAATAAAACATACACGATACGTACTCCTTGGCTATTTACCTCTTTTCCTGACTGACGTAGCTGACAAAATGCATAGTAAAGATTATGCAAATCTGCACGAACTTTATGCGGACATGTATAGGATTAATGCAGAACTGCAAGAGAAATATGCAATTTCGCAAGATAGTCGAGGCAAAAACAGCACCCAAAGACTTAATAGTTCATTTAATGTTGATTCAGGTTCTTTTGATAGTAGTTCACAAGAGAATGCAGAAAGGGAGAGGCAATAACTATGCAATTAGACCCTCAAGCTATTGCCGAATTCAAGGAGTTATACCTGAAAAAGTATGGAGAAGAACTAAACGCTCAAGAAGCAGTAGCGCTTGCAACAAGGCTTATAAAGTTTGTAAAAGCTGTTTACGGCAAAAATATACCTAATGATGTAAAATCAATAAAGATGTAAATGTAATATGGATAAGCAACCTAATTTAAAATATATTGGCTACGCCCGTAAGTCCTCCGAAGATAACAGAGAGCGGCAGGCTGCATCTTTACCTGACCAACTCTACGTTATTGAGGGAGTCCGGAAGAAACAAAATCTTTCAGTAGTTGATGTTTTACAAGAATCCCAATCAGCTTTTAAGACAGGCAGACCCTTTTTTAACCTAATGCTCCAGAGAATAGAGAAAGGCGGAGAAAATGCGATCTTAACATGGCATCCGAACCGGCTATGCCGTAACGCTCTTGATGCAGGGCAACTACTCTATCTGATGGACGAGGGAAAACTTATTGAAATTCGCACCCCCTCTCGTTCATACTGCAATACTCCGGAAGATAAATTCATGTTGGCTCTAGAATTTGGAATGTCCAAGAAAGATAGTGATGATAAAAGCATTGTAGTTGAGCGTGGTTTGGAGAAAAAAGCGAGAGATGGATGGAGACCGGGTGTTGCACCGCAAGGATACTTGAACGACAAAGCAACCGAAAGTGGATTAAGGAAAATACCCACAGACCCGGAGCGCATGCCATACATAAAAAAGATTTTTGAGTTATTTCATTCCGGGATGCCTGCGATTGAAATTCATAGAATTGCCGATGAAGAATGGCATTTCAAGACTAGACAACATAAAAGATTAGGCGGAAAACCACTTTCGCTTAGCATGGTATATTTTATCCTCACAAACCCTTTCTATTGCGGGAAGTTTGAATATCCTCTTGAAAGTGGAACGTGGTATGAAGGTAGTCATGAAAAAGCTGTGAGCGAGGAAGTTTTTAATGAAATTCAAGTAAAGTTGGGTGGTAAAAGTCAATATAAGCTCAAGCACAACGATTATGCTTTTAATGCACTCATGCGCTGCGGGTTCTGTAATTCAGGAATAGTAGCCGAACAAAAATGGCAATGTATCTGCTCAAGCTGTAAGACGAAGTTTTCCCTTACCCAGAAGAACAAGGATAAATGCACGGATTGTGGAACAATTATTGAGAACATGAATAATCCTAAAATACTTCACTATGTTTATTACAGGTGTGGAAGAAAGAAAAATTCTGCGTGCTTACAGCGCGCAGTCAGAGTAGATAACCTTGAGGAACAAATAGACAACAGGCTTTCACAGGTTGAAATTTCCCCTCTTTTTATGGATTGGGCGATAAAACAAATTCACAAAATGAACGAAGCAAATAAGGATTTTGAGGAAGAGGCAGCTGAGGG
>Ga0209542_10016641_pt1 | contig 12167 bp, 9 predicted proteins | sample RifCSPhighO2_01_FD_184028 | JGI IMG/M metagenome (GOLD analysis project Ga0209542, IMG submission 184028) | Soil microbial communities from Rifle, Colorado - Rifle CSP2_plank highO2_0.1 (SPAdes) (version 2) | ecosystem: Environmental > Terrestrial > Deep subsurface > Rock core/Sediment ...
AAGGAGACCCTGTTTACCAGAAGATCGATAATTGACCTTCTATCCCTTCGTCCAACAACTGTGTCTAAAATCATAGAACCGGATGTCGCACAATTACGGCTGTTGGAAGTTTAGTGGGACAGCACTGGCAACTGTTCTTAATGATCAGTTTGGAATAGTCCGAAAAACCGCCCAAATGGGCGGTTTTTTGGTATTTTCCTTTATTTTGTTCCGTTCTTTTTTGCCGGTCTTTCCCAACTGTCATGCCGTTTAAGGATCGGCAAACCCATAGTGTGCGCGTTTGCGGTACACCATGATCGACACCATAACCCAACATCTCCGAAGAAATGCTGAGAAGTTCAAATTGAAATATTCCACGAGCAGCTTCCGCTACCCGTGCCTTGTTACGACTTACTCCCTGTTATTGAGCTTACCTTAGGTCTCCTTGCAGAGAACTTCGGGTATTCCCAACTCCCTTGAGTTGACGGGCGGTGAGTACAAGACTTGAGAACGTATTCACCGCGGTATGCTGACCCGCGATTACTAGCAATTCCGGCTTCAAGAGGTCGGGTTGCAGACCTCTATCCGAACTGGCGCCGCCTTTATTACGATTAGCTTTGAGTTTCCTCATTGCAACGCGTTGTAGCGGCGATTGTATCACGTGTGTAGCCCAGGATATCAGAGGGACATGCTGACCTGGCGTCATCCTCGCCTTCCTCCCAGCTTTTTGTTCACAAGAACAAAAAGCACATTTGACACCTGACAATTAACATTTAACTAAAAAGCGGATTCTCGCATTTGAAGTCAATTGTAAAGGTCAATGGTCAATTGTCTTTTTGAGCTTACGCTCAAAAAGCTGGGCAGTCTCGGCTGACACTTGTAACAGCCGACGAGGGTTGCGTTCGTTACCCCACTTAAGGGAACAATTCAGATCACGAACTGACGACGGCCATGCATCACCTGCCTAAATGTCCTTGCGGACGACACATGTTTCTACGTGTCTTCATCTAGGTTTCAAATCCTGGTAAGGTTCTTCGTTTGTCGTCGAATTAAACCACATGATCCACTGCTTGTGCAAGTCCCCGTCTATTCCTTTGAGTTTTAGCCTTGCGGCCGTACTACCCAGGCGGATCTCTTAACGCGTTAGCTTCGCCTCTCAGAGGGTCGATACTCCGAAAAGCTAGAGATCATCGTTTAGGGCGTAGACTACTGGGGTCTTAAATGTTACTAAGTAACATTTTTAGTTTAAAGTTGAAAGTTATAAAGTTTCAAAGTTAAACTAAAATACATTACTCGGACAAGTCATTTCTGCTTGCCTCTACATATCGCTATGTAGAACGGACTATATCTTCACCAGTTCTCTGAAAAAGGGACGTCAGCTAAAAGCCGACATCCTTGCTTCAGAGAACTGGGCTTAGCGTATAGTCTCTGAGGGAATCTAATGGCCACAAAAGCGGCCCAAATCTGCCAGTGTACCTACTGGCTGAGGTGGTGGATGTGTAATCCGATGAATTTCCGTTCGTCGAAACAATTCTTCCTGCCAACCGGGACACTTTGATTCATCTTCCCAGCCTTCAGGTCGATTTCTTTTCCATTCCTGTGATTCTTTCAACAGTAATGAAAGGTACTCTCTTTCTTTTTGATACATACACTCCTTTTCTTTTTTAGATCTTCCCTGCTGATTGCCCGCACCGAAAAGATTTTCACTCCACACTCATGGAGTACTTTCGGATACTCGGGTTTTCCAGCATATAGCTAAGTTTTCAATTCCGCATCACTACGGAAAGAGACATTTGTTCGCTCCCAATAGAGTTGAACGTTTATCTAATCCCATTCGCTACCTACGCTTTCGTGTTTCAGCGTCAGAAATGCGCCAGTGAATTGCCTTCGCTTTTGGTGTTCCCCATAATATCAACGGATTTCACCCCTACACTATGAGTTCCATTCACCTCTCGCACCCTCAAGTCGAGCCGTTTCCCCCGCGGGTCCCCGGTTAAGCCGAAGAATTTCACAAGAGACTAACTCGACCGCCTACACACCCTTTACGCCCAATAATTCCGGATAACGCTTGGGGCACTCGTATTACCGCTGCTGCTGGCACGAGTTTAGCAACCCCTTATTCTGGAGGTAACATCAGCCAATGCAAGACATTGGAATTACCAATTTCTAATTACTAATTTCTAATGAATTTCCAATGTCTAAATTGATATTTCTTAATGTCATCCTCGCAAATGCGGGGATCCAAAAAAACGATAAGTCTGGATTCCCGTTTACACGGGAATGACAAGAATCAATTTAAAAATTTGAATTCATATTAGGAATTAGATATTAGGAATTAGATATTCCCAGTGCCTTGCACTGGTTTTCTCCCTCCCAAAAGATTTTTACGTCCCGAAGGACTTCGTCAATCACGCGGCGTCGCTCCGTCAGGCTTTCGCCCATTGCGGAAGGTTCTTGACTGCGGCCACCCGTAGGTGTATGGACCGTTTCTCAGTTCCATCGGTGGGGATCGAGCTCTCACTCCCCCTAAGCGTCATAGCCTTGGTAGGCCATTACCCTACCAACTAGCTGATACTGCACAGACCGCTCCCAAAGCGATAAATCTTTAACCAGTACTCCGTACTAGAAGCACGAAATCGCAAATTCGAAATCCGAAAAAATTACAAATCCAAAAATAAAAAATAGTTTAGAATTTTAAATTTAAAATTTGAATATTTTTCGAATTTCGTGCTTAGAATTTCGAATTTCCAGTACGAAATACTGGTGCTATCGAGAATTACCTAATCTTTCGACTAGCTATGCTCGACTTTGGGGTACGTATCTATGTATTACTACCTCGTCTGCCGGTTGATGCATCACGCGAAGCGCGATGATACAAAACTCCAAATTCCAAGCTCCAAATTCCAGACAAATTCTAAATCCCAATTTCAAAATTCAAAACGGAAATTGCCCGTTTGGAGTTTAGTATTTTGGTCATTGTGATTTGTTTGTGATTTGTAGTTTGTGATTTGGGATTTTCACCATCACATTCCATGTGATGCACCCCCCTTGACTTGCATGCCTTATCCACGCCGCCAGCGTTCATCCTGAGCTAGGATCAAACTCTTAATATAAATGTTAGAAATTTCTAAAAAGAAATTTCTTTACATTTTTTTAAGTCCCGTTAAGTATTTCGCCTTACGGCGAAAGGAAATCGCAGAACGATTTCCACTTAACAGGACGCTCGATTTGATAAATCAAATCGGCGCGAACGGAACAAAATAAAGAAAAATATCTTTACGATACACTTCATTAATTTGATTCTTTAAGAGTTGATTTCGCTCTTGAATTATTTTATTTTTCCTGCCATATATTTCTACGGCAAGAGAGTCATTTCTTCCTCAAAGGAAGATTTAACTTGCACATCATCAATGCCGGATCATCAGCATTGATGTACGTTCTCTGACTCATCCCATTTATATAGTGATGAGTCTATTTCACTCCGGCTTTCGCCGGAGATCAATGTCAAAGTCCATCACCCTATATTGAAATTGAAAAAATCGATACTAAACAAAACACTCTCCATTACAAATGTAATGAAACAGCCAGAAATAAAGGGTATGGACTATTATATAGATTGGGGGGTCGTTGTCAAATTTTTAGATAAGCACTAAGTACGAAATCCGAAATTCGAAAAAATTGCAAATTCAAAAAGGAAGAAAAAAAGGAAAATCCTCTGGTCTACGACCACCTCCTTTAGAAAAGGAGGAAGAAGAGAGGACACCCCTTCGACTCGAAACGATGCACTTCCCCTCTAAAGAGATAAAGAAGAATGTGGGGATTTTTATCTATAAAAAGGTGCGGAGGACTCACTTTTTTTATTCTTAAGAAAAAATATAGAGGGAGAGAAGAAACGGGGATAATTAAAAAAGCCGGGGCAGAATTATCTGTTCCCGGCTTGTATCAACCAACTATGATAGCGCATCATAAGCAATCCGAAGGAGATCCTCCGTCTCCTCAAAGCTAATGCACTGGTCAGTGACAGAAACCCCGTGTTTTAAGGTGGATCTGTCAAAACCTTTCAGATCAGTAGGGATGCTCTGGCTTCCCTCGTTGAGATTACTTTCGAGCATCATCCCCATAATACCCGCGTCGCCGCTCTTGTACTCTGCGAGCACAGCCTTCCAAACGTTCTGCTGATTCTGAAACTGCTTGCCAGAATTGGCATGAGAACAGTCAACCAGAATATTCGGCCTCAAGTTCGCCTGCGTAAGTTTCTCGACGACGCTGATCAACGTCTCGCGATCATAGTTCGTATGACCGTTGCCGCCACGAAGGACGATATGCCCGTGAGGATTTCCGGTAGTATCGATCAAGCTGATCTGGCCGTTTAAGTTCATCCCTATAAATGTATGGGGTGACTGAGCGGACTTCATTGCATCGATAGCGATCTGTACGGAACCGTCCGTGCCGTTTTTGAATCCTACGGGCATGGACAAGCCGCTTGCCATCTGGCGATGAATTTGCGATTCGGTAGTCCTCGCTCCGATCGCGGCCCAGCTCACAAGATCATCGATGTACTGTGGCACAATAGGATCAAGGAATTCAGTAGCGACAGGAATGCCTTTCGCCGTTATCTGGCACATGATGCTTCTGGCCAGAAGTAACCCCTCCTCCATCCTATTTGAACCGTCCATACGCGGATCATATACGAGACCTTTCCAGCCGACCGTGGTCCTCGGTTTCTCAAAATAAGCACGCATAACTAATGTGATGCGGTCTTTATATCTCTGAACCAACAGTTGCAGACGTTCCGCATACTCCAGCGCTATCGCCTCGTCGTGAATTGAGCAAGGGCCGAGAATGACAAGGAGTTTGCGACTATCTCCCCGAAGAAGGTCAATGATTTCACGCCTGCCGGAATAGACAGCGTCAATGGATTCCGCCGACAAAGGATTTTTATTCTTTATTTCAAAAGCCGACATAATCGGATGCTCTGCGCGAACATTAATGTTAGTTAATTTGTTCATATTTTTGGGTTGATTGTTATCAAAAGCACAATAACAAACATGCGTGAATGATGCATGCCGGGCATTATGCTTTTGATAACCCCATAAGGACTCGTCCAGAAATAAATTCCTCGGATTGTGTTCAATGCGCAGAGAATACGGTCTTCGCGATTGAGAAAAATCTTGAGGCGTACTCTAAGTACGATGAAAGATTTTGCGATTGAGCGGAGATTGTAGTCTATGATGCAGTGGACGCAAGGCGGGGGAGTTATTTCTGAACGAGTCCTAAGTGTCAAAGATCTATTTTTGCTTAGAGCCCATCCACCATCTAACCGCCAGATATAAAGCAAGACCCTCACACCAATATTCATTGGTGTGATCTCGCAAAGCGAGCTGGGGCTTGCCTGCCATTAGATCGTGGATGGGCTCTTAAAAACAAAACGAGCTCTTTCAAGAGCTCGTTTTTGTTATTGTTAGAAAGCGGTTTTCTTTTAACAATCGCAAAGATGAGCTCTCGAAATTGAGCCATAAAAGCTAAAGAAAAAGAAATTGAACCGCGTGTTTTTCATACTCTTCATTATACATACGGCGATGTGGTTGTCAAAATAAAATAACACAAATCAACGACTCCGACGCTTCGGTCGGAGCCCCGACCGAAGCGTCGGGGATGAAGACGAATGCTACAAATGGGGAAATAGAGAAAAAACATTTGACATAAACAATTGACAATTGACTAAGGGGGAGCTTCTCGGCTTATAGCTTTTTAGGAGAAGAGGATTTAAGTTGAAAAAGGAAATCCGCCGGTTCATGCCCCTTCGCTCGAAGCGAGCTTCGGCGGCACGCGGTCGGATGCCGTAGTAAAAAAAGATCCGGGCGATAATATCCCAGATCTTGTGATTCCGTTCCCACTAAATAACAACGCACTCTTTCTTAAGAATCTTTAAAGCCTCGCTGAGATAACCGACCTCGGCGGCTGTCCAAAGTCTTTGCTCATCAAGACGATCATGATGCCGCCCAGAATGACGACCGGTTTTACCGCTGTGATACCGCTCAAGTAAATGCTCAATTGTCTGAGCGACTGAATCATCGCCGCCAGCGCAACAGGCTTCGAGAATATCGGCAGCCATTTTCCACTCATATTTTTCGTGGTACTTTTCAAGCAATCTTCTCAAGTAATTTTTGAAAAGATCAGACAGTGCGAGAATTTGCATATAGACCTCCGGATGTTGTCGAATACCTCGGCCAATCCCACTGACAATTAGAGCATCATCTAGTGCTCGCCTGTATCCCATCGAATTCATGGCGGAAAGAACGAAACGAACCGCTCGCAATGTGATGCCTGGGCGACCAGAACAACCAACGTACCATGCCATCAATCTCCTCGCGAATTCCAATTCACAACTAAGACTCGAATGCTGCTTAGAGAAAGCGAGTAATGCGGTAACGCGCTGTTCCGGCCAGACGGCCTCTTCTTCATTATTCGGACCAGAAAAATGCTCGATGAAACCAAGAGCCTGGGCACGACCCTCGAGCAATTCACAGCGATCAAAATCGTAAAAAGGCCGTATGTCCGGGCCAAAGTTCGTACCACCCTTATCAAGGCGATATCCCGTTGTCTGCCGTGTTGGATGCAAAAGAGGCGTTGCGGCTAAAGCTGTCAAAATAGGAGAATTTGTCATACTATGATCCTTTCTTGATGACGTTCAGTTTCCAAAGTGATATTAGCCAAACTAGCACAGAAAAGCAATGGTAAAAATAAAAGGATCACACGAACGTGTGAGCAATAAAAAGTGTGTAGAATACGTGTAGCAAAGAAATCACTACAATCAAATATATGTGGACTATAAAAAACGCTGTAACAATAAATAATCTACCATGAAATTAAAAACCGCCGGTAAGGACCAGCGGTTTGAAAACCATGAGAGCAATCTCACTGACGATCAACGACCATACTTTCTCCGCTCTTCCCTTTCTTCTTTTTTCATTTGCCTCACATCAAGCCTATCGGGAAAAGCAGAACAGTAACCCCGGCCTTTTCCAAGCATAACGGCCGCCAGAGGTGAAGGTTCCAGCGTAGTGGATTTTTTTTTACCTCCCCTAGTATTCATTTTTTTCATACATACTCCAAGGAACTTTTCATCCCAATCCAACTTATTCTCCACACTCGTAAAGAAAAAGCCCAGTCCTTTGGGTGAAGGGCTGGCTTGTATCTTTATCTGGTGAGTCGTCTTTAGTAAAAAGCTAGTAGATATGGACACGAGCAAGGCCTCCACCCTTCGTAAGGAGGAGTGCCAAACCTAGGATGTTTAATACTCTCGTGATTAAATTCATAAATAATATATTATTACCTACAATATTTCTGTCAACACAATATAATACAAATATACAAATGGGTACAAACTAAGAGAGAACACCCAATCCCTAAGTAAAAGCACGAAATCACAAGCACCAAATTACAAAAAATTGTAAATTCAAAAAGTTAAAAATAATGGAAAAGGGTCTAGATTCCCGCCTACGCGGGAATGACAAAGATTCGCGGGGGTGATAGCCTGTACTCCGACGCAGCGCTTCGGCTGAGTGAAAAGAGGGGAAGAAGAAACCTCAAATACTTATTATGTAAGATTTGAAGGAGCATCAGGACATCTTTTTGACGAGTTTTTTTATCTTTGTCACGCATCGGTCTGCGTTATCCATAATCTCCGGCTCCCCGAGACGAACAACCGTCCAACCTAGATTTCTGAGGTTATGATCCTTCTCGTTATCTTTGAGGCGCTGTGCCGAAGATGAATGACATTTCACGTTGTCACACTCAATTGCAATTTTACCCTTGGGACAAAGTATCGCTAGATCCAGGTAATGTCTTTTTTTATTATTCACTCTGACGAAATATTGGCATAGCGGCTTTATTCCGATTTTTACTAGCTTCGATTTTATTATTTCTTCTGTCTGATTTACATCATATAGTTCCAGGATATTTTTCGCTTTTCGAAGACGGTTTACTGAGGTAAAACCAAAAATAACACGTCTCGGCTTTTTGTTTCTTATCGGTCTCGATAGTTTGTGAATTTTGGAAAAAGATATTTTGAAATAATCATCATTGGCGTTTATGTGTGCGCGCTCCAATGGAAGCATGACCATTCTCTTTTCTTTTTTATAAGCAGAAACGCGCGCATAGTATGATATCCTCTTGCCCTCTTTCGAGAAAACCGCCGGCTGGTAAAAAGCTACGTATTTGAACGAACGCTTTGGAGCAGATTTAACGGGAACCCTATACCATTTTTCCGTCAGTAAAATGTTGAGATCTCGCCTGTTTTTCAACACTCCAACTAAAACAGCATTTTTGTCTACACTCGACATATCAATATGATACTAAATATATAAGCAAAATCATTATCAGCACTGCCGGACATACATTTATTTTATCCGATCGGGTAAATATATGTATGTCTGAAAATTACTAATTTCTAATACCTCCCTCTACAAAGCTCGGGACAAGCAATTTCTAATGGAAGAAAAAACAGCCTGGGGCGGCTGTGTGCAAACAAATTCAGAAAGTTGCTGAAAGAGAAAGTGTAAAGACTGTCTCCTCTCCACGGCGGATGAGTTCCGATAATACCTCGGGGACTTCGTCCCGAGGAACCTTTATTTTAAGAAAAATATAGGGTGAGAGATACTAAAAATTATTACTGAATAAATTTGCATGGATAATTGGTAAGATTTTCGCACCCGCTTTTTGTGACAAGGACAACATCCTCAATCCTAACTCCCCCTATTCCTCTGTAGTACAGGCCCGGCTCGATTGTCACGACATTGCCCTCCTCCAACAAATGTCCGGAGGAAGGGCCAACATGCGGTTTTTCATGCAAATCAAGACCGAGGCCGTGACCCGCCGCGTGAATGAAACCTTGTCCGTCTTTTGTATCAAAGCCATGACATCGGAGAGTATCAGCGCATTCCTCATGTATCTCCTTGGCTGACACACCGGCTTTTATTTTCTTCATCGCGTTGTCTCGCGCTTGAGACACCGCTTTAAACATTTTTTTAAGTTTTTCGCTCGGCTCGCCTTTGACGTAAGTTCTGGTCATATCGCCGAAATAGCCGGTTCTTTCGTCTCTGGGAAATAGATCCGCGACAATCGGCAAGCCCGGCTTGAGTGGTCCCTTACCGCAATGATGAGGAATGGCGGAATGAACTCCACAAGAGACAATGCTTTCCGTTTTTCTTTTTAATCCATGATCAATAAATATTTGATCAATTTCTTTTTTCAAAACCTCTGACGTAAGTATCTTACCTTTGTAAAAGATTTGATGTTTTTTTATCGTAGAATTATTTAGTATAAATTCAATTTTCTTGAACGCGATTTTTATCCTGCCAATGATTCCTTTTATAATTTTTATCTCGCGCGCAGACTTTGTCACTCTGTCGGGGTACATCTCACCTACGTGGCGTATATCTATTTTTTTCCGGCGCAAATAATCAGCCATATCCACGGGCAAATCTTTTGAAATCAGCACCTTATTTTTTCTTATGATTGAGGATTTCAAAACAGCAAATGCTATTTTGCACCTCAGCGCCGCGTCATCGTGATTTTCTTTTGCTGAATCAATATATGGATCAAGCCGCATTGCTCTAACACCGAATGCCTTCCTGCCAACATTATCGTATGTGCCGTATTCCAGGTCATCAAGAAAAAGATATTTATTTTTTCCATTGTCTACAAAAAAAACAGGATTATGGCCATCAAATCCCGTCTTATACCTTATATCGGCATTACCGCTTCCATACAGGAATTTAATCATTTAATATTTCTAGTGCTGACATATTAACCTTTGCGCGAACCCACTTCGCACGCGCGGAGCGCGTGGTAGCTCGGAACTAAATCGTACGCTCCGATTGCGTGGTGATTCTGCGCCTCGGGACGCGCTCGTACCTCGCGCGGCAAACCACAAAAATTTCCTTTCTATTTTTTGTCGGCTCCCCCCTCACCCCCCGCCGAAAGGCGAAAAATGAAGGAAAGGAAATTTTTAGTTTGCTCCGCCGCTTCAGAACTCCGAAAAGAGCACTTTTAGTTTATCACTAATGGTTGCTCTTTTCTCCATTCCTCGCGGCGGCCCGAGGCGCAATACAATGCGGTTTGCGCTAGGGCGCAATCAAATCTGTATGTGCCTGGCCCACCCACCCAGTCCGCGCACAACAACCCCCGCCGTTTTGAAGAAAAATTGCAAAACGGCGGGGGTTGTCTCCCTGTCAGTTCTTTTGTGCCAGCTCTTTCCGTAATACGTCCGTCCGTTCCGTTAGTTCATTGTAAAAAGGTCTCAATTTTTCTTCAGTATGGCCAATCTTCTGCATAACTGCAGGAGGTACGCCGCCAGCCTCCCATCTAGTCCATCCCTCGACATATTCAACCAAGTCTGCATAAAAATTTCTTGTTTCTGGTTCAGCGAGCCAGTATCCTTTCCGAAAGATTGCCAGCATCTCTCGATACATTGGTAGAAACTCATCACGCAGTTGCTTGTTGTTATATGCGATTTCTTTCTCTGTGGGTTCTATAGAGGGCGGTAGTCCTGCCGCGACACCCTCATTCCACAATTTTCCTCCGGCCTCCTCTATTTTGACTCGCAACTCACTCTTTGCTCGAATTTCTTTATGTAGCCCAAGAAGTGGTGAGTAAAATTCGGAAAGTTGTTTTTCGACAAAAGTAAGTCGTCTTTCCTCTTTTATTTGAATCAAGCCGTATTTAAGTCCGAACCAGCCAGCCAGAAAAGGAGCAACCACTGCCACTACAAATTTTATTGCTTCAATAATATCTGGCGTGATGTTGAGATTATTTTCCATGGCTATTAATTCTCCCTTTGATTCCGAATAGACCGAACATAACCTTATTGGTTCAAACATTTTGCGTATTCATTATTCAAATACGCATCTACCCCCGCTGTCATAGCATGCATATCTTTCTCTCGTTTCGCTTTAACTTGCGGTACTACGAGAGTAGTCATTATTTCCGAAGCCGTTACTGTACCGGGTGGTAAAGAGCTATAGGCTTGTTGAAGTAGTTGGTCTTGAAACTTTTTTAGTCCCTCCTCAACCAATAGTCTGCTTTCTTCCAACATTTTAATTCGCTTGGAGTCTCGCACCGCCTTGCACTTCTCTATTTTTAGAGCCGCATTGTCTGTTTGAAAAGGATCACCCGCCAATGGCGTTTCGGTTCTAGGTACAATAATCTGCCTTCCTGCTTTTAGTTCCGGGATTAAATTTTTGGCAATGTTGATTGGTATTGCAAATTTTATTGTTTCCCCAACCGCTATACCCCTAATGCTTTGTCCAAAAGAAGAACTGTTCACTCCAATCACGTTTCCTGCGGCATCAACCAGCGGGCCGCCGCTATTCCCCGGGTGTATTTCAGCAGATGTCTCAAGGTATGTATTTGTCCCATCTACAATTTTCCTAGAAATAGTTCCTTCCTTAAAACTCACATCACCCTTTATTCCGAAAGGATATCCAAGAGTAAATACTTCATCCCCCTGCTCTGTGCCATTGGAGTCTCCGAACTCAACCTTTGCCAGATTTTGCGCATTAACTTTCAATACAGCAAGGTCCACATTCTCATCTCTACCAACCACAGATGCTAAATAAATGCCGCCGTTTGAAAGTGTAATTTGCGCAGTCGCTGAATTTTGCACAACATGAGCGTTAGTTAAGACAAAACCATCAGAACTAATGATCATTCCGCTACCAGTCCCCGCGTCTGACTCAATATATACGACGGCAGGCTTTATTTTTTTGATTATTTGAGAGTTGGATAAAGTTGCGGTGTAAATTTTGGGCGCTTGCTCTCTAACCTCTACAGATTTTGATGTTTGGGTGGGAGTTGGTTGCTTATTTGATTCTTCGGCTCCATTTTTGCGCTCCTCTTCCTTTGCGCGCAAATCAGCCACTTCTTGCCGTAATTGCTCAATTTCACCTTTCAGCTCGATAACTTGTCGTGTTGCTTCTTCTTGTCCGCGCTTGCTCGCTTCAATCGCTCTCGTTATCGCTACTCGCGCTTCCTCTGGGACTTTTTCCAAAACGTCGGATGTTCAAGCTATGGAACATAGTTGACAGTTAATTAGTTGTAATTTCGACCTTTGAATTGTGGATTTTTTGTCTTTTAATTTGGCGTCAATGAACTTCATCAGGGCTTCAATTTGTTCTCTTTTCTTA
>Ga0209542_10016643_pt1 | contig 12165 bp, 18 predicted proteins | sample RifCSPhighO2_01_FD_184028 | JGI IMG/M metagenome (GOLD analysis project Ga0209542, IMG submission 184028) | Soil microbial communities from Rifle, Colorado - Rifle CSP2_plank highO2_0.1 (SPAdes) (version 2) | ecosystem: Environmental > Terrestrial > Deep subsurface > Rock core/Sediment ...
CGGAAAGCGCCTTCACAGTAATGCTGAAATGCCATCACCAGTTTGTGTCACTGGCTAATGTATCACTAGATTAAAAATAAAACAAAAGCCCCCAAACGGGAGCTTTTATTTATCTGAGCCAATGTCCGGAATCGAACCGGAGACCTACGCCTTCATTTACACCTCAATTTATTAAACGTGATATTTGAGGATTAGACTGTATATTGCGCATACCCATACAGGTGAAGCGTCCCTTGTCAGTCGTTCGGGCCCTCAATTATGAGTGCCACGGTCTTGGCCATACGTTGGCTATTAACCGTTATTCAGGATTCGTATACAAAGTTTCTTTTGTATCGGGCAGAGGTCTTATGACCCACCATGGCGTTGCTCTACCAGCTGAGCTACATTGGCTGCACTTTGACCTGAATCGCTGGTGCGACTCAGTGCTCGCCAGAATACCAGAGATTAGGTAAAAAATAAACCTACGAGTTGTGTGGGTTAGTTTTACACAGGCTGCTAAAGGTTTGGAAGTAGGTAGTATTTTTAGTTGTGTTATAGTGAGATTCACTCAACGATAACGCTTGTTGAGTTGAGACCACAGCCAAAAGCTAAGGTGTCTCTGTTCCTTCATTTACAATCCAATTCGCTTCCGAATCAGCCTACCAGCTAAACTCGGAAGCAATCGGGCCTACCGGCCCACCCAAGGCCCCAGGAATCCTGGGGCCTTTCTAGTTGTTGACAAACCTATCCGATAAGGACATTATTTTAGTGGCGTTTAGTTCAACTACATGAGGAGATGGCATGGCACTTGTTTCACCCTTGTTTGCCCTCGGTATCTCACCTTGGCTGGTGAATATTACATTCACTTTTTCCACGAGCGGACAATTTGGCATTCCTCCCATCACATTTGGTGGGTATGAACTTGTCATCTTCTTCTCGCTGATTTTTATCGGACTCGTGACGTTGGTTTTGTCAGAAATCCTGAGAATTCCAGAACAATGAACAAATCAGACCACTACCGACCTCAGGCGCGTTTTCGAAAGAAAACGCGCCTGATTTCATTTTTTGCTATAATGTCTAAACATGGAAACTGACTCGGAATTTAGAATCAAAGAAATCGAAGCCTCAATGCTCCTGCCTGATTTTTGGAATGAGCCACAAAAGGCACAAGCGATGATTAAAGAACTACAGACCCTAAAGGACTCTGCTTCAGGGATGGGGAAGTATGACCGCAGTAATGCGGTAGTGACTATTGTGGCTGGAGCTGGCGGCGATGATGCAGAAGATTTTGCTCGGATGCTGGTTGAGATGTACCAGCGTTACTCCGAATCAAAGAACTGGTCCTTCAAGGTAATTGATAGCAACACCAACGACCAAAATGGCTATCGTAATGTCACAATTGAAATTGAAGGCAAGGAAGCGTATGGCACACTTCGTCACGAGTCAGGGGTACATCGTTTGGTTAGAATTTCTCCGTTCAACAGTAACGGCAAACGGCAGACTTCTTTTGTTCTCGTCGAAGTGTCTCCGTACATCGATGACCTTAGTGCGGTTGAACTGATAGACGATGAGCTGGAAATAACTTTTGCGCGCGCAGGCGGAGCCGGCGGACAGAACGTCAACAAGCGTGAGACTGCTGTGCGTATCGTACATAAGCCAACTAACATTTCAGTGCATGTCGCGACTGAGCGCTCACAGTTACAGAACCGCGAGCTCGGTATGAAGTTACTCGCCGGAAAATTGTATTCATTTTATGAAGCGCAGCGTGAGCGTGAACTTCAAGGATTGTCAGTTGAGAAGACACTAAAGATAGAATGGGGGAGTCAGATTCGGTCGTATGTACTGCATCCATACCAGTTAGTTAAAGATCATCGAAATAATCTCGAGGTGCGGGACGTATATAAAGTATTAAATGGTGATATTGAGCCGTTTATAGCGGCTTTAAAGTCGGGAGGCTAACATGCTATACTAAAACTTATGATTTACTTTGATAATGTTTCGAAACTCTATAACGACGGCCGATCAGCCGCTTTGCAGGAAGTAACGTTTCAGGTAGCACCAAAAGAATTTGTTTCAATTGTGGGACATTCAGGAGCAGGCAAGACTACTCTCCTCAAGATGATTATTGCTGAAGACAAACCAAGTCACGGTCAGGTTTTTTTTGAGTCACTTGATATTCACAAAATTCCTCGCACCAAACTCCCACACTACCGTCGTAAGATTGGTACCGTGTTCCAAGACTTCAAGCTCCTCCCTAACAAGACCGCTTACGAAAACATCGCTTTTGCGATGGAAGCCAACGGCCGTACTGATGAAGAAATTCACGAGAACGTGCCACAGGCCCTCTCACTAGTTGACCTTGATGACAAAGCTTGGAACTTTCCAAGTGAACTGTCTGGAGGAGAGAAGCAGCGAGTAGCGATTGCTCGAGCGATTGTGAATCAACCGGATATTATTGTAGCCGATGAACCTACCGGTAACCTTGACCCAATCGCTACGTACGAAGTGGTGCAGATTCTGCGAAAGATTAACGACCTCGGTACAACTGTTATCATGACCACTCACAACAAGGGTGTGATTGATGAATTGGGTCGCCGGGTGATTACTATGGATGAAGGACGCATCGTTCGCGATGATGCTACTGGGAGGTATGCTCTATAAGTTATTTTGTAAGTGTTTTTATGTTGACTGGAATTAGAAGAATTGTGAAGGCGGGATTTGTGGGCTTTTGGCGTAACGCCTACGTGTCTTTGGCATCGGTGTTTGTCATTACGGTGGCACTCTTTGTCATTGGCTCTACGATGTTTATCGACCAACTTCTCACTACTTCACTCCAGTCACTCCAATCAAAAGTAGACATCAATGTGTACTTTGTCCCAAGTGCTTCACAAGATGAAGTAGACGCTATCCGTACTGCCGTGGCCGCTCTCCCTGACGTAGCTGCCGTCACATACACCTCACGGGAAGAAGCATTGGCCCGCTACCGCGAACGTAATCAAAATGACGAGATTGCGATGCAGGCCTTGGCTGAGCTAGATGAGAACCCACTTGGTGCCAACCTGGCTATCCAAGCACGAGAGACTTCACAATACGAAAACATCGCCCGCTTCCTCGAAGAGAGACGTGATTCTGCTACTCAAACGCCAGTCATTGATGAAATTAACTACGAGCGAAATAAAGAATCAATTGATGCTCTCACAAACATCATCGGTGCAGTTGAGCAGGCTAGTATAGTCACCATGTTGGTGCTTATTGTTGCAGCTGTCTTGATTACCTTCAACACCATCCGTCTTGCTATCTATACAGCCCGTGAAGAAATTTCCATCATGCGACTTGTTGGAGCTAGTAACATGTTCATTCGTGGACCGTTCATGCTCCAAGGAGTGATGTACGGTTTGGTGGCTGGAGTGTTCTCACTCATGATTTTCTACCCAATCATGGTCTGGCTTGGTCCACGAACTGAGGCCTTCTTTGAATTCAACCTTTTCACGTACTTTATCTCAAATTTCAGTTACATCTTTGGTGTACTGATTGGAATTGGTGTGGTGCTTGGTTTGATTTCAAGTGTGCTGGCTGTGGCGCGCTACCTAAGGGTCTAGTTACAGCCGTTTTCACCCATAATCTGAGGTGGTGAGATAGGGGCTGAAAATTTGAAAATAATATGCTATGGTATACGGCGCACGCACTTGTGCGTCGTATTGCATAAGAGGGAAGGAAGAATATTGCCCGATCGTCTAATGGTAGGACACATGGTTTTGGTCCATGGTATCGAGGTTCGAGTCCTTGTCGGGCAGCAATCGGCAGGCCGCAAACACGTAGGTGTTTGCGGCCTTTGCCGTTGCTAGCCCGACAAGGACTCGAAAAGCTTTTGAGCTAGATTGAGCGGAGCGAAAATATAGCCAAAAGGTATACTGGTCATGTAATGACCGAGACTCCTTGTCGGGCAGCTCGCAAGAAAACACCCATTATGGGTGTTTTCTTATTTTCTAACTCTCACTCGCTTGTGCTCATGTGTATGTTTGCCTCGCTGAGTTTTGGTCCTATAATTAAAATATGAATAAAAATATACCCCTTGAGGTTTTATACCCAATCATGTTTACCTTCTTGGGTACACTTATCCTTCCTCCTGTTTATATTATCTTCTATCCTTTATTTTTTGCTTATAACTGGTTTGTTCCAGGGCATTTTTTAGTAAGCGGTCAACACGTGGACGTATTCTTTTTTGGCGTTATATTTAATTCTGTAGAAGCCTGGTTCTTTTATGGTAGTTTCTTCTTCCTTGCCGGTTTGGTAGTTGGAACCTTTAAGTATTGTAATAGGGTATCAAGACAAAAGCAGTGGTTGGCCTCTTTCATTGTTATTGTGGTTCTAGCTTTTGCACTTAGGATATTTTTGGACACTTTTTATTTAGGTTTGTACCCCTAAATAAGAAAACACCCATTATGGGTGTTTTCTTATATACGTTGCCATTTTGACGTATACTGTATAAATGACAGTTTCTCGGAAAAGGCATCTATGGATTGTCTCAATTCTCTATATCGTTATCGCAGCCCTTGTTCTCACTTTGATATTTATAATTAATCAGAATCATGAATTCGTCTATATTGGCGAACAGGATGAAAATGGTCCTGTGGTAATAGGTGATAAATATTTACGATCTGAGGAGAGTGTTGTTGTTATTCCAGGTTCAGAAGGGGAGTTCGGGTCTATAATGCTGCCAATTGATAAGGTGCTTTTTGAATATGTAGAAGTAAAAGATAGTTGTGGCGTTCACTTTGAGGGTGATTGTGTAATTGTGCGGGATGAGCCGAGCACTGAAGGAGCGGTGGTGACGCGTCTGCGTAATCACGTTATTTTGAAAGTTGATGGCAGTGTCGAGAATGAGAACAGGACTTGGTACAAGATAAATTTTGATGAACACTTACGTTACCCCGAGCGTGTAGTCGGTGATTGGTACATTGCTTCTGAGTATGTGGACGTTCTCTTGGATGAGGGGGACAAAACTGTATGGGAAGATGGCAGTACTACCACAAATAAGCACATTGTAGTTGATAGAGTAAAACAAAAGCTTTATGCCTATGAAGGAGAAGAGTTATTTGTTGAGATGATAATTTCAACAGGGCTTGAGCTTAGTCCAACCCCGGCTGGTACTTTTACAGTATTCAAAAAAACTCCAAGTCGATATATGCAGGGACCATTGCCTGGATTTAGTGATTATTATGACTTGCCGGGAGTTCCTTGGAATTTGTATTTTACGCAAGGCGGGGCAGTTATTCATGGGGCATACTGGCATGATAGTTTTGGTCAACGTTACTCTCATGGGTGTGTAAATCTCTCTCCTGAGGATGCTCATCTACTATATGGTTGGGCAGTGTTAGGTACAAAAGTGACAGTAAAATAAGACCACAATTTATTACTTGTGGCAATAGTTAGGTTCAGACTATACTATGGCGGTGTTAAAAAATAAACGGTTCTTCTTTGGCGGTACGGCAGTTGTTCTTGTAAGCTTGGCAATTTGGGCCGTCCTTTTTTTGCCAAACCCGTTTGATACAGTAATTGCTTATCATAAGACAGAGCTCGCGATTGTGTCGCCAGCTAATCCTCCTGATGAACTAGTAAGTGAAGTCACTCCTGATGTTGAAATAGAGCAGATAGAAATTGAAGACAGTACTGAAGAACTGGCGGTAGAAATTGAACCAGAAATTGAGGCTACAACAAAAATAACGGCACAAAATGAAAGTGATCTACCTGTACCTACTGTACCGTTTTATTCTCAGTTCAATGACATTACACCAGCCTCATGGAAGAAGGTCGGCTGTGGTATTGCTAGTTTGGCCATGCTTATTGAATACTACAATCCTGGCAGTGTGACTGTCGATAATTTACTGCAAGAAGGCATAGACGCTAATGCCTACCTTGATAGTGCTGGTTGGACTTACGCTGGACTCATTGGCATCTCAAATAAATATGGACTGCGTGGTAAAACGTACGATTACGGAAATCAGAGTATGGACAAAGCTTATACTGAATTAGTGGCAGAATTAGAAGAGGGTCCGGTAATGGCATCTGTGCATTACACTTTCCAAAAAAGTAATCCAATTCCACATCTGGTGATTATTAATGGTATTGAAGATGGTGAAGTTTATTACAATGACCCGGCTGAAAAAGAAGGTGGAGGGTCAATCTCAGTTGCACAATTCCAGAGTGCTTGGAAAAAGCGGTATATAGAATTTAGACTATTATAGGTTTGTTTGAATGAAGGTGGGTGTGTCCAGGGAAAGTCTACTATTGTGTTAAAATGATTAACCAATAGGAATCTATAAAAAGCAGGCATACAGTTGAGTGCTTACATTGTCCGGGAATCAAAGCGAAATATTTTATTAGCTCGTACGGCACATCTATATGGATATAAACAAAAAATTAGTGGTAATCGGTGCGGTGCTACTAGCTATGTGCGTAGGTGTAGCTTTTTATTATTATCACGACACAGAGGCGGTAGTACCGATTGAGGAAAATACTCCTATAACTTACAGTAATACTCAATACGGATTCATGTTCTCTCTACCTGAAAATTGGCGAGGATATTCTATTGTCGAGACGATATGGGAAGGGACCCCTTTGACAAGTAATATCGTACAAAATGGGCCAAAGTTACTAATTCGAAATCCAGAATGGACAGTGTCAGAACCGTATGAGGATTTACCGATACTCATTTTTACTACTGAGCAGTGGGACGATTATCGTGCTGAAAAATTTGCTGTTTCAGCAGCGCCAATCCAGGCGAGTGAACTTGGACGTAATAATACCTTTGTCTTTGCACTACCGCCACGCTGGAATTTTGACTATAGTCTTGGTTATGAAGAAGCTGAGGATATAATTGCAAGCAATCCACTGCAGACGTTTGAAGTGGTTGGTGAATCAACTGAGTCATACGAGTGCCAAGCTGACGCCATGGTTTGTCCTGATGGTTCAGCTGTCGGTCGGCAAGGACCGAAGTGTGAATTTGCGGCTTGTCCATATGTAGATGCTACTTCAACGCAGGTTGCTACTTATCTGGGCGGTACTACCACTGGACTTAATGTCAGTGTTTCACCACAAGCTGTGGTTTCGGATAGTCGTTGTCCAGTTGACGTTACCTGCATCTGGGCGGGAACGGTAGAGGTAAGGACCGTACTTTCAACAGCTGTCTCACATGGTGAGCATGTCCTGACTCTTGGAGAGCCTCAGTCATTTGGGGAATACATTGTCACCTTGATTGAAGTATCACCGACTAAAACTGAAGCTGCGGTGCCAGAATCCTCATACCGCTTCACGTTTGAAATTGAACTGATTCAGTAAAGATATTGAAGCTGGCTTCATGCTTTCTTAATACAGAAGATTGTTATTTGTGATACATTGAAGTATATGAAAAATCCTATTCTTATCATTGTTGCAGTTGTCGCAATTATTGCGGTGGCTGCAGTGTATGTATATAGAAGTGGGACAAACGAAGTGTTGGTAAGTCCTACTCCGATTGAGTCGACTACAGAAGGGACAACGTTTGCTTGGCTCTTTGCCGAGGCCAAGACTAATAACCTTGACGGGTTGCCTAAGACAGATATTTTCCTCACTATCACTTACAACCATAGGTCAATCGAAAGATTAGTTGATACCGTTCCGGGCGGTTGCTCTCTACTGGAAGGTCAGATATTTGAAGGTGATATTTCTACCGCCGGTAGTGTGCAGTGCTATGCAGCTGGATTTGGTCAACAGTATCGAGTTACGCAGAGTGGGAATGTTTTCATTGTAGAGCGAAAGTTTTTTGAAGAAGCTTTGCCAGACATCACGCCACCCGTGTATGAATGGGAGGCAGTCTCAGAATTTTCTTTTGACTAAAAGCACAACGTACTGTGAGTATAAAAACACCTGTATTACAGGTGTTTTTATTAAAGTGGGTAAAGAAATAATGTGTCGCGCAACTAATAGAAAATGTCTCTAGTTATATTTATTAAGTATCATTAGTCGCATTAGGATTTGTATGAAAATAATAAAAGTATTGGGCTTTACAATTTTGATGTTGTTGGGTGTCGCGATGTTTGTCTATGGTGGATGGGACGATAGTCCAGGAGGGCAGGGGCTTGGGGTGCTGATGGTGGTCGGTGGGGTGGTTGGTTTAGTAAAGACACTTAAGAAAAATTCTTAGTTCATATACGTGGCGGTGATATAATTTATATAAGGTTTGATTTTATATAAATAATCCTAAATATCTATGTTTACAGTATTTTTTCTCACACTAGCCGGTGTCGTTATTGCAATTGCTATCGGAACGTTTTGGTATTCAATGGCAACGCCGATGGGAAGATTGCACATGAAATACCTTGGCTTTGACAAGCTGTCACCAGAAGAACAGAAGCAAAAAATTGAGGAAGCTAAGCCTGCTATGCCAAAGGTTTATGCCGGGCAAATGTTACTGTCGCTCCTAGAATCATTTGCAGTAGTGATAATTATCACTATGAGTATGCAAAACGGCGTACCTTTCCTAGTGGCACTTGGGTTTGTGGTGTTTAACTGGCTGTGTTTTATGGTGCCGGTAAATGGTTCACAAATTCTTTGGGGTAATGTGGAGCGAGACATTGCGTGGAAGAAGTTCTTCTCAGATATTATGGCAAATCTAGTGACACTTCTAGCGATTGCTGGCTTGGCAGGTTTATTTGCGTAAGTTTTGAGTGGTATAAAAATAAAAAACCGAGAGCGTTAGCTCTCGGCTTTTTGTTATTTGTTATCAGCGAGTGTTTGCAGATATTCAACTCTAGCCTCAAGCTTTTGGATTAGAATCATTTGCAGGAACTTTACATGCTCCTCTAGGGTGGACACAATTCCTAACAGGACTTCTTTCTTTTGTGTTTCAACTTGCTCGTTAGAAATTAGGGCTGCTTGGGCAAAAGAAAATTGCCCACAAAAAATCGTTAGAACTGCAAACATACCAGCCATATATCCCTTAGTTGTATATTTGTACATGGTAAGTAGCTTATTCTGCTAATCGTCCTTCTTAATTGAGGACGAACTACATTTAGATTTCTTACCTAATCTTGTGCCGTATTTCAATCAAGGACTTATTTCCTTGGCTATCTAATTAGCGAGCCTTGGTATATCATTGGCGTATTAACACGTATGAACAAACAATTTTTGGCCATCGTTGCGACCATACTTAATCTCACTGTGCCTGGTGTTGGGAGTGTGGTTGGGGGGAAATTGAGTGTTGGTTGGAAGCAACTGGTTCTTACGGGTGTCACTGGACTGCTTTTGTTTCTTAGTGTGCCACCGTTTCAGGTGGGGTTGGCCGCCGCCGCAGCCTGGCTTTGGGCTTTTACCACTAGCCTCGAACTACTTAAAGGTGCGTATAACAATTAATACGAACATCGAGTGATTGATATACAATTAGGATATGTCAGAAAAATTTAATTCACCAGAGAAAACACCAATACCACGGGAAGGGGAGGTAGTTAGGTTTATAGAACGTCTAGCTGGAGAAAAACCGTACACCGAAATAATCAGACGAGAAGATGAGAATGGGCTATACCGCTTGGTAGTAGAAATAATTGGTGACGATGGTGATCCTGTGCGTTTTGATTTTGTACGAGCCGGCGACTTTGCCGAAGGTAAAATATCCCAAACTGCGATAGATATTATTTACTTAAACAGTGATGGTGATGAAGTGGGTGGAAGTTGTGCTGCAAGGTATATAGATGGAGCTTGGGCCAGTGAGTAGTAGGCTGTGGACTTTTACTAGTACCGTCTAAAAGGTACAATAAGGTATATGAAATACATTTTAGTTATTGTGTCGCTACTATTGTTGGTCGGTGGCTTTTGGGTGCTACAAGATGATGACTACCAAGAAGAGCAGGTTCCATTGGTATCTGATTATAAAAATATTGAGTACATAATAGATGGTGTGCCTATAATGCTCAAAGATGGTCTAGCTGAGACAGAAGCGGCTGGAGGTTCTTCATTTAAGACAATCACTCGGTATTTTGGAAATGAATTAAAGACCGACCTTGATGGTGACGGTCGCGAAGATGTCGTTTTCTTGGTGACACAAGAGACGGGTGGCTCAGGCACATTCTACTATGCACTGGCTGCACTCAACTCAGAGTCTGGATACAAGGGTTCAGATGGGTATTTTTTGGGTGACCGAATTGCGCCACAGACTACGAACTTAAGTCCAAATCCACAACATAAGTACGTGGTAGTTGTGAATTACGCTGATCGTTTACCTGAGGAGCCAATGACTACTAGTCCGTCTCACGGAAGAAGTGCTTATTTGAAACTTGATCCAATGAGTATGATGTGGGGAATTGTTGAGCCTGATTTTGAAGGTGAGTCCAGATAATGTAAAAGTTAAATAAAACCCCGAAGCCTAGGCTTCGGGGTTTTATCTTTACGCTTTACTGCGTTTGAAGCAGTCTATACATTTAAGGCTGGTTACATCACGTGGAGTGAAAGGGAGAGAAGTAATTGCTGCGCCGCAAGTGGCGCATTGCCAGTTACCAGTCATCTTTGGCTTTTCAGTTGCCACTGGTGAGCCGAGTCCGTCGTCCGACATTGGTTCGGATGAAGGTGAGTCGAAGTCTGCGAAGTCGGGTACGTCTCGATCATCGTGAGTAGATGCTCCAAGAGTAGAAGTATCAGCCGGCGCTCCATTTTGGTATGAGTTACCACTACCACCGCCACCTGCTGGGTCCTTACTCTTAGCGTAACAGGTGCGGCAAGTTAGACCTGCTTCACTACGAGGCTGAAATGGTAATTCTGTAATTGCTCCACCACACTTGCTGCATTTCCAATTTCCTTGAAACATAATTAAATATTATTTTAGTCCGAACAGTATACATCATAGTGACGGAGGGTAGTATGGTACAGCTTGATATACAACAAACGAGCAGGCATTTGCCTGCTCGTTTGTCTAAAGGTGCTTCTAATTATTATTACGTAGAAGAACCAAAAATATTTCAGTTTTCACCTCGTTTTTTGCTAGGTCTTCCGCGAATGTAGTTTGGTGGTATTATAAGAATGGTTCAGCCACTTCAAGAAAGGAGGTGTATCATGGTTGGATTTGTTCTTGAGCACAAAGCATCCTGTTACGTCAGGCCGCAGCGGCGACGCAGTACCTGGCGACTTCAGGCCAAAGGCGCTGATCAGAGTTTTGAGTTTCCACCTTGGATGGAAATCAAGCTACTCTGGAAGCAGATTGCACCGGAAGAAGCAGAGTTGAAATACTATGTCTCCGACCGAAAGCAACTGATCTTCACAGTGCCGGTCCGGACTTTTACCCGCGAGCGCAAAAAGCGGTTTCTGGCCGGTATCAACGAACTCTATAACCGAGAAAGGGAATGTGTATGACGCTGGTAAATCCAGTTCGACCCAAACACCGCCGCTGCGTTCGCGCTTCAGCGGTGTTTTTTATTGTTACGTTTTTACTTTATGTGCGTAATATATAGTATTAGAGAAGAATAACTTCTCCGTTTAATTAATTTTTTATGTATCAAAAATCAGCTGTTATCGCACTAATATTTTTTATTGTGGTGGCCTTTTGGGTAGTTGCCACAAACGACCCAGCTATTCCTGAAACCGCGGTTGGGGAGATGTCTCCTCAGACTGAAGTGCAAACTGATGAAACTACAGGTATGGAGGCAGAAGGTGAGGCAGGGGTGGGAATGCCAGCCGGAAAAATTGATGTCCGGGTAGCTTGTGAAAGTGCGTTAATGTACACGACATTTGTTGATGGGGCAGCAGCTGACGCTTATGTAGCTGAATGTGTAGAGGGTAAACACCCAGAAGTGATTGAGCGGTATATCAATGAGATGGGAGTGGACGGAGCAACCATCTAAGAGCCTGCCCATAAACCCCCATATACTTTGTTGCTTCCCTCACTCAAACATTCACCGTATAAAATACGACTCATGTTTTCGCTTAGTCGCGCCTCGTATCTGGAGGTTTCTTGCTAGGCTCTGACTAATTCCCGTTGGGGCATCATCAACAGGTTTTGGCAGTGTTAAGCTGACTGTACATACCGGTGTGTGCTCTGTATGATATCTATAAGCGTATGTCAGAAAAAATTAGTAACGAAGTTTCGGTCTACCGCACTAAGCTTGGTGCGACTCAGGAAGAGTTGGCTTCAAAAGTTGGCGTGAGCAGGCAGACTATCATTGC
>Ga0209542_10016644_pt1 | contig 12165 bp, 14 predicted proteins | sample RifCSPhighO2_01_FD_184028 | JGI IMG/M metagenome (GOLD analysis project Ga0209542, IMG submission 184028) | Soil microbial communities from Rifle, Colorado - Rifle CSP2_plank highO2_0.1 (SPAdes) (version 2) | ecosystem: Environmental > Terrestrial > Deep subsurface > Rock core/Sediment ...
AGCCGACGAGGCTACCTTTTTAGCCATGATGGAAACGATAATTTTGTCAAATGACTCAAACGCCAGAGGCTCCTCAACCTGGATGATAATATCGTCTGCCGGCGCGATACCCAAATGGCCTCCCCACACGATGCATCCGCCGATCCGCTCGACGATATCCTGAATCTGCGGGACGGTAAAGGTGACATTTGAAAGGACTTCCATCGTGTCGGCAGTTCCTGAAGCTGAAGTAATGGCGCGGGAAGAATTTTTGGGAATTTTGATGCCGGCCGCGGCTACTATCGGGACGATGATCATCGTTGTCCTCGTTCCGGCCACGCCGCCGGTGGAATGCTTATCAGCTACTATGCCTGAAAAATTCAGCCGCTTGCCGGTCTCGACCATCGCCTTGGTCAATGAATACAATTCATCTTCGGAAAAACCCTGCTGGAAACCGGCGGCGGCGAAGTAGGTCGTCAATACCGGACCGAGCCGCTGGTTCGCGATCTCGTCCATGACGGAAAAGATCTCACTGTAGGTAAGTTTTTTCCCGGTAAGTTTTTTGCGAATGGCGTCAATTGCTGCTTGCTTGGACATGGAATGATTGATGTTGCCCGTTGGGAACGACCGCGAAAGAACCGACGACCGATCCGTCTTTCCTGATCATCCAGTTGCCGTCGGGCGGAACGTTTGCATGCGAAAAAGCGCCGTTGCCGTTTGTATGAACAGAAACGACCTCCAGTCCTTCTTCGCCTTTATCGCGCACGATTTCGAGGTCCTGGTCTGCAATCGGTGAACCGCCCGGTCCGGTCACCGTGACCGTTATAGAAACGTTTGTGTCGAGAAAAAGTGCCAGACTGACGCTCGTTATTTCCCCCGCCCCGAGATTTACCGTTTCTTTTGCGACACGGTCTTCACCCTTTTTCCCTGCCTCCACCCGATAGGAACCGGCCGGCACCTCGTCAAAAACAGCGGTGCCGCCGTTTCCGGTACTAATTTCACGGTAAAGAGTTCCGCTCGATGCATGTATCAGTTTTATCGACGCGCCCGTAAAAGCCTCGCCGCGTTCCCGGGTAAAATGAACGGTAATCTTTCCTTTTACCGTAACCGAACCGGATGAAGATTCTTCATTTTCATCGGAAGCCTGTCCCGAGATCGTTACGGGCTTGGCGGAAACAAAACGGGATGAGCGGATATCGCTTTGTTCTTCCCCGCCATCGTCCCACTGGACAAATGAACCGATTGCCCACACGCCGCCGGCGATGATAAGTCCTGCACCGCATATGACCGCGGTGATAACCGCACTATTTTTAGGCACACTGAATTTCTTCCATCGTTTCTTCAGGGGCGTTTCATTCACAGCCGCACCCGGTTGCTGAACAACCGGATCCTCCGCGGCATTTTTGGTATTTGATAATTGTATACGGGGAATATTCATTTGCTACGAATTACTAATCGTTACGAATATACGAATAAAAATATTCATGATTGTTAATTTGTGTTTTTTTCAATCTGCAATCTAAAATCTTAAATCTGCAATCGAGAGATTCGTATATTCGTATGTATTCGTAATTCGTAGCACTATTCACAGCATGGTTCTTTGTATCCGCAATTCCTACAGATCGCATCGCGCGTACCCGGAAGCCCGCCCATCACCATATCACAACACGGACATTTTTGTATAACTATCATGCCTCGCCGGAATGTCCCGTTGTATTCTCGTGATCTTATTTGTTCATTGTCTGCATGAATATCTGTTTGTTTCATCGGTAACGGTGAGGATTCATTATATATAAACAATCACTCGTCGGCAACTCTCACGAAATTCTTACGGTTTCATTATTGATTTACCTTTTTCGGTATGATACAGTTATCCTGCTATGTATAAGCTTCCTGATCTCCCCTACGACTACGACGCGCTTGAGCCGGTGATTTCAAAAAAAATCATGGAACTTCACCATGGTAAACACCATGCGGCTTATGTAAATAACGTGAATAAAGCATTGGCAGGTACCGCGTTTGAAGACAAGCCGATTGAAGAAGTTCTTAAAAATCTTCCCGGGCTTCCGGAAAATATCCGCATGGCAGTCCAGAACAACGGAGGCGGACATGCAAACCACACGCTGTTCTGGCAGATTATGCGCGCGCCGCGGGAAAATAATCAGCCGTCAAATGCCGTAATGAATAAGCTTAAGAGTTCGTTTGGTGGATTTCAGGAATTCAAAGATAAAATTAATCAGACCGGCATGACCAGATTCGGCAGTGGCTGGTCATGGCTCGTAAAGAAAGCAGACGGGAACTTGAGTATTTACTCGACCGCAAATCAGGACAGCCCTATCATGGATGGTCACACGCCAATCCTCGGCGTAGACGTATGGGAACATGCCTATTATCTCGACTACCTCAACGATCGCGCCGCGTACCTCTCCGCCTGGTGGCAGGTGGTAAACTGGGATGAAGTGGAAAAAATGCTGAGATAACTACTCACTCCAAATACTGCAATGATTTCGTTATCGAATCCAGTGTCTCTAGATACCGATCAATTTCCGAACCTTCGTAGTTAATGAAATACTTAGTATGATCCGCTGACACATACTGTGTTGAAAAACCGACTTGTCCAAAGCCTTTATGCCCATAGCCTGTTGCGTCAGCTGGGGTGGTTAGGTAACCTTCTATAATTTTCCCGCTGCTATTTGATCGCACGATGCCCCTCTCTAATTCATAGCCCATTACATCCATAGGCGTTACATCAAATGAACACGCAACAGATGATGATTCACATTCTGTAGGTGGAGAAAAGCCTGTATACAGTTCATTAATAGTAAATTCCCAACGAGCAAACGAGCCGTTCGAGATGGTTATCTTCGCAGTATTACAACATAAACTGTCCGAGTAATCTTCAACATTATTTGCTTCGTATGTATTAACAGTCCATTCTGGAGGATAAGAAACAATGTAGTTATGTACGTCGTTAGTATAAGTAACCCATTGGGTAGTCCGCTTTAAAGTATTATCTTGAGTAGGTTGAGAAGTCACTGTGGAGACATCGGGCTCAAAAATGATGCTACAGCAAGTCATAAATTGTAATGCTTCGTAAACAATGTAAATAGTAAACGCTACTGAAAGTAGCACAACTACAATACCAATCTTTTCTGCATACTTCTTCCAAGATCTTTTATGTGGAGATGGTTGAGGGATTTGAGTTTCTTCAGCCAACTGAGTTCGCTCTTGAGGTTCCATATGCTCATCGTACTCGTTGTCAATATAGAATGTCAAATGCCAAATAGCAAGGAAGTTTTTATTACAGTATGATAAGATCAATAATGTATGAACAAAGACGTCACCGAATCTCCACCAACACCTCCGAAGCAAAAAGGAAAATTCAGCCGTTTCGTAGACGGTACAAAACGGGCTGCGAGTGTTTCCAGCAACATTGTCAAAATAGGATTTAATTTAATACTGATTCTCTTCTTGCTTTCATTTGCCTACGGTTTGGCCGGCGGAACTTCTTCGCGCGTCGGTGGTGCAACCGAGATATTGTTCGGCGAAGGACCGGAAACGATCGCGGTACTGGATCTCACCGGAACCATCGTCGATGTCGCCGAAGAAGGACCGTTTGGCGCCGTGGCAGAACCGAACATCATTACGCCGCGATCATTGCTTAAACAATTTGAGACCATTAAGAATGATGATGCAGTCAAAGCGGTAATCCTTCGCATCAACAGTCCGGGAGGATCCGTCACTGCATCGGAAGAGATATATCAATTAATTAACCGCTTCCGCACCGAAACAGCTATTCCGGTCATTGCGTCTCAAGGAGAAATTGCCGCGTCCGGCGGCTACTATATTTCACTGGCGGCTGATACTATAATCGCCGCGCCCACGACGCTCACCGGATCGATCGGCGCCATCGCGAGTACGATAAACGTAAAAGAATTAGCCGACCGGTTCGGGATAAAAGAAATCGCCGTAACAAGCGGAGAAAATAAAAACTTTTTCAGCCCGTTGCAGGAAGTAAATCCCGGCCAACAAGAACAGCTCCAGCAAATGGTAAACGAGATCCAGCAGCAGTTTATCGAGCGCGTCATAAATGAACGGAATATCGATTCTGCGTTACTCGAAACGATTACCGACGGACGGCCGGTAACCGGAGAACAGGCACTACAACTGGGATTAGTCGATCAAACGGGTACGTTTTATGACGCAGTGCAATATGCGCGCGCGAAGATCAATGCACCTGACGCCGCCGTCGCGGTATATAAACAGGAGGGAATTTTGCAGAGTCTTTTCCAGATCATCGCTTCGCCGCTTAAGCAATTCAATCCGGTAGCAAACCTGCGCCTCCCCACATCCCACTTCTTCCCCGGCACCCCGGCGTATTTATATAGTCCGTAAAATAAGCGATTGGGGAAAAATCAGATTACTCCATGCAAAGCGACTAAGAGACCGTGTTTAAGATTTCTTTGGAACGCACGAGATTATTGCCCCTCCGACGACTTTTTAATATTTCCAAGTAGTCTTTTTGCAAGATCACCAGCCATAGCCGTGAATTTTTTAAGTTCTTCTATTGAATAATCTTCACGCTGAAGTCTATTATTTATTTCTATAAGAACTCCTGGACTATTTTTTGCTAAATGATTTAGTATTTTTGATAACCTATCAGGAACATCAGGAAACTCTCTCCTCATTTCTTCGTATTTACCTGCTGTCTCTGCTTCAGCTGCCAACCAAACGCAGTGAGCGTTGGTAGTGTTTTCATATTCTGTTCTAAAGAATTTTGCGGCTTCATCATATCCGGCTGGCTTAATTTTTCCGAGTCGTATTCCAGCTGCCATTTCCAAACTCATTACGGTTGATCCGCCTTTTATATCAGCAATAGTAAATCCATCTATCGGTGGACGTGCCTCTACATCTCTATGGGAATCGGGCATTGTAATTTGTTGCCCTTCTACTGTTTCACCACCTTCTGGCATAACTTCACCCCCTTTCTTAAATAAACTTGTCTAATTGTGATCATATCAAATAATTATACCATTTAGAGCATTGATGTAGTACTCTGTATCCTGCAGAAATTGATCAATATGACTATGCTTGTCTTCGCCTCCCGACTTCTCACTTCTTCCCCGGCACCCCGGCGTATTTATACGCACCGTAATCTGTGCGCCCGCTTGGATTCGAACCAAGGACCCTTTCCTTATAAGAGAAATGCTCTGCCACTGAGCTACGGGCGCGGTTAATATGGCTTGATGACGTCTAGATCTTTTACGAGTGCAAAATGCTTGACATTATGCGTCGCTATGGCCTGATTATATGCGAGAGCCGTTGCGGTAATCAGACTATCTTCGATTCTTAAACCATTTCGGTAATATGATCGAAAGATCGAGAAAGCGATATCTGAAACCGTTTCATTGATCTGAAGTATTTCAATGCCTAAATCGCGTATGTCTTTGAGAAATTCACTAACTATTCGTTTCTCCTCTATTCCTTGAACAACTTCCATTATTGATATAATACTTGTTTGCAGAAGGACGTCAGACATAATAAGAAAGTCTGCCGCTTTCTTCTCTCCTCGCGAATAATCAATAAAAACCGTCGTATCAACGAGCATGACTCCTCCACGCTTTTGACTTTAACTCTTCAAGTATCTCGAGCGTTGTGCCTTTTTTATCCTTCCACATGCCAAACGTTCGTAATTTCAAACTTTTCTTCTTTTGTGACAGTACCCGGTCATTTTTATTGGCGTATTTAATTATGCGAACTAATGGTACACCATTGCGTTTAACAACGATATCATTACCACGAAAATATACGTCGTCGATTAAGGACGAAAACCGTTCTCTTGCTTCCGAAGACGACAACGTTTGTACCATATAAAAATATTGTACAATGTTTACAAAATGATGTCAATCACAGCCGCGCCCGCTGGGAGACTTCTGATTCAATTAATTCACGGGACTTGCCGTATTTTAGAGAGGATAATTTCTTGATCGCTTCGGCAACTTTTTCATTTTCCAGTTTCTTTTCTTCCGCCATATCGCGCGTCAGGTCCATACTAAACGGCAATACCGGCTCGTTATCGACAATCGTTTTAATATACGCATGATACCGCTCGATATTGATCAAATCGTTTTCTCCGAATACCGGCTGGAACTCCCGCTGGAGATAAGAAGCGTCCGTGACGCCGACGCGGAAAGATACGAGCGTGCCGACATTGCCGAAGATCGCATTTTTAATCTCTTCATCCATCTGGCCGATGAATTGATTGGCGACGGTAAGATTTAATCGGTATTTACGCGCCTCGGAGAGAATTTGGGCAAAGTCAGGTGTAGCAAAGTTTTGAAACTCGTCGACGTACAGATAAAAATCTTTGCGGTCTGCCATTGTCATATCCTGTCGGCTCATGGCAGCAACGAGTATCTTCGGGACTAATACCAATCCGAGAAATTGTGAATTTTCCTCGCCGACTTTTCCTTTTGATAAATTTACGAGAAGAATCTTTCCATCATCCATGACTTTGCGGAAGTTAAATGCACTTTGGCTCTGACCGATGATATTGCGCATGGCTTTATTCGTCACGAACCGGCCGAACTTTGAGACGATGTAATCCAGCGTTTCCGACTTATGGAAATCAGATGTCTGTGCAATCTGGTCAGTCCAGTAGCGGCGGATGACCGGATCTTTCACCTGCGGCAATATTTCCTGCACGTATTTTGCATCAGTCAGCGCGCGGACGACTTCGACAAACGTCGACCCTTCCACGCTCATGACGGTTAACATGGCATTTCTGACCGCGTGTTCGAAACGGGGGCCGATGATGCCGGTTTTTTGCGGATCGTACAGTTTATACATCAGGCCAATGATAGAAGTAACCACCATGTGCTTCTGTTCTTCTGTGTGTGCCTCAAGCATATTAAATCCCATCGGGCGCTCCGTATCAGACGGATCAAATAAGATGACTTCCTCTGCCCGCTGCGGAGGAATAAGCGGCATGATTCCGTCGATGAGGTCCCCGTGCGGATCGACAACTGCCAAACCCTTGCCCGCACGAATATCCTGCAGAATCATATCTTTCAGGAATTCCGATTTTCCGACGCCTGTTTTTCCGATAATGTACATATGGCGGCGGCGATCGTCTTCATTCAGATGAATATCTTTCACGACGCCGCGGTGCCGGGATTTTCCTAAATAAAGCCCTTCCGTGGGAATTTGTGCCGGCGCCGGCGCGCGCTTTGCATTGAGCCATTGTACGTGCGGCGTCTCAATACTCTTGTTCGGAAAATGAAAAACAGTGGCTAATTCCTCACTCGTCATGACGGAATATTGGCTGCCGAATGCATTGGTCAGAGGAAAATACCGGTATATGAAATCGAGCATGAAAAACTGCTTGATGCGGATGCCGACTTGCGTAAATTCGTTCAGATGGCTGTTAAATTGCGTAAAGGTGTTCACGATGTTATCCAGATGGGAATCCGCTTGTTCCTTTGTCGGTGCGGATACGACGGCACGGATAAGGGTGTTAAAACCTGGCTTGCTGCATTTGTTCGTAACCGCTTCCAGATCCCGCTGTTCGGATTTGAATTCCGCTTCTTCTGGAGAAGATTCCTTTTTCTTGGTACCCGATACATATGCTTTACCCGCATCGCGCCAGCTGCCGATTGAAGGAGAAATGACGATTTGAATCGTCGCTCCCTCCCCTTCCTGCATTCTGGAGAGTGTCGAGGTTATGGAAGAAAGCGGATCGACCGGTAAGTCCTTAAATACTTTTATAGGAAAGTAATCTTCTTTTTTCAGCTGCAGCGCAGTAAACGAAACCTGTCCGTTCCGGCTGAAGATATTATATTCAGGAACTTCCACGACGTCGGCTCCCGGATATGCGCCGTATATCTGTTTTTCCATAAAATCGCGGAATTTGCGCGGCGTAGAAACATAAAACCGGATATCTCCCGGCGTTGCAACGATCTCAAAAGTAAAGTGCGGCTGACCGGTAATATTGGTTTTCCAGCCGGATTTCCGCAGTGCGGCAAATGAAGAGAAAAACTGTTCTGCCGCATCAATCTTCACCTCATTGTCCCGGGGAACGGTCACTTGCAGGAGTACGTACTGCAGTGCTTCCTGTTCACGGTGCTGGATACGCAGCCAGAGGATAAATCCGTACACCAGAGCAGCGACACCGGCAATCGCGGCTACCATAACGAGCAGTACTATCAAATAGTATCCCGCCGAACTTCCTATACTGGTAAATATTTCTGCCATGGTATTATTTCTCCGTACTTTCCCCTTCCATTACCCGAATAAAGTGTCCGTGTATTTTTTTCAGATGGACGTGCAATTTTTCCAATTGTTTCACGCACCATGCCGCAAGCCAACGAAAACTCGTCCGAATGCCTGCCTGCAATCCTTCCCCTATCTGGTCATCCGTTAACGGAAGCGTTAGATTGGGCAGCACCGTAGCCGCAGCCGTCTGATCTTGCGGCGCGTGCTGTACACCGAGTTGCCGGAGGTCCGGCGGTATCTCAACGGTATCTCTCTGTACCGTGACATGCCGCGCCACTTCAGGAGAAACCTCGAACTCTTTCACTGCTTCGATAGTAGGTTCTTCGTTCAGACGGGGTACTTCCTGCTCTTTGTGCAATCCGGAGACGCCGTTCGTTACCGGGCTTTGCTGTTGATCATCATTGTTCTGATCCTGCATGAGGATATTATATACCACTATTCTGTTAAAATCGAAACTGTATGCGCCGAAGTCGCGGCATACGTCGGGACGAAGGACAATACTTAAGGATGAAGCGGTACACAAATGCGGTTTAATAGTCTGACTTGGACCGTACGAGTATCAATTTTGTAAAAACGGGAGCTTCAATACATCTCGCCGTGACGAACGTGATAAACTTTTTTGTATGCGGCGCATTACGATGTTCCTCGTCACCTTTTTCGTCAGGAAAAACCATGAAATGTATAAATGACGCGTCATTATAAACATCCTGGTACGATTCGTAGCTGACGATCGTGTCTTCGAACTGCTCTATCGCCGATATAAAATCAACGATGGCCTGTTTGACTTCGGCTATATGTTCCGCTTTTACTTTGTACGTCAGAAGTGTCGTTTGCTGCATGGATACACTATAATATATTGATAGGCGGGAACGCAAGGGTTTTGCTTTACAGCTTCACGGTTTATGGGTATAATGCGTTCGCGAGGAGCATTGTTGAGATAAGGGTTGGCTAAGAGTAGTGTGAGATTGGAGGGTTGGCAGAACGGCTAATGCGCCGGTTTTGAAAACCGGTGTCCGCAAGGACTTGCAGGTTCGAATCCTGTGCCCTCCGCCCAAAATTTGTAGGGCGAGCGGAATTCCCCCCTTCCGCAGATGATTTGGTGAGAAAGTCCGGTGTAAAGCACACTACCCTTACCAAAATTGAGAGTAATGTGGTTGTTAAACCAAGCGTGCAAACGGTCGCCAAGATTGCTAAGGCATTGGACGTTCCAATGGAAGATTTGGTGAAATAATAACATTATGAAAACAGTAGGTATTATTGGCGGGTTAGGGCCAGAGACAACTTCCGAGTTTTACCTCGACCTTGTTTTTTCGTGCGCTAAAAAAGATAAAACGGCAAGGCCTCCAATTATCATTTCAAGTGTTCCACTTCCATATCAAATTGAAGAAGATTTGATTTTGAGAAGTGAGGGCATGGAGCGATATATCCCATATCTCACGGCAGAAGCTCAAAGACTTGAAAAAGCAGGAGCAGATTTTATCGTTATGCCTTGTAATTCGCTCCATGTATTCATAAAACAGATTCGGGATTCAGTGAGTGTCCCTGTTTTAAGCATTGTCGAGGAAACTGTTAAATTTCTCAAACGAGAAAATATGAACAAAGTAGGTATTGTCTCGACTTCGGCAACGATAAAAAATAAACTTTACGAAAATGCCTTTGCCGAAGACGGAATTGAATACCTTGCTCCGAACGAACTTCAGCAAGCTAGAATGGGTAAATTCATTCTAAACCTTGTCCTAGGAAAACAGAAAAATAGAGATCGTGAGGAGCTTATCAGTATTATCAATGAGTTTGAAGGCAAAGGTTTGGATTGTGTCATTCTGGCTTGTACGGATTTGCAACTCCTCATTCCTAGCCATAAAGATCTCAAGATATTCGACACCATGAAAATATTCGCTGACGCGACTGTTGAGAAGATTATTGAGGATTAAGAATTTGCCGCCCCATACTTCGCCAAGGCTTCGTAGGGCAATGCAAAGAAAAACTTGAAATCGTTGCCTCGCTTAGCGAGGCGCAAACTGCCAAAGAACCTGTCAAAAATGTCGGCTCGGACTTTATAAAGGCCAAAAGCGGGCTTTTCTTGAATAAAATCAGAAAATTAGTTATCATAATCTTACAGGTAATATTGTAACATATTTTTATACTATCAAAACTTGGATACTATGGCAACTATTGGTGAGAACATAAAGAGAATAAGGGCAAGGCAAGGAATAACACAGGATGACCTTGCTAAGAAGACGGGTATAAAATACTCCACTCTCGCCAAAATCGAGGGCGATTTTGTAACAAAACCGGGCGTTCAGATGATTGCCAAAATCGCTAAAGTACTTGGCGTTTCTGTCGAAGATTTATTGAAATGACTATGAACATTACAGAAATAAAAATACCATCAACAAAAGGAAATCTCGCGGCGGCGATTCATTATCCTGAAAATAAAACGGACAAGCTTGCTATTCTTTGTCCCGGTTATCTTGATTCAAAAGATTATCGTGGATTAGTTGGTCTGGCGGTGGCATTGGAAGAACAAGGATATGTTGTTGCTAGATTTGAACCGACAGGAACATGGGAAAGCGAGGGTGATATTTCGGATTATACAACTTCGCAATATCTAGAGGATATTAAAAATGTTCTTGAATACATGCTAAGCCAAGCAAATTATAAACAAATTTTACTTGGCGGCCATAGCCGAGGTGGACAAGTGTCAATTTTATATGCCGCGCGAGATTCTAGAATTTCTACTGTTTTGGGAATTATGCCGTCATCCGGTCCAATACAAGGACAGCGCCGTGAGGAATGGGAAAAGGCGGGGATAAATATTTCTCAAAGAGATTTGCCAGCCGGTGAAAATAAAAAAATAGAGTTTCGTGTGCCGTTCAATCATGTTTTAGACAGAGATCAATATGACGCCGTTGGGGACGTAAAGAAAATCAAAGTGCCTATAGTTTTGATTGCCGGGGAATTAGACGATTTAGTGCCGCCTGATGATGTCAAAGAAATTTTTGATAATGCGAATGACCCTAAAAAATTCATTGTTATTCCAAATATCGGGCATGATTACCGGCATAATGACAACGAAGTCAAAATAGTAAATGAAAAAATTTTGGAGCAATTAAAATCAATGAAACCATGACATTTAAAGATAAAATTATAGTAATAACAGGCGCAAGTCAGGGATTCGGCAAGGCACTTGCTCAAGCATTAAAAAAAGAGGGTGCTCAAGTTGTCATTTCCAGCCATGACGAGAAAAATTTAGAAAACACGGCAAAAGAATTATTGGTTGACTTTTTTCTTGCTGATGTAACTGTTTTTGAAAACGTCAAAAAACTTAGTGAATATGTAATCGGTAAATACAGAAGGATAGATGTCTGGATTAATAACGCTGGGATTCAAATCGCGCCAAGTTTAGTCGAAGAAGTTAATTTGCAAAGATTACACGATCTCTTTGATGTAAATTTCTTTGGATATTTTTATGGATGCCAAATCGCACTTTCGCAAATGAAGAAACAGAATGAGGGAGTAATCATAAATATCAATTCTACTGCTGGACTTGAGGGGAAACCTGAAATATCCGCCTATGTTTCATCAAAATTTGCGATTAAAGGATTAACAGAATCAATACGCAAAGAGAATAAAGACTCAGACATAAAAGTTTATGGGATATTTCCTGGCGGAATGCAAACTGATATTTACAAAGAAAAATACCCTAATGATTTGAAAGATTATATGGATATTGATTCAGTTATAGAAAAAGTTATGGTCAATTTAAAATCTGAGAATCCGGAAATTGACTTTGTTATCAAAAGGCCAAGTAAATAAAGAATTTGCCGCCAAAGAAAAACTTGAAATCGTCCTTTCCGCTCCGGTTCCCGCCTATCGGTCGGGCAGGCAAGGCGAGGCGGGCGGAAGGATGGG
>Ga0209542_10016645_pt1 | contig 12165 bp, 10 predicted proteins | sample RifCSPhighO2_01_FD_184028 | JGI IMG/M metagenome (GOLD analysis project Ga0209542, IMG submission 184028) | Soil microbial communities from Rifle, Colorado - Rifle CSP2_plank highO2_0.1 (SPAdes) (version 2) | ecosystem: Environmental > Terrestrial > Deep subsurface > Rock core/Sediment ...
TCGGCCTCTCTTCGAGGCCTGCGGCCCGCGGTTCGAGCCCGCCATGCCCGAAACGAGCATAGAAAAAGACCGGCGCATGGCCGGCCTTTTTCTTTGCTAGCGCGAGCTCGTGGACGATGTTCGAACCAGGATACGGCAACACAGTGGACACATCCACATCCCAGCTCTTAATCGGAGTCCCTAGCCTTGGGTCTCTGACGACGTGTCAGCCACACATCAAAGGCTAGCTCGACCATCTCATAATGGTCTCGCCGTATTGCTTCTATTTTTTCGTCGGAGCACTTATCTCCGTCAGGTATGAGCGCCCGGCACTCTTCGATAGAAAGCATAGTCTACTCGCCAGATGGACGGAGCGCCGATAGGGCAGCTAATATAGTCGCTTTGTCGGCCCGCTTCACCACCACCCCTTTGGGGAAGGAGGTTGTGAAAGCCCGCTTCCGAAGAATTCGATCGTCAGTCATAACCACGACCCCTTTATCAGTTGCCTTACGAATTAGTCGTCCGAAGCCTTGTTTGAGCGCGAGGACTGCAAGCGGCTCTGAATATTCTGAGAAGCCTCTCCAGCCACCTCCGTACGTTTCTTTGCGAGCCTCATTGACAGGGTTCCCAGGAGGATCATATGGGAGCTTAATAATAAACAACGCCCGTAACGAAGGTCCTGGAACATCTACGCCTTGCCAAAGAGAGCGGGTTCCTACAAGTACGGAGTGCACATCTTCTGCAAATTCACGTACCACTGAACCAACAGATCTGCCTCGGATTTGCCTAAGCAGATATAGACCACTCTTAGCAAAGGGGCGTACCAAGTCGTTATAAAAACTTTCCACCTGTGGATGACTTGAGCAGAGTATTAAAGCTCCTCCCCCGGCGGCGATTACACCCTCCTCAATAAGATTCTTCGATAATTCGTAGTGCAGCCGAACTGCTTCCCCGCTTCCGTAAGCGATACCCTCGGGGACTAAAAATTGCACCTGCTTTTCATAGTCAAAAGAAGAAGGCAGGAGCCGGTGCTTTATCTTGGCAGCTTCTACGAGGTTCGTCCCACATCGATCATCGAAGAAATTGAAAGTTTGACCAATCGTGATGGTCGCCGAGGTAAGGATCACTGATTCGAAGTTGTCATAGACCTCTTCTTTCAGAGTTTCAGCGACGGAGAGAAGATCAGCTTTGATTTCTATAATTCCGCCTCGACGCTCGATATAGCGCACATACGCCGGTCCATCATCAGTGATGATGTCTATTGAGTCTGCTGTGATTAGTGCGCGTCGCGCCCTTATTGTGAGAACTTTCTTCAGCACCGGGTTCTCTTCGTCATCAGCGAATGCTTTGAGGATACTGGCCATACTGCGTAGTCTCGATGCAATATTGCTGAGAGAATCTTTTAGAACCTTGGCATGATCAGGCGTCATTTCTATAGTGCTGAATGCCAAATACTCGCTCCAGCCACTTGTTCCCCGTGGGGGCATAATCGCCGGGATGATATCGTCAAAGAGGTTATTTATAGCGAGCTTTGTGTCTTGCTCTAATCCCGCAAAATTGGTTGCGAGACCAACGAGTCGTTCGTTCGCTTTGTTCTTTGCTATCGTTTGCAAACGCTTATCGACACCTTTCTTGCCATACATTTGCTGTAAGAGTCGTTGAAGGCCGGGAGCAGAAACTATTTCACTCCAAGCCGATGTAGCAGCTTGTTCGAGATGGTGTGCCTCGTCGAGAATAAGAAACCTTGCCTCGTTCGGAAATACGGCGTGTGTACGATTCGGTTGAACTCCATTTTGTTCTGCCTCGTCGGAGTCGTCTGTAGTTGCTTCCGTACCATCGGTTGGAATTATTCCAGACAGAACGACAGCATGATTGGCTATTACCAGATCAGCATCGCCCGCCCGAAGCTTTGCCTTTGCAAAAAAACATTTCTGTGCGTCAAACAAGTCGCATATCCCACTGGTGCAGAGCTCGTCAGAGTTGCACACGTCTCCCTCTATATTCTTGTGAATACGATCCACCAACCAATACGGAAGCTCATCCCAATCACCTCGGCCAGTGGTGAGAATCCAAGATGAGAGTAATACGACAGCAAGTCGAGGCGTGAACTTCACCTCGTCGTGTCCAAATTCGTACAGTGAGCGCGTGGGAAGAGTCTGTAGCGTCTCTTCAGCCAATTCGTCGAATTTTTGGAGACAGACATAATTGTGTTTGCCCTTCAGCACTGCCACTCGTAGGTCTTTATTCGTAATCTTGCACAAGTGCGGTATTTCCTTGAAGAACAACTGGTCTTGGAGAGCTTTTGTAAAGGTAGACACGATGACCGGAATTTGGTTCTCCAATGCGAATAACACCGATGGAACAAGATAGGCCTTAGATTTGCCGACACCAGTACCTGCTTCTATGACGCAGTGTGTATGATTATTCAGGCTATCAGCGATTGTGAGAGCCATATCTCTCTGCTCTGGCCTCTCTTCCAAATATTCAGGTGTGGGCGAAAAGAGAGCGCGGACACGCTCCGTATCAATCTTCTTCGTCTCAAGCAACATCTGCGTTTGTGTAGCATCTCGTTTCCTATACGGGACATGAGCTTGGACGAGGCCAGAGATCGGTCCTTGCGATTCGGGCTTGCCGGGCAACATCTCTGCCCACCACCAACCACCACGCTCAGCCGTCCACTTGAGCGCCGAAAGTTGATCCTTGGGACGGGATGCATACTCTTTCAGGAGTCGTTTGATGATATCGAATTCTAGACGACAATCCTCAAGCGCCCTGTGTGGCACGTCACCTAGCTCAAAATACCCACTGAGCGCTTTCGTAGAGTGTCCGGTCGGGTTCGTCGGCAATACAAAGAAAGCGAGCTCCATGGAGTCATACTTCTCCTCAATCGGGAACCCATTGCGCGCCAGCATCTTGAAGTCGAATGAGAATCCGTTATGGGAAACGACTGGACGCTTGCCAATAAACGCCCCTAATTCTTTTAGGACCTCGGAAAGTGGAGGCGCGTCTTTTACCATTTCGGTAGTGATGCCCGTGAGCTTTTTGATATTGTATGGCACTTCGTCCTCGTATCGTACAAAGGAAGAGTACTCTGCCTGAATCTTATTCTTGGATACAAGAACAGCGCCCACTTCAATAATGGCGGAATATTCTGGGTCTAAACCCGTAGTCTCGATATCAAGGATTACATATTCCATAGAGACTTCTCTCGCTAAGAGTCCACGACCTTACAGAAAACATTCAACAGCATCATCTCGCTTATGGAGCCTGCCGTGGCACTGGCGATCCGGGGATCAGCAACGACAATGGCGAGGCACTGTGCTCGCGAAAGCGCTACGTTGATGCGGTTTCGATCCAAAATAAACGCAAGCCCGCGTGAGCCATACTCGCCATAACTTGAGCAGAGCGAAAGGACGCACACTGGAGCCTCTTGGCCTTGAAACTTATCGACACTCCCGACACGAGCACCTTCCGGCAATGCTGCCTGGAGAGCACGGACCTGAGCATTGTATGGAGCTATGAAAAGAAAATTCTCAAGGGTAAGATTCTTGGTTTTGCCGTCGGACGCTGTATATGGTCTGCCAACCATCTCCTCATAGATAGCTTTAACTTTCGCAACTTCCTCCTCGCTTTGTTGGATGTTTCCATCATGCTCAACGCCAACAAAGACTACGCCGCTTTCCTTACTGATCAGCTTCGCGTCTTTAGGTACGACTATCCGCTGATTCGCAGTGTCCGGATGAGATCCAAGACGCCCTTCATAGACTATCTCCGATACGAACTGACATACCGCAGGGTGCATGCGGCGCGACTCCCCTAGGAACAGACCGTAGTCCTTCGGGACTACTGCATGGAAAACCGGCAAATCTTCCTTGCTCGACTTCAAATCTTTTAGAGCGTACTGAAGAGACGAAAGACCCGAATCTCCTGGATGCGTACCTTGAATCGGCTGTTCCAATTGCATCTGATCACCGAGCAAGACGACATTCTTCGCGCTACGCGCAACCGCAATGGCATTAGCAAGAGAAACCTGTCCCGCTTCGTCGATAAAAAGAAAGTCGAGCTTGTCTTCCCACTCGGGAATTGTAAAGAGCCACGCGGTTCCACCAACGATACCGTTTCCATATGCGCTGGCAGCGTCTTTGCTGCTTTGAATAAATTGAAGACCGGGATTCGAATTGAAAAAATCCTCATCTTTTTCTCCTCCCACCTTAATCCCGTGCAGCGTAGTGCCGCTTTCCTTCGCAGCCTCACCGCAAGCGTTGAGGAGATTGATGATGGCCTTATGACTATTTGAGGTGACACCCACCTTTTTACCAGCGGCAAGCAATGATGTGATTACCTGCGCCGCCGTGTACGTCTTTCCAGTACCTGGTGGGCCCTGAATTACCAGGCATGCCCCAGACATTCCTGTGGCAATGCGCGTAGCGGCATTGATGGTTGTCTCGTCTGTACCCTGCAAAGCTTCTGCTGGGACTGTTCGAGTCAAAAGGGCGGTGATCGGAGCATGGAGTGCCTTAGACAGGTGTTTGTTCCCGACATCGGTAAGTGCAATCTGAATAGGTTTGGCGGACACAAACTCGTCGGGAATCAAAGAGCCCTGTTGAGGGAAAGATCCTTCGAACTTCTCACCAAGTGCCTTCTTGCCCATCTTCAATTTTAGCGTGCCGTTCTCAAGGTCGAGGTCAGTCAGGGTGAATTTGCCGTCAATATTGTGCGTGAACATTACCTTGTCATCCACTTTCAGTTTGCATTCCTGTGACGGGTCAAAGGAATAGCTTTGGACGAGCGATAATTTCTCGGTCACGGGTGAGCCCACGACTTCGACACCCTGAATACAGCCCGAATCGTCACGGAGCTCTTCATCTGTGGCTTCGGTGCGGTCAAACATACGCCACCACATCGGTTTCTGCTCACGCCTGTGAAAATCAATCACGTCCGCAAGAGCCAGCGCCAATGGATCGCCCTGCTTGCGAAGATTGTCCACCGCTTCTTTCCGAGCAATTACCTCAGGTGACAATTCCTTCGTCGATGACGAGTCGTCCGAAATTGATCCGATCGAACGGGTCGAGAAGATAATGCCGTTCTCGGCGGCAAGCTTCCTGAGCCAGGCGGCAAGTTCGACAGTCGATTTGCAGTCATCTTCGTTGTAGTCCCGAATTCCCTTGAGAATCGCACTATCCTTCCACTGGGGAAACTGCCCGCTACCCATCCAGTGAGCGTACTGAACGATTGAATCCACGGCTGTCGCTACGTCCGTTGAGCGTTTGGGTCGGTAGAGATGCTCCACTGACTTGATCGAGTAGCTATCCTCTCCGATGCTGATGCCGTGCCGCACGACCTTGTAAAGGTCGACGAACACGCCCGCACGGAGCAGGTCGTCTACTTCGTCCTGGCGCGTATCATGACGCGTGCTCAATCGGCTTACCGCATTCACTTCGTACGCCGCGTAATGATAGATGTGCATCTTCGGGCTTTCTTTCCATCGCTTATGCACCCAATCGATGAAACCCTCGAAGGCGGTCTTTTCCTCATTACGATCATGTGCCCACCAGTCATGAAATTCGAGATCGCCGCCCTTAGGATTTATTGAAGTCGCACCGAACAGGTATTCCAATCCTCCCGGCACGAGTGGATATCCTTCCATGTCAAAAAATACATCAGATGGATCTGCTGGTGGGAGCGTGGCCAAACCGACTGGCTCGCCATTTGCACCGGACTGCGCAAGTAATTCATATCGAGCCGCGGCATCAACATCTTTTGCACGATCATCGCGCGTCGCACATTGAAGACGAGCCTGAGTCACAAGCTTCTCAAGCGAGTCCGACGCGAGCTTTGGTACGGATTTGCCCGACGCTTTTGCGAGTTCGGCCATAGTCGTGATACCGGCCAACTTCAGCTTCTTAATTTGACCGATCGTAATACCCGCGACCCGTACGAGATGGTCTGAATCATCGAAAAACTTATCGGCATGCGAAGTCCAGCGACCATGATCAGCACCAGGTAGCGGCTCGGGACAGTCCGCCATGTTGCCAGTGAAACCATCCTGCATCTGTAAGAACTTCGACCTTACGCGGCGATAGTAGTGGATGAAATCTTCGACGCGGAACTCCACTCGATCTTTTGTCCCAAGGATAATGCCGAACTTTTCTGGCAGTTCACCACCTGCGGTAGCGGCAAACATTTCTGAGTAGCAACAAAGTTGAATCGCATAGTATGGCTTCGGCGAACGCGCTAGCTTGGTATCCCATATCTGATAGCGATTAGACTCATCAAGGACCACAAAGTCCGCGAAGCCAGCGAACCTGTCGTCTTCGAGTGCAGCTTGATAGATAATCGGTGCGCGGGATTTGATCGCCGCGAGCGTCTTTTCTCGAGCGGCTTGAAAATCATCTCTTAATATTTCGGTTACCTTCGTAGCGCCCTTAAATTCTTCGAGCATCGTTCGTTCGTGTTCGTTACCTGTCTCCGCAATAAGTTTTTGGTCATCTGTCTCTTCATCAGGAGTGACCGCCTTCGGATTTTCAAGATAATAACGGTCCATCCAAGAGGCAAAAGGAGATGCCACGTAACGTACGAGGTCACTCGGGGAATAGATTATTTTGTCGCCCTGTTTTCTCATATTTGTGCGAGGCTACCAAGTATAGACCTTGTGGCGAATTAAGGCGAAACTTTGCGCGAGTCCGTGTGATTACCCTATGGGATGGAACCACAAACGACGGATGGGACCCGTTGAATACACTCCCCCCCATGCCCCCGAAACCGTACCACTTCATAGGCGGTCGATTAGAACTTAAAGACACACAAAGTATTATGGAAATATATCCAATCTACGCCACTGTGTGGCAGGAGGATGCAGGATATGTAGAGACGGGCGAACTCTTGGGCTACAAGGCGGTAAGTGCTCGTGGAGAGGTTCTGGCGTTCGGCGAATCGAGAAACGAGGCCATAGAGAATGCTTTAGAGGTACAGTGGCCATTGCTACGACAGGACGAGGAAAATGCGTCTCCGAGCGTCGTTGTTGCCCGCTAGTCAGCGGTGCTATCATGTGAGCACACACCCAATATCAGCTCGCAAGAGCGACGGTCTAAATCGTTCATCACTGAACGACATGACCGTGAAGACCCATGGAAGGTACTGAACCCTGCGTTTAGCGACTCTTCCATGGGCCACATAGGGAAACTTATGTGGGGCCGCAAGGCCTAAAGCTGGCGCAGGGCTCAGTGGTACCCGCACCAGCATTACTAGCTGGTTTTTTCGTTGAACATTATGCAATTCCAACTGACGGAGGAACAAAAGAAGAGAATCGTTGAAGAAGCCTTGAAGCAGATGGAGCCGGAACACGACGAAAGTACTGCGCTTTTCGCAAAGACACTGATTGTATACGCTGCATTTATCGTGTTCGTTCTTGCAGCTCTCGGATTAGCCCTACTCATTCAGTAATTCAGTATGCTATCTCGTAAAACGTTTTCCACAATCGCGGTCGCTCTCACTGCCTTTCTATTCGCGTTCCTTTCGTATCAGTATCTCGCTCTTGCACTTTTTTCCCTCGGCCTGTCTCGCTTCTACGATGTCGCGCCGACGGTACCGGAACAATGCACGGAAGTTGTCGCTGATGCGGCCGTTGCGTTCACTGGAATATTCGACTACATATCCCTTGTGGTCGCCGCCGCCCTTCTTATCCTTGCCCTCTATCTCACATGGCGAGCTTTCTCTTTGCGTACCACTTGATAGTCATTAAAAACCCATCTTGATATCTTATGAAAACAGCAATTACATACTTCCTCACTTTCATAATACTAACCCCAGCAGTTACAGCAGGAGCATCAATCACGGCATCACTCATTGAAGGGCAGACGCCATCAGAAGCTATCGAAACACTCGCAATAAGCGTCACAGACCTATTTGCAAGAGTAGATACCCTAGAGGTAAAGCAGCAACAGAACGCATCAACAACAATCGACCTAGAAGCTAGACTACAAACTCAAATAGACCAGAACGTCCAAGGCAACATAGAACTAGACAAAAAGAATAAAGAATTATCAAACAAGCTCATCGAAGTAAGCAATAGACCACCGCAAATCATCGAAACTGTGAAAGAAACAGTCGTCCAGATTCCAACGCCACCAACAATTGCACCGGAGCCCGAAACAATACCAGACACGACAGCGCCAAAAGTAAATCTTGCTCCATGGGGCAAACGATGGGCAAATGACCCCTACTTCAGTAATGGTCTATATGGCAAAGCTGGTATAAGCGAATGGGAGCTCATCAGAGACAATGAATCGGGTGTCGCAACAGTACAGTATTTCATTGATGACATCTCAATAGACGGACCACGCGCAATGAGCACGGGAAACTTCGGAGTAATGATAGACACCACCCTCCAAACAAATGGTCAACATATATTACGACTTGAGGTAACAGACAAGGCAGGAAACAAAGCCAGCTCATCCTTACAAATAACAATCAATAATTAGCATGGCTAAACACAAAAGCGAGAACAACGAAAGAGCAATTTGAAGAACCGCTTCCCACAGGCCGCCAGTGCGTAGCGTATTATAGCGACCGGCCATTGACACATCTCTCCCTGCCAGCACAGCACGAAGGACTCTAGTATTCTGTATATATCACTCGAAAGGAGTGGTCGCCGGAACCTCATCACCACAAGAGTTTGACGCGGTGGTCGAGGTGCGATAGCGGAAACGTTATTGCCGACCCCGGCGTCAGACTCTTTTCGTTTGGTAAAAGACAACGCTCCCGCCTCTGCACTATGCTAGTAAGCGGGCCCAGAGACGTAACCTTGCGGACCAGTATGCGTATACACCAGCGTTTCGGCAGCAGATGAATTCGAAGCAAACGCAATAACTAGATTCGCTCTAGTCGTAAATGTGGAACTTTCAACTGACAACCAATTATAGGTTACTAGGGCTAACAAAAATGAGCTATATAACCGTCAGCACAGCAAGCATTGGCTGTCATTCCGCCTGTAAGGGAGGTGACAGACTCACAAAAAGAGTTACGTAGGCGATTGCGAAAGTGAATGGTGTCCCGCAATCATCTGACTATCAAAAACTTATGTAATGGGGTAGCCCTACAAAAAGTAGCAGCTACTAGGACCGACACAGGTACGCAAGTATCGCTCCCTGGGATGAAAGAGAGAGCCGTCAGAAGCTCGCCCATACGTATATTTTTTGCACATTTCTTAAGACAAATAGAAATGGCAACGCTGTGTCACAAGTTCGCTTATGTGTCTATTATCTTGGGTGATTCTGAAAAATTCATCATAAGGGAGTAGGCCAAAGGCGGGCTCCCTTACAGTATCAGAAAGAATAAATGAGAGTAAAGAAATGTAGCCTTGTTTCAATATAGGATGCTTCCAACATTGATATATCTCAGTGCGGCGTGCTTTTTATCTGCGTCGTTTGGGTACCTCGTATTGTGATATCGAAATACTTATCCACAGGCGATGAGGGGCTACAGAACAGGACCCTTGGCAGAAAGATAATGTATAGTCTTTATAGGGATGAAAGTTCCCGTCGCATTGATTTGCGGCCTGTCTCTTGAGGATAAAGTCTACGGACACCTCGTGTTGCGGACACTTTCCGCACGTGGAACAAGCCACGTATCCTGCTATGACACTTCAAAGCGTTTGGTGTCACGGGAACGATGCTAACTTGCGATTTAGCATACGATAGATGCCACGAAACGCCTTCAGGTTCGATGAAATGAACTACTGAGCATCCGCTCGGTAATTGATTTCGTTACTTCTGAGGGCGTTTTTGTTTTATACCCTTTGGCAGTCGCACTCTCATAGCAGCGGGAAGACCTCATATCGAGGCCCTATTAGGCACGATGACATCAAATCCTGGTGTCGAATCTTTCACCCGTCGTGTGTCACATAACGGAAAACTATGAAAAGCATAGAACGTAGGTTCAATGACCTCCAGCAGAAGCGCCCTGGCTGTAGCTCTCTCGTCAATTTTAACAGCGCAGTAAAGGGACAGAAATTCAGCCGCGACCGGATAGGGCGTTGGTTTGTTCGACTTGTCGATAAAGAGGAGCGAGACGAGTACACCGCTTCGACGGAGCGGCAACTTGTCAGATATGCGTTCTCGCTTTCGAGCTCTGAAGCGTACGCCAAACAGGGGTGATTTTGCCTCAGGAAGCCTCTAGCTTCTCAGAGTCGAGTATTGGGACGAGAACGGACAAAAACGCACTTCTCGCCCTGGTACCACTTCGCAAAATAAAACCCACATGACTTTGGACCCCCTTTTCTCATTCTTATGCATGTCACCGACAAACATATCGCATCGTTCAAGACGCTTTATGCGTGTCATTTTGGACGCACTCTGACATCCGAAGAGGCTCTACAAAAAGCCACTTCCCTCGTATCGCTCGTTGAGACTATTTTGCGTCGTAACGCACAGACTCGTACCACTTTAGAAGCGATTAAAAAGTAATCGCTATCATTATGAACACAAAACAGATTAAATATTTCATCTATGCACGCAAGTCGTCGGAGTCTGACGAGAGGCAGGTCCAATCCATCGACGACCAGATTAAGGCGATGCAAGAAGTGGCACGCCGATACGAACTAGAGGTAGTTGGTATTTACAGTGAGGCGAAATCCGCTAAAGCACCGAATCGCAGGAAAGAATTTGACCGCATGTGTGCCGATATAAAAAAGAACGTTGCACGCGGTGTTCTCTGTTGGAAACTTGACCGACTATCTCGCAACCCAGATGAAGCCGGAAAAGTCCTCGGTATGCTCCAGCGTGAAGAGATGCGACACATTAGAACCAATGAGCGGGATTATTTCCCAGAAGATAACGCTCTCATCTCGTATGTGGAATTCGGCATGGCTGACCAATACAGTCGCGACTTGAGTAAGAATGTAAAACGAGGCCAGCAAAGCAAGCTCGACAAGGGTTGGAGGCCGGGCAGTGCCCCACTTGGATACCTCAATTCAAAGACGGAAGTCAGGGGCGAGAATTATCTCCTAGATGACCCTCTACGTTTCCCACTTCTTCGAAAGGCGTGGGACCTCATGCTCACCGGAAATTACGTGGCAGATGAGATAAGAGACAAGCTCAACGACGAATGGGGCTTTCGGACGCGCGAGAGCAGAAAGAAACACAGCAAACCGATTGCCCGTAGCACGCTCTATAGCATATTCACCAACGTTTTCTATGCGGGAATCATCCAGTACAGCGGGAAAGAGGTGCCGGGGAAGCATCACGCAATGGTTACGCTTGAGGAATACGACTTGGTGCAGATTATTCTTGGACGCAAAGGTAAGCCCCGTCCGAATAAGAAGAATGAGTACGCTTACACAGGCACGATGAAATGCGGAGAATGTGGTGGCACGATATCGGGCGCGTATGTAAGGAAAACTCTAAAAGGGTCTGGCGAGAAGAAGATGTTCATCTACTACTATTGCCACAGTGCCCGTAAGTATCACGAGTGCTCGCAGGGTCTCTATACCAACGCGAATGACTTGGAAGCACAGATACTGGAGCAGATAGAAACATTCGCCATCATTCCAAAATTCAAGGATTGGGCATTGTCAGTCTTGAGGGAACAGGACGACGAACAAGGAGCCGTACACGCCAAGATTGTGGAGTCGCACCGAAGCGCGATGGTAGCCGCAGAACGACAAATGGCGAACCTGACACGAATGCGTATTAGCGAACTCATCGACGATGAGGAGTACATGCGAGAGAAAACGAGGTTGCAGAGTGAGCTCACATCCTTGAAAGTTAAGACATCTCAGGTCGAAGCCAGCGCAACGGACTGGACAGCCCTAACAGCACGAGCCTTCGAGTTCGCATGCAACGCTCGGGAAGCGTTCCTTTCAGGAGACGAAGAAACAAAAAAGGCTATCTTCGCGGCCATTGGCTCGAACCACACGTTGACCGACCATAAGCTGAGCGTTAATGCGGCAGAATGGTTAGTTCCGTTTGCAATTGGTCGGGATTCATTTCAGATAGACATCTGTCAACTCGAACCGACGATTCAGGGCTTTCCTAAAAGACAAAACAGGGCTTCTGACCCTGCTTTGTCCAGTTTGCGCGAGTGACGGGGCTCGAACCCGCAGCCTCTCCCGTGACAGGGGAGTGCTCTAACCAATTGAGCTACACCCGCAAGCGAGGAGCAAAGTGAAAGCTCGCTTGCACTTCCTCC
>Ga0209542_10016651_pt1 | contig 12164 bp, 17 predicted proteins | sample RifCSPhighO2_01_FD_184028 | JGI IMG/M metagenome (GOLD analysis project Ga0209542, IMG submission 184028) | Soil microbial communities from Rifle, Colorado - Rifle CSP2_plank highO2_0.1 (SPAdes) (version 2) | ecosystem: Environmental > Terrestrial > Deep subsurface > Rock core/Sediment ...
CAATAAACACACATTATTAGTAATTAACGATGGTGGCCATAGCTCAGCTAGTAGAGCGTCTCTCTGTGAAAGAGAAGGTCGTGGGGGCAGAACCCACTGGTCACCCCAAATGAAATCTTCCAGAGGATTTACTTTGATTGAGCTTTTGATAGTGATTGGTATTATTGGGGTTTTATCTTCTATTGTTTTGGTAAATATAAACACCGCTAGGGCTAAAGGTAGAGATTCTCAAAGAGTAAGTGAGATGCATCAGATCAGAATAGCTCTCGACCTTTTTCTAGGGGCCAATAGCTTTTATCCATCACCTACGGCTCCATTCGGGGATGGGGGATGGGAGACAAGCTCTGTAAGTGTCTCTCAATGGCTTGAATCTCTGGCTCCGTATTTCGGTAATAATCCGACACCGGCTGATCCGGTGAATACAGTTATTACGGGTGACTTGTTTGGGCCTCGGTCAGGGTCTTATTATTTCGGCTATTATAGGTATGATCCACCGGCATATTGCAATTGTGATACTGGTAGCCCCACTTGCAAAAGTGTAACGAGACCGATCGCTATCCTTACCGTACGCAACATGGAGACTTTGGTGCCAGATGATTTGCCGCTTGTAGGGATGCCCCTGCCTTCAGACATAAAGCTGTCGCGTGCTGTTTGTGGGGATCCGGGAGCAGATGGAGTTTGTACCCAAGCAGAATATTATGCTGGCCAATGTCGAGACTGGTCTCAAGAGTTTGATTATTCGATAATGTTTGTCGAGTAGGATATTTCAAAAAAATGAAAGAAATAGAAGTAAAAGCTCTTTTGAAAAATAAGGAGGAAATAATTGAAAAAATCAAAGCACTCGGGTGTACTTTATCGGAGTCTATACGGCAAGTTGATACGGTTTATACAAAAATTATCGGCAATGTTGAGGAGTATCTAAAGAATGATCATTTCGTGAGGATTCGAGAAAAAAGTGACGGCAGGTTCTTATTTACGGTTAAGAAACCGCTCTCAAAAGCTGTGTTAACAAAAGCCGAGCACGAAACTGAAATCCAAAATGCCAAAGAGCTAGAACAAGCTCTCTTCTTGATGGGTTATCAAGTGGCTAGCAAAGTTATTAAGTCTCGACAAACAACTAACTACGGAGAATTTGAAATCTGTATCGATGAGGTTGAAAAACTAGGACTTTTTATTGAGATCGAAAAGATGTCTGACCAAGATGCTATTTCTGTAAGAAAAGAATTAAACCAATTCCTCACCTCCCTCGGCATTTCTTCTACCGACGAAGTCCACAAAGGCTACGACATCATGGAAATAGAGAGTAGAGAATAGCCCTAAATTCTATGCCAAAAACTGTTGCTTTTTGGGCAATTTTACATAATATATCTACAGAGAAGAGAAAGGAGAAAAAGACAAAGTGCCTAGAATTAAAAAGAAGAGGGGAAAAACCGTTGAATTATTTGACCAAAGAGACTTCCAGGGCGGCGATCATACAGTCACTGTGAATGCCAATACGGCTGACCCACGCTACTACAAAGGGTTGAAGAAGCTTCTCGAAAAAGCACTTCGGGATGCCCGCTTTAAGGTTTCTTGGGTCGGTATTTAATCTTGCGAGACGGTTCATTCAAACGGCGAGGGTTAGCTCTCGCCGTTTTCTAATTTAAAAATTACAACACACTCAAAAAAGTCAAGGGGCGCCCTTGGCTTTTGGCAATCCCCAGCTTTTATTTTTTGGCCTTGACGAATACCCTAGGGGGGTATATACTGGGGGCATGATTACACCAAAATCGAGGATAATTAGGAGGCTGAAGATAATAGAGGGGCAGGTGAGAGGGCTCCAAGATATGACCGAAAGGGGGGTCTATTGTATTGACATCATTACTCAAACCTCGGCGGTGAAGCGAGCACTCTCAAGCATTGAAGACGCTATCATGGAAAACCATTTGAGTACTTGCTTGGTACCTCAAATAAAGAAGGGCGACAGTGGCAAAGCGACCAAAGAAATATTAGAAGTTTATCGTCTGAAAAAATAGTTCGACTGGCTAGTTCAATAAACTCACCATAAATCACTATAAATAAAATGGAGACAAAAATTTACAAAATAAAAGGGATGCATTGTGCATCGTGCGCAGCTATTATTGAAAAAACTTTCAAAAAAGATACGGGGGTGAATTCTGCGGAAGTGAATTATGGTACTGAAACAGCCAAAATAAATTTTGATGATACAAAAACTAGTCCAGAGAGTCTTTCTAAAAAAATAGAACCGCTTGGATATTCTTTGATTATAAATGAGACGGCAAAAGAGATGGGTATGAGTGAAAACGAACATGCTGAGCATTTGGGGTTAAACCAATCAAAAAAGGAAAAACTGGCAGAAATCAAAGATATGGGATCAAAAGTTATCTCTGCCATCCCTTTAGCTATAATCAGTGTTTTTGTCATGAGCTGGGAAATTCTTGCCCAGTATAGTTTGGTTTCAGAAATGAGCCCTACAGTTGAAGAATTTTTCCACCATCTCTTACCCCTCTTTGCTACTTACATTCTGTTTGTCGTTGGCAAACCGTATCTTCTCGGTTTCTACCGTTTTCTGCGTTATGGCAAGGCCAACATGGATACCCTGATCGGTATTGGTACGGTGGCTGCTTTCCTCTATAGTTTTGCGGTTACCGCATTTGAAGATACTCTCAAGTCTTTTATAAATGTCGACCAGACTTATTATGATGTGACCATAATCGTCATCACTTTTATCGCACTTGGTAAATATCTGGAAGCCCGATCAAAGATAAAAACGGGAGATGCTATAGAGAAGCTTCTTAATCTTCAAGCCAAAACAGCTTTAGTGGTGAGGGACGGAAAAGAAATTGAAATTTCGGTCAATGATGTTAAGCATGGTGATTTGATAATTGTAAAACCGGGGGCAAAGATTCCGGTGGACGGGGTAATCACTGAAGGCTCATCATTCGTTGATGAATCTATGATTTCCGGAGAACCGATGCCTGTCGGTAAAAAAGTTGGTGATAGTGTGGTCGCGGCTACTATGAACACAAGTGGGTCATTTATATTCAAAGCTACCAAGGTTGGGTCGGAGACTCTATTTGCTCAAATTATAAAGATGGTAGAAGAAGCGCAGGGTAGCCGTGCTCCAATACAAGCCTTGGCTGACAAAATATCAGGCGTCTTTGTGCCTATTGTCTTGGTGGTTGCTTTCGTGACTCTAGGTGTCTGGCTTTTGGTTGGTACGCAGTATCTAGGATTCTCTCAAGCCCTATCTTTCGGTCTGGTTTCGTTTGTGGGGATTTTAGTCATTGCTTGTCCTTGCGCGCTTGGACTAGCTACGCCGACCGCTATCATTGTAGGAGTGGGTAAAGGAGCGAGGGAGGGGATATTGATCAAGGATGCGGCTACGCTCGAAAAACTTCACAAAGTAGACACAGTTATAGTCGATAAAACAGGGACGATCACTGTTGGCAAGCCAACCCTCGTTGATATTCAAAATTTTTCTGATTTGAAAGATGAAGAATTTATTTCAGTGCTTGCCTCGCTTGAGAAAAAATCAGAGCACCCTATTGCTCACGCTATCGTAAACTATACAGAAGAAAAAAAACTAAAAATAGAAAATATTTCTAACTTTGAAAGTATTCAAGGTAAAGGGTTGAAGGGAACAATAAACAATACAGAATATTTTGTTGGTAATACAAAACTGATGAGTGATCTTGGAGTAGCTTTTGATAATGTAAAATTGGAAGAATATACCAAACAAGGAAAGACTCCAGTTATTCTCGCAACAAAAGAAAAAGTTTTGGGATTTGTTATGGTGTCTGATGAAATAAAAAAAGAATCCAAACAAGCTGTAGCCGATCTGCACAAACTTGGTATAAAAGTGGTAATGCTGACAGGGGATGACGAAAAAGCGGCTAAATATATGGCCTCTCTCGTTGGTATAAGTGTTCCCTTAGATGAAGTAGTAGCCCATGTATTGCCGGCAGATAAACTTAATAAAATTAAAGAATTGCAGTCTCAAGGGAAAGTCGTAGCTATGGCCGGGGACGGGGTGAACGATGCGCCAGCCTTAGCACAAGCAGATGTAGGCATCGCCATGGGTACTGGTACTGATGTAGCTATTGAAAGCGCCGGTATTACTCTACTCGGAGGGGATATTTCTAAGTTAGTGAAAGCAATAAAACTTTCTAAAATGACTATGCGTGGCATAAAGCAAAACCTCTTTTGGGCCTTCATCTACAACGTTGTCGGTATCCCTCTTGCGGCTGGTCTCTTCTACCCAATCTTCGGTTGGCTCTTGAACCCAGTCTTTGCAGGCTTTGCTATGGCTATGTCCTCCGTGTCAGTAGTATCAAACTCACTTCGTATTAAAGCCAAAAAATTATAAAAAATGGATAATCAAATAAAAACCTATACTTTTCATGTCCATGGCATGCACTGCAATGCATGTGAGTTGATGATAGAGAGTGAACTTAAAGATGTACCGTACGTCACTTTTGTTGATGCAAAACTGGCCACACATTCTGTTGAAGTCAGGGGACATTTTGGTGATATAGGAGATGTAGAAGTTGCCGAAACTCTGACTAAGTTTATTGCTAAACATGGCTATAGCTTGTCTATCGAAAAACAAATCAAAGAAAAAAAGTGGGCTGATTTCAAAATTGCAGTGCCGATAGCGATTGCTTTTGCCGTGCTATTCGTCGTTCTCCAGAAAATGGGAATAGTGAATTTAGTAAATGCGAACGAAGTGAATTATGGCACAGCGTTTGTAATAGGAATTATAGCCTCACTCTCTACTTGTATGGCTGTGGTCGGCGGTCTCTTGCTTTCTATGTCAGCTACTTTTGCCAAAGAAGGCGGCAGAATAAAACCACAGCTACTTTTTCATATTGGGCGTCTGGTGTCCTTCTTTATCCTAGGCGGCGTGATCGGAGCGATTGGTTCTGCTTTTGCTCTCAATACTTCAGCCACATTCATTTTGGGACTGGTGATTGGGTTAGTGATGCTAGTCATGGGATTGAACCTTTTGGATGTTTTCCACTTTGCCAAAAAACTCCAGCCGAGCTTGCCAAAGTTTCTAGCTAAGCATGCTCACGGTATATCAAGGTTTAATCACTCACTTACACCGCTTTTGGTCGGCATTGCCACATTCTTTCTACCATGCGGCTTTACTCAATCTATGCAGATCTATACTCTAACCACTGGCACTTTTTTTACGGGAGGTATGACCATGCTCGCTTTTGCTCTAGGTACATTGCCGGTCCTAGCCCTCATTAGCTTTAGCTCGTTTAGTATTCAAAATAATTCAAAAAGAGGCATCTTCTTCAAATCAGCTGGACTCATAGTGATTATGTTTGCTTTGTTTAACCTCATAAACAGTTTGGTAATAATTGGGCTCATCCCACCTGTTTTTAATTTTTGATATACTTTGCCTAAATCTTATTTATGAAAAATTTTTTCACATTAGTAACTTTACTTCTGGTCATATCTGGTGTGTTTTTTATATTCAAAAATAGTGGTTCGCAAAATTCTTCTCAAAACTATACTCCGGTACCAGCAGAAAATGTGAGTATAGAAGATGGTGTACAGATAATCGCGATTAGAGCTAAGGGTGGCTACTCTCCAAGAACCAGTGTCGCCAAAGCAGGTATACCTACCATCATAAGGTTTGATTCCAAAGGTACTTTTGACTGTTCGGCTTCGGTACGCATTCCAAGTTTGAAAATAAGTCGGAGTTTAGAATTCTCCGGATCTACCGACATAGATCTTGGTACTCCCAAAAAAGGACTGGTGCGCGGTAGCTGCTCTATGGGCATGTATCCATTTGAGGTTGAGTTTCAAAGTTGATCATCTTTTTTGCAATCCACACACTAGCGGGTGGCGCGGGAGAAAGAAGAGTATAATAGAGAAACTATGGAACCATCTACAGACGACTACAAACAAATGTTGACTGAAATTATTCAGAAGCAGATTGTGATTTTGGGTCCCCAGATCGCAGTTTTGAAGGCAAGAAATGTGGCTGGATTGAAAGTGAGTGATGTGGGTGAAGTAGAGCAAATTTCTGGCAACGAGACAATGGTGCTGCAAAAATTGATTGATGAATACGTGGCACTCTCTGGTGAAATTGTGAAGAATGCGGTCAACTCTGTTTTTGAAAAATACCCTTCTATTAGTAGACGTTAATTAAATTATGAAAAAGTTCTTTCTTTTCTCCACTATATTTCTCACTCCGATACTTGCTCTGGCTCAAGAGTGGGATGTTCAAATTTCAAATGATGACTTCGCTTACGCTTCGATCTTCACTGGTAACTTTTCTTTGCTCCTCTCTATCGTTATTGGAGTGATCGCAACTTTCCTGGTATTTCGAGCAGCTGGCAAAATGGGTGGGGGGCTTTTTGGAACAGTACTTAACTACGTCGGTATCGGTATGGTACTTATAGTGCTCGGTACTATCTCAATCGTAGTTGAACCCTGGATACTCTCTGATATCTGGCTTCGACTGGCTCACACAGTCTTCTTTGCTCTCGGGTATATCTTCATGGTCATTGGTGGCAACAAACTTCTTAAAGGCATAATGAGTACTTAAATGAATCTGCTAATTCTCGGCCTCCTTCCTGTCGGCCTTGTGGGAGTGGTCGGGTATCTTTTTTGGAAACTAAAAGTGAAGGAGCAAGAAATTGCGAGGGAGCGAGAAGCTTCAACGCGGCAGGTTTATGAACTCTCCATTTTGAAAGAGCTAGGTGAGCGGGTGGGCTACTCGCTAGACGTCGAAGAGATACTGCAGATTATCACCAATTCTCTTCATCAGTTTATTGACTACACTGCGGTCGCTTACTTGGTGATCAAAGAAAAGAAGTTGCGACTAGGGGTGCATTTTGATAAGTCAGCTAACCATAAGTTTTTTGTTGAGATGAAAGAGAAAATGCTCGCTTCGCTTGGGGCCCTCTCAAATAATTCATATGACAAATTCACTGTGGAGGAAATGGTTTCTGGGGCGGTAGAGATGGAGACTGGCCCAAGTACCGTGGGGTCGTTTTTCAACATCCCACTTGTTATTGGCGGCAAATTGACTGGAGTGCTTACGGTCACAGACGTCAAATCCGGTCTCTATAAAGAGGGAGACATGACTATTTTGTATAAGATTACTGGTCAAGTTTCGGAAGCCATTGTTCGTTTGCAAAGAGTGGTCGCTTCGGAACAAGAGAAGATAGAGAAGGTAAGAGAGGAATACACCAGCATGATTGTGCACGAGCTTCGAAGCCCACTCGATGGTATAAGGAAGATCATAGAACTGGTCTTGTCGGGCAAAGTGATAGCTGGTTCTAAAGAATTTGGAGAGTATATAAGCATGGCTTATCAGAGCACCTCTTGGACCTTAGAGCTAGTGAATGATCTTTTGGATCTCTCCAAACTGCAAGCCGGCAAATTCGAAGTCGTTAAGGCAGAAGCGAATATTAAAGAGGTGATTGAGAACAGGATCGCGTTTTATCAAGTGGCGGCTCTGGCCAAAAAAATAAAAATCGATTTTCTACCATATGATTTACCGGAGTCGATACTCTTCGACGAGCGAGCCGTGAAGCAAGTGTTAAACAATTTCATTTCCAACTCCATCAAGTTTACTGGAGAGGGGGGTGTGGTGTCGGTCTCGGCCTTTGTGGCTGGCGGCAAGGATGCCGGTTCGATACCAGAGTCATCCAACTTTGTCTTTCCAACCCTAGAAAATTTGAAAGTGAAGAAACGCTCGCTCTGTGTCGTCGTCTCTGACAACGGAGTGGGGGTAGCTCCCGATATGTTGCCAAAGCTGTTCCAAGCCTTTAAGCAGATCCGACTCTCAGCCGAAGGTGGCGGGGAGAGAGGTACTGGCCTGGGGCTAGCGATTGCCAAGGGTATTACCGAGGCGCACGGGGGCTTCTGCGGTGCAGTTTCCAAAGAGGGCAAGGGTTCGAGCTTCTTCTTTACAATCCCTTTATAAAAATGCTATTATTTATTTTATAAAAGCTAAACGTAATATTAATGAAGAAGATTTTAGTGATCGACGATGACCAATTTTTCCCAAAAACTTTGGAGGCGGCCCTGCCTCAAGGGGCTTATGAGCTTTCACACGCTGAAGACGGAGAGGTGGGTCTGGCCAAACTGAAATCATGGAAGCCTGACCTAGTGATACTTGATCTTATGATGCCAAAGCTCGACGGCACAGCATTCCTCAAAAAACTTCAAGAGTCTACTGACTTGCCAAAAGTGCCAGTCCTAGTCTCCTCCAATCTTTCTAGTGTCAAAAAAATAAGTGACGTCATGGCTATGGGGGCGGTCGGCTATGTGATCAAATCCGACGAGAGCCTGCAGTCAATTGTACAAGATATAGAGCGGGTGCTCGGCGAAAATACTAAAAAAATTTAGTTAGGAAGGTACCAAAGTAAACAGAGAGGACGTTGCTTGGGGCAAGGCCCAATAAGGTACCTAAAATATAAGTCTCCATTTTTATTCTGGAGACTCCCATGATTATATTTAATATATTGAATGGCATAATCGGTGCCATACGCAGTACCATTAGGTCTAGAAGGCCTCCCGATTCAAGCCTTTTGTTGTAGTTGCCGACCATTTTTAAATATTTGTTTTCTAAAATATTGTCTACCCACTGCTTCCCAAAAAGTCGGGCTAGGCTGAAAACTATAACGGAGCTCAAAAAGCCACCGATGACCGTGTAAAGTAGGCCATATTTGAATCCAAATAAAATTCCAGCAGTAGCCATGAACGGAGTGGAAGGGATGAAGATAGTGCCGAGAGTGTAGATGGCAATGAAGATGATAGGAGACCAGATGCCAAAGTTTTTGATATTCTGACGTAAGGTTTCTACAGATATCTCGTCTGCAAATGATAGATAGAGCACAATCGAGGAGGTGACCAAGCAGATAAAGACAACAAAAATCCATTTCTGTAAGGTTTGCCATTTAGAGTTCATACAAATATGATACCATAGCAAAATGGCCAAAATACTTTACAGTCAACCAGTCAGGGAAAAGATAAAAGAAGAGCTAGGGGAGAAGATAAAGCGCCTGGAAAGGCAGCCGGTTTTGGCTATAGTGCAGTCGGGTAACAGAGAAGACTCAAGTATTTATATAAAGCAGAAACTGAAGTTTGGGGAAGAAATCGGGGTTCAAGTAAGATTTAAAGATTTAAAAATTGAAAAATTGAAAGATAGAGGAGAAGGAGGGATTATAGAAGAAATAAAAAGATTGAACGAAGATAAAGAAGTAGATGGGATCATAGTACAGTTGCCCCTGCCAGATGGCTTCGATAAAGAAAAAGTCTTAGAAAGTATTTTGATAAGTAAAGATGCCGATGGTTTGGTATCCGGTAGCAAAACAATTCCAGCGACAGCCAGAGCGATTTTGAAATTGTTAGAGTATTACGAGATAGAGGTAAGGGATAAAAAGGTAGCGATTATTGGCCGATCTCTCCTAGTTGGTCGGCCTACGGCGGAGCTCTTAAGAGAAAAAGGGGCTCTCGTATCCGTTTGTCATCGGCAAACTGCAAACATGGCTGAAATTTGTAGGGGATCTCACATTTTGATTTCTGCGGCGGGCCAGGCGGGGTTGGTGACTAAAGATTTCGTTCATCCTAACCAGGTTGTGATTGATGTTGGGATAAATACCCCACCCCCTGCTTCGCAGTGGACCTCCCCTACATTAGGGGAGGTAGGGCAAACAAACATAACTGGACCAAGAAAATTAGTTGGGGATGTGAATTTTGCAGAAGTGGAGCCGATTGTAGCTTCGATCACACCAGTGCCTGGAGGTATTGGTCCATTGACAGTTGCGTGTTTATTTGAGAATTTGCTTGATTTATGCTACAATGCAGAAAATTAATTCTAAACAAAGATTATGGAAAATAAAAGTTTTTTTGCCAGAAATAAGACATTGATTATCGTGGTAGTAGTAGTTTTGGTTGTAGTATTATGGGGGGTTTCGACTTACAACGGATTTGTTAGTCAAAATGAGCAGATCACGGCGCAGTGGTCACAGGTGGAAAACCAATATCAGAGACGTTTTGATTTGATTCCAAATATCGTAGCTACGGTCAAAGGAGTAGCCGGTCAGGAACAAAAAGTTTTTGGTGATATCAGTGAGGCTCGTACTCGATACTCCGGAGCCTCTTCGCCAGATGCAAGAGCGGCTGCAGCGGGGCAAGTGGAATCAGCTCTCGGCAGACTTCTTGTAATTGCCGAAAATTACCCAGTACTTCAGTCTTCGCAATCTTATCGAGATCTCACTGTTTCTCTAGAGGGTACAGAAAATAGAATTTCAGTAGAACGCATGAAATATAATGATTTGGTCAGAGGTCTAAACACTAGCGTAAAAAGATTTCCCACCTCTATCCTCGCCAGCATCTTTGGGGTAGGCGAACGAACTTATTTTGAAGTTTCTGAAGAAGCTGCGCAAAATCCGACTGTAGATTTTGGTTACTAAATTGAAAAAGTTTTTTCTAATACTTTCTCTCCTGTTACCGCTGACCAGCCTAGCTTTTGCTGTACCAACTAAACCAACTAGCCATCTAAGTGACTATGCTGGGGTACTTTCTCAAGAAGAAAACTTGGCGCTCGAAAATAAACTACGCGCGTTTGAGTCTCAATCAACAAATGAGATTGCGGTAGTAATCATAAAATCTCTAGAAGGAGAACAGATCGAAAATGCTGCTCAAGAAATTTTTACTACTTGGGGCATTGGCAAAGAAGAAAAAAATAATGGTGTCTTGTTTTTGATCGCTATGGATGATCGCAAAACTAGGGTTCATACCGGCTACGGCGTAGAAGGGGACCTTACCGACATTGCTACCTCTTATATCCAGAGCGAGATCGTGACTCCTGCCTTTCGCAATGGAGATTATGCACTTGGCATAAACGGAGCGGTGGACAAAATGATCGAAGCTTTGGGTGGCATGCAAATTGTACCAGAAGGTTATAGTTCGAATCAGCAGAGTGTTGCTTCAGTTGTAGTTTTCATTTTGTTTGTTATTGCACTCATCTATTTTAGGATTTGGTTCTTCCCTATGATTTTTGGTAGGGGTGGTGGTTTTGGAGGCGGAGGACATGGTGGTGGGGGAGGATTTGGGGGTTTTGGCGGCGGCTCTTCCGGCGGCGGCGGCTCTTCAGGGAGCTGGTGATACTAAACATCAGACTAAGTTGATTTGTGTGGTGGAGAAATGTTATAATGGTTTAACTATGGAAAAACGTCTTACATACAACATAGAAGTAGAGCGTGATGAAGATGGTGTGTATGTGGTATCTGTACCAGCTTTACCTGGGTGTCTCACCCAAGGAAAGACCTTTGACGAAGCTGTTAGGATGGCCCAAGATGCCATTACTGGTTTTATAAAAGTATTAGCAAATCGTGGGAAAGAGATTCCCATTGACCGATCTCGCACAAGTCCTTTTAGTGTGAGTATAGTTTCTCCGAAAGTATTAGCATAATTGAAAATGGGTCGGTTAAAGCAAATAAAAGCTAGAGAACTAGTAGCCGCTCTCAAACGAGCTGGTTTTGAAGAGCATGACCAAACTGGAAGTCATCTTATTTTAGTGAATGAAGAAGAAGATTTGCAAACATCAGTCCCAATTCATGGCGGTGATGTTGGACGCGGTCTTTTGAAAAAAATTCTAAAACAAGCTAATCTTACTGAAGAAGAATTTAGAGAGTTGCTATAAAGCCTTATTTCAAGCCAGTCTCGTCTTTTTAGCTTGCATTTATATACGTTTAGGTGTATAATATATAGCAGAGTGCAGGAGGGCCTAAAAGCTCAAATCAAAACCTGCACATTCGTTGAAAGGATTAGAGATGTCGAAAGATATTCTCGGCTCTGTTGTCAGAGCTTTGGTCACTGTCCCAGAACAAAATTTAGGGATGGTAAAAGATTTTATCCATAAGATTACCGGAGGTGATTCTGTGGTGTGGATTGATCAAGGCAAGTTGTTTCTCCAACAGAAAGCTTGTTGGACGAGCGACCTAGCCGCAAAACAGCCCCCGAAACCCAAACCATCGCTTCTCGAGTTTATCTCGACGGTCGTGGTTCCGGCCAGCACCGAGAAGTTGGCATAATATACAAAAACGGGGGCTTTTTTAGAGGATATATTTCAGTTTTTTCTTGCTAGGAGCAATCGTTGAAGCAAGAAAGATTGAGTGTAAAACTTT
>Ga0209542_10016652_pt1 | contig 12164 bp, 10 predicted proteins | sample RifCSPhighO2_01_FD_184028 | JGI IMG/M metagenome (GOLD analysis project Ga0209542, IMG submission 184028) | Soil microbial communities from Rifle, Colorado - Rifle CSP2_plank highO2_0.1 (SPAdes) (version 2) | ecosystem: Environmental > Terrestrial > Deep subsurface > Rock core/Sediment ...
GGATGGAAGCAGGAAATATATGGTATCTACAAAAAAAACGTGAGGCAGATAGTGCGCTCTCGCGGGGTGAGCCTTGTAGTAGATATACATGCCGCAAAGAGCGACCGTCCTTTTTATATTGATTACGATTTTGTGTTGCCGAACAAACACCCTCACGACAGGGCGGTTGAGAGTATGTTTTGCCATCATTATCTGCAATATTTTCCTTCGCACAAACTAAGCAGGGGGTACTACAGGGAGGAAAAGGGTTCCGGAAAAAACACTTTAACCTTTTATGTGCGGAATTATCTCAAAATCCCCGCCATACAAATAGAAATAAACAAAACACTTAAACAAGATGAGGAAAGTTTTCGTGATATATTAAAAATGCTGTATTCGTTTATTAAAGATTATGAAAATACTGTTACTAGGGTTTAGTAAGAAAAAAAGATCTTATACGGTCAGCCGCCTGGTGGTAGAACTAAAAAAGAAGGGGCACACGGTTAATTACCTGTCATGGCATGCCCTTGTTTTTATGTTCTCCAAAAAAGGGACCGACATAAAGCGCGCCAAGGGAACAGATCTAAAATATTATGATTTTATAATACCCAAGGCCCCTTTTTCCAGGGGGAAAGTGCGTAAAGGAATATATTTAAGCCACCTATACAGGCATTATCTGCTTATAATTGACTATATAAACCGGCACCACAAGCATGTTTTGAACGAAAAGACGGCCAAAAAAATACCGTTCTATGATAAGCTTTTTCAATACTATCTAATGAATAAAAAGGGGCTTCCCATAGTACCCTCAATACTTTATACCGGAACACAAACACCGGACCTTGTGTATAAGAGATTTAAAAAGCCGTATATAGCCAAAAACATTGAAGGGTTTGGGGGTAAACAGGTTTTACTCGTTAACAGGATCAAAGAGGTAAAGAAATTCATCAGAAAATTCGGCACAGGAAAACTCCTGGTACAAAAGTACCTCCCGGTAAAATATGACTACAGGGTCTTGACCATCGGAAACAGAGTTATAGGAGCTATGAAGCGGACAGCTCGGGAGGGAGATTTCCGTTCTAATTTTTCCATGGGCGGATCTGTAGAAAAAGTTGAAATATCAAAAGAAATGGAAAAACTTGCGTTAAAAGCCGCAGCCGTTTTTAATGCTGAGTTTTCGGGAGTAGATATAATAAAACATAAAGGCAAATATTATGTTCTTGAAGTAAACATATTTCCCGGATTTGAAGGGTTTGAAAGGGCCACAAAAATTAATGTGGCCGAAAAACTTGCTTCCTACATAGAAAAGAAATATCTCTGGAGCTTGCAAACAGAATTCAGTAAAAAGGAAAAACGAGAGATTTTTGAAGATCTGTACAGGATAGAAAAAGAAAACCTTGAAAAACCCCTTTCAAAAAAAGGTTTCTTGGATACAGTTATGAAAAGAGATCTTGTTGTGATTAAAAAGGAAGAAAAGCCCATTGCTTATCTTACTCATTACCAAGAAGATGGAACACGCAGAATTACCAGATACGGAATATCTCCAAAACATAGAGGGCAGCGCATGGGCAGAAGAATATTAAGAGCATTAATACGGATCGTAGAAAGCGGTGGAGGCGAAACAATAAATGCCGTGATTCCCGCCACAAACAAAAAAAGACAGAACACTTTTAAAAGAGTAGGTTTCTCTAAAGTTGAAACATTAAAAAAACTTTATCCCGACGGGTCAGATGCATTTGTATTTGAGTACAAAACACATCCCTCCAGAAAAGTACGCGGACCGGGGCTAACAAAAACAAAAAGAAAAGAAAAATACAAAAAACCAAAAAGCGTCTCTAAATAAAAACAGCGGGCATGCCCGCTGTTTTTATTTAGAGACAATCCTTGCCGTTTTCCTTCTGCCCACTCTTAAAATAAACGGGGTTTTAGGAATCGGACCCGCGCTGGATATTTTTTTGTCGCTGATATACACTCCTCCCTGCTGTATCAGCCGCCTTGCTTCGGTTTTAGATGGCGCAAGTCCTGTTTCCACCAACAGTGCAATTATATCTTTTTTGCCCTTTAACGAGAATTCTTTGGTATCGACGGGACTTTCATGTTTTTTGAATACGCTCTCAAAATTTTTGGCTGCATCATCCGCCTTTTTTTCTCCCCAGTAAAAGCGTGTTATCGTATCGGCAAGTTGAAGTTTTAGATCTCGGGCTCGCTTGCCCGTTATTTTTTCTTTTTTAATTTTTATAAGCTCCTCGAATGGCAAGGGGGTGGCCAGCTCGAAATATTCAACTATTTCATCGTCCGGGATGCTCATTATTTTTCCGAACATATCCTGGGGTTTATCCAAAAGAGCAATGTAATTATCAAAGGATTTACTCATCTTCCTTACACCATCCATTCCCCTTAAAAGCGGTAGCATCATAACATCTTGTTCTTTTTGCCCATATCTTTTTTGGATCTGTCTTCCCATTAAAAGATTGAACTTTTGGTCGGTACCCCCAATTTCAATATCAGCCCTAACTTTTACAGAATCGTATCCCTGAAGCAAGGGGTAAAAAAGTTCTATTGCCGTAATCCCCCTCCCCTTTTCCATTCTTTCTGTAAAGTCGGCGCGCTCAATAAGCTGTTGCACCGTTGTTGTTCTTGTTAATTGAAGCACGGCATCCAGCCCTTCTTTTTCGTGCCACTCGCTATTGTAGTGAATTTCGGTTTTTTTGATATCCAGCACTCTTCCTACCTGCTTCAGATAACCCCTCATATTCCTTTTTATCCGTTCTTTGGTAAGAACTTTTCTTTCCTCGTTCTGTCCGCTTGGATCTCCTATGGTGGCTGTAAAATCGCCGATTATCAAAATTACTTTGTGTCCCAAATCCTGAAATTGCCGTAATTTCCACAAAGGAACCGTGTGGCCTATATGGATGTCGGGCCCCGTGGGATCAATTCCAAATTTCACGCGCAGTTTAACTCCCGATCTTAGGCGCTTTTCAATACTGTTTTTTTCTATTATTTCCTCTACTCCCCTTGCTAAAATGTCTTTTTGGGTGAATGTTGATTTTTTTCCAGATATATGCATAATGTGTTAGAATCGCATTATAGAACCGTTTTTAATCCGGGGTTCGAATTACGTATCCTAATCCTAACATAATGGGCAAAATTCTGAAACGATTTGGGTTATATTTTCTCAAAAAAACCCACTCGCTTATCAAAAATTCTATTGGTTTTATCATTAAAAACCCCCTGCGAGTGCTTAAAGCGGCCGGTTTTTTGGCTTTTTTTGGATTTGTAGCGATTGCGTTTCTTTTTATATATTACAGTAAAGACCTTCCTTCCGCCGCGGCCCTAAGAGAGATATTTGTGCCCGAGTCCACAAAGATATACGACAGAACGGGAACAGTTGTTCTGTATGATATTTACGGAGAAGAAAAAAGGACCATAATACCTTTTTCCGAAATGCCCGAATATGTGCGCAATGCCACCGTCGCAGCCGAGGATGATGGTTTCTACCATCATGTGGGTATTGATGTTAAGGCAATTACAAGGGCCCTTATTGCCAATATAAGAGGAAGGGAAATACGGCAAGGAGGATCTACTATAACCCAGCAATTTATAAAGAATGCCCTGCTCACTTCGGAAAAAACCTTACCCAGAAAAATTAAAGAAGCCATTCTTGCGGTTCAATTAGAATGGAAATACTCCAAAGACGAGATATTAGAACTCTATCTGAACCAAGTGCCATACGGATATAATGCCTATGGTGTTGAGGCGGCATCACAAACATATTTTAATAAACACGCCGAAGATCTGACCCTTGCCCAAGCTGCAACCCTGGCCGCCCTCCCGCAGGCTACAACATATTACACAAGCAACCTCCAGGCCCTAGAAGACCGAAAAACACTTATATTAAATAAAATGCTTGAGTTTGGTTATATCAATAAAGACGAATACCTTGCCGCCCTTACCGAAAATACGGAAATGAAAACCGTAAATGATATAGAAATGCTGGCACCCCACTTTGTAATTGAGGTTAAAAAATATATAGAGCAAAAATACGGATCTTCTCTTGTTGAACAAAACGGATTAAAAGTGATAACCACTTTGGATATAACCCTGCAACAAGCGGCTGAAGACGCGGTGGAACAATACGCGCAAAAGAACATTGCCAATTTTAACGCCAATAACGCCGCGCTTGTGGCAATTGACCCTAGTACGGGACAGGTTTTGGCCATGGTCGGTTCAAGAGATTATTTTGGCGAATCAAGCCCCGAAGAATGCGTGGTTGGTAAAACTTGTAAATTTGACCCCAACGTAAACGTTGCCCTTACTCCTCAACAGCCCGGTTCTTCTTTTAAACCCTTTGCTTACGCGGAGGCCTTTAGGAAAGGGTACACGCCGGACACCGTGGTTTTTGATGTGCCCACCGAATTTAATTCTTCTTGTCCGTGGACAGCTAACAAAGAGACGGGGGAAGGCGGCAGCAAATGCTATAACCCCAAGAACTACGATGGTTCTTATTATGGACCCATGACCCTTAAGGAGGCGTTGGCTCAATCAAGAAATGTGCCCGCGGTAAAAGTTCTATACCTTGCGGGAGTTCAAGATACCATAGAATTGGCCCGGTCCATGGGAATTGAATCCTTGGCCGATAGTTCGCGCTACGGCCTATCTCTTGTTCTGGGAGGAGGAGATGTTACTTTGCTTGAAGAAACATCGGCTTTTGGGATCTTTGCCACAAGAGGGGAAAAAAATTCACCCAACTACATACTTAGGATAGAAGACAGGGAAGGAAATATACTGGAAGAGTTTCGTAAAGAATCTAAGGATGTTTTAGAGAAAAATATTGCCGACCAAATAAATTATGTGCTAAGTACAAATTCTTTCCGCGCGAAAGTTTTTGGTGAAAATAATTATCTGAGCATAGGAGGACTCCCCGTAGCGGCCAAAACCGGGACCTCTCAGGATTATATAGATGCTTGGACCGTTGGGTATACGCGGAGCATTGCCGTGGGTGTTTGGGTGGGAAACAATAACAACGCGAAAATGCGCAATGCCGACGGATCGGCTGTAGCGGCACCCATATGGAACGCTTTTTTTAGAGAAGCATACGCAAAAAAACAACAGGAATCAGGCGAACTAAAAGAAAGAGAATTCTATTTCTCCCTGCCCTCTCTTGACAATGAAGCGCCCTTTGTAAATCCGGATATCCCCAAGACCGGCAAACCTGTTTTAGATGGATCTGTTTACCGCAATTCTATTCTTCACTACGTGGACAAGTCGAATCCTTTGGGACCTTATCCAAAAAGTCCGCAAAACGATCCTTTGTACCAAAATTGGCAGTTGCCCGTACAGCAGTGGGGCGGACAAATAAGCACCTCCGGCACAAATTATACGGGCACCGGAGATATTGCGATAGTTTTTACCAGTCCTCAAAAAGACATGTTTTCGAAAAATGATACTTTGGAACTGCGGGCTGGAGTGCAATCCGAAAAACCTTTAACCCTGGTGAGGATATGGCTGGACGGTGAATTGATCAAAAAATTTGAATATGGAGAAAATTCGTCCGCCCGAGCTGTAAATATTAGTGAAAATTTTTCATTAAAATCCTTTCAAAAAGAAAGCTCCCACGAAATATTAGTGGAAGCCCAAAATAAAGATGATAAAACCGATAAAGCCGGTTTTGTGTTTTCGATCGAGGATTAACTTAGGGTAAATCTTATACTGCGGACCGGGTTTTTCCTTTTTTCACTCAAGGATCTTTTTAATTTTTCTTTGTAAAACTCCAGCTCTCCCGCCCATATGGCATCCTCTACCCTGATATACAGGGTATCTTTTTTAAAATCCTTATAGTGCGTATATGGAGCCGCCTTAGGGTGGATATTTTTTATAACAGCCGACCAATTAGACGCAAGCTGGGCGTCCTCTATTCTCCCGGCAAAGGATTCTCTTTTTTTAATTATCAGTTTACCCAAGCCGATCCACATACTAACTTCCTTTTATGGGCATTATTATATAAAAATAGTCCTTGTTTTTTGTTGACTCCAAAACCGCGGGACTATCAGAATTATTCATTTTTATTATAACCTCGTCGCCTTCTATGTTTCCGAGTCCTTCGAGCAGGTATTGGTAGTTGAATACGGTTTCTTTGCTTTCTCCTTCTGTTGAGGCCTCTATAGAAGATTCGTATTTGCCCACGTCCTGATTTTCGGTTTTTATTTTAATATTCCTTGCTTCAATGCTTAGTTTTACATCGTTGATCCTGCTTGCAAATAACCCGGCGGCTTTTATTTGTTTTATAAAATCGTCCTTTAAAACAATTGTTTTTGTTTCATATTTGTTCGGGACAATTCTCGCGTAATCCGGATAATCTCCTTCTATTAGTTTTGAGATTATTAAAAGGTTAAAGTTTTTATTGTCCGCATTTTCTACTATTACCTGGTTATTTTCGGGGTAAAAATAAAGAAGGTCGCTCGAATCCTGGTAACTTCTTATTATTTCTTGCACTGTTTTGGCTGGAACTATCATGCTTTCATTCTCGGTTTCTATACTTTTTTCTGTTATTCTTTTTTCAGATAATCTGAATGAGTCCGTAGCTGCTAATTTCAATTCTCCTTTTGATATAGAAAACAAAACACCCGAAAGCTCCGGTTTTAGGTCAGAAACAGCAACCGAGTTTATTGTTTGTTGAAGCCCTTTTATGAGCTCTGAGGATGGTATGCTAAAATGTTTTCCTTTGTTCATTTTAGGAAGAAGCGGAAATTCCCTGTCCCCCTCTCCTTTTATTGATGTTTTATAGTTCCCTTGTTCTATAAAAAGATTATTGTCTTTCACTTCAATGTGGGTATTGCCTTCCGGAATATTGTTTAAGAAACTACTAATTATTTTTGGGGGTACAACTATATTTCCTTCTCTTTCTATTTTTGCTGGAACAGAAACAGAAACCGCAAGCTCCAGATCAGTGGAGACGAGGTTTAAAATATCTTTTTGTGTTCTTATTAAAATATTGCTTAAAACGGGCAATGTTAAATTCCTTCCAATATTTTTTTCTACGGATTGAACACCTTTTAACAATAAGTGTTTTTTAATAATTAATTTCATTGTTGTTATAGAGTTATATATTTTTTGGGGGTAAAAGAGAAAAAGATATGAAACAAAAGGTGTTCCGCTGTTTATAATCAGTGGGAAAGCGGGGGGATAACCTTGTGGACGTAATGGGGGTTAAATATTTTCTTAAAAACACAGGAATACTATACACAAATTTTATAGGGATATTTCAACAGGTTTGCCCCAGGTTTTAGTCGGAATACAGCTGCTGTTTAATAAAACCTAACTCTTGTTCAAAGTCATTGTTTTCTCTCATTTCTTTTTCTATTTTTTCACACGCGTGTATAACGGTCGTGTGGTCCTTTCCGCCAAATCTTTGCCCTATGGAGGGGTAGGAACTTTTCATTTCTTTTCTCATTAAAAACATCGCCACTTGTCTTGGGACAACTATTTCTCTTTTGCGGTTTTTTCCGAGCAGTTCTTTTTCTTTTATTTCATAAAAATTAGAGACGACTTGAAATAGTTTTTTGTGCGTTATTGGTTTGGCGGGCCTATGGTTTAAGTGAGAAAGTATCTTCTTTGCCCTTTCCAGGTCCATTTCATTGTTATTAAGCTTTGAAGACGCTATTACCAGATTAAGAGCACCTTCAAGTTCTCTTATATTGCGCTGTACGCTGGTTGCTATGTGGTTTATAACCTCTTTATCCAGCGAAACATTTTTGTCTTTGATCTTGGTTTTAAGTATCGCAACCCGTGTTTCATAGTCGGGATAACCTATGTCCACAAGCATGCCCCCCTCGAACCGGGACCTAAGCCGTTCCTCAAGCGTGGGTATGGCCTTTGGGGGCCTGTCCGAACTAAGTATTATCTGCTTATTTTGTTCGTGGAGAGCATTAAAGGTGTGAAAGAATTCTTCTTGGGTTTGTTCCTTTCCTGCTATAAACTGAATATCGTCAATTATTAGGACGTTGATCTTTCTGTATTTATCCTTAAAACTTTCAATACCATGGTTTTGTATTGCCGAGATAAATTCGCTGGTAAACCTCTCGGAGCTTAAATAAACAACACCCTTGTCTTTAGAGGCAAGCCTATTACCCACAGCCTGTAAAAGGTGTGTTTTACCAAGGCCCACTCCCCCGTAGACAAATAAAGGGTTGTATACTAAGCCGGGTTTCTTTGCCACAGAAATAGCTGCGGCATGAGCCAGCTCATTAGAGGGGCCTACAACAAATGACTCGAAGGTATATTTGGGATTAAGGTTTGTCTCTTTGTCTACCTGCAGTTCCTCGAATTGCAACTGGGTTTCTTCTGAGTCCCTGTGTTTATATTCTTGTGCCTTCGCGGTTTGGACAAGCGGTTTTTTATTTTCAATAACGTATTTTATTTCTTTTACCTCGCCATCCCTGTCCCTGAGGGCTTTAAATATGTATTTATTGTATTTATTTTCAAGCCACTCCTTGCTGAAGGCATTTGGAACAGCCACATGAACGACCCCCCCTTTTTTTGAGGCGATGTATGTATTTTTAAACCAGGTAACGAAGTTAGCTCTAGAGAGCTGTAGCTCTATCTCGTTTAGTGCTGCTTGCCAGAGGTCTTGTTCGTTCATGTTATTTAATGACGCCCGTGTAATTAGTACTCCCATGATAACACGGAGGATGGGGTGCTCGTAAATCTTGATTTTTGGGATTTTCTGTGTAGAAGTTGTGGATAAGAACCGACTAAAAGCCAGTCCGATAATGTCTAATGGCTAATTTCTAATGTCTAATAAAAACCGCGCACTAATGTAATCGGGGGCATTGGAATTTAGGGGGCCGGGCTTGTGATTGTGTTAAAAAGCTGATAAAGTACTATTGTATGAAATCGCCAACGTATCAGCCAAAAAAGAAAAAAAGAGAAAAAACGCATGGGTTTAGAAAGCGTATGTCCACAAAAGCCGGCCAACAAGTATTAAAAAGAAGAAGGGCTAAAAATCGCAAGAAACTTACGGTATAGCATATGTTTCCTCAAAAAAACCGGCTTGGTACCTGGGAGTTTTCTGAAGTGATGAATAAGGGTAAAGGATATAGCGATTCGGTATTATTTATCAAAATTATGAAAAACTCCGTAGGCCACACAAGGATAGGTGTGGGGGTGTCCAAAGGGTTGGCTACAAAGCCGGCCAAGAGAAATTATTACAAAAGGATCTTAAGGCACATATTAAAAGATGTTTTGTCTGAAAAGGATATTCCATACGATATAATTGCCATAGCCAGAGAAGGTGCCCAGGATAAGAAAATTCGGGAATTAAAAGAAAATGCAAAAAATATCTTACAAAAAACACCAATATTTTCAAAATAAAATATCCTCCCCTCTGCGCGGACTAGGACAAATTCCTAGTTTTTTATTTTTGATCGCCATTACAATATATCAATGGACCTTTTCTCCGGATCACGGGGTTTTAAGTATTTACACCCTTGGGCAATGCAAATTCAGGCCCACCTGTTCCCAGTACACTAAAGTTATGATAAAAAAACACGGAGTTATCGCGGGGGCAAAATTAGGTTTTAGACAGATCAGGCAATGCCACTAAGTATGAATTTTTTTATAGAATTGTTCAACAATTTAATTTTCGAACCACTGCTGAATTTTTTGATAGTTACGGTTAATCTTGTGCCCGGGCATAGTTTGGGTCTGTCCATTATAATCGTCACTGTTCTTATCCGCCTGGTTCTTTATCCTTTATCTCACAAAGCCCTGGTCTCCCAGAGGAAACTATTTGCCTTGAGCCCGGAGATAAAAAAGATCCAGGAAAAACTAAAAGAAGATAAACAAGCCCAATCCAAGGCCGTAATGGAGTTGTACAAAAAAGAAGGTATAAATCCATTGGCCGGATGTGTCCCCTTTTTAATACAGCTTCCTTTCATCTTCGGCCTTTATAGGGTATTCCTTTCTGAACTGACGCCCGGAAGCTTGCCCCCGCTTTATTCATTTGTCAGCGCGCCTCAAAATATAAGCGCCTCGTTTTTGAGCATGTCTCTAACTGAGCCCTCCATTTTTCTTGCGTTATCGGCGGCCATATCCCAGTTTTTTCTTTCAAAATTCATGTTTTCCCGGCGGAAAGATATGGGGATCTCAAGCGGAAAGAAAAATGATTTCCAAAGCATGATGGGAAAACAGATGATGTATGTTTTACCGGTCGTTACGTTTTTTATCGCTCAGAGTTTTCCGGCAGGCCTCGCCCTTTACTGGGTTACGACCACCCTCTTTTCTTTTGGCGAACAATATATTATAAATAAGAAGATATCTTAAGAAAATAAACATGAATGAGGTATTTAAAATAAAAGACGATATAAAAGAGCTCCTGGACCGGATGAATCTTATTCTGTTGTATCCGCCGGAGATACGAAACCACGAGGACAGAACATCAGTGAGTGTTTTTGTTGACGATCCAAGGGCGCTTATAGGCGAGGGTGGCGCTAGTTTAAGGGCCTTCCAGCATCTGGTGCGCCTTATGGCAAACAAGCAATACGGCCCCGATATAAAGATAGATCTTGATGTAAATGGATATAAACAAAAACGGGCGGAGTTTTTGCGCGATATGGCTATTTCGGCCAGAAAAAGGGCGCTTGTAAAGGGCGGTTCTATTGAACTTGAACCAATGAATGCTTTTGACAGGCGCGTCATACACACTACGCTTGCCGAGTTTGGCGATGTGAGCACTCAAAGTACGGGAGAATATCCACAAAGAAGAATAGTTATAGGCCTCGTTTAATAATCGAGGCCTCTTTAATGAAGGGTATTTTTAAAAATATTACGCTCAATACTTTTGCGTCCTCCGCGGGCAGAATTATCGGAGGATTGGCGGTCTTATAATTGTCGGTCTTATTGCAAGATCTCTTGGTGCCCGCGGTTTCGGAGAATATGCCACTATTGTCGCTTATCTTTCAACATTTCAGATACTCGCCGATTTGGGCCTATATTCTCTTTTAACAAGAGAAATATCTCAGAATCCCGAAAAAGAAAAAGATATTGTAGGTTCATTTTTAACACTGCGGCTATTTGTGGCCGCGTTTTTTCTTTTCATCGCCTCCATGCTTGTTTTTGTATTCCCCTACTCTATAGAGGTTAAGATGGGAGTAGTGTTTGCCGTCTCCGGTTTCTTGTTTCTTTCTCTTTCGCAAATATTTCTGGGCGTTTTTCAAAAATATCTGCAGGTGTATAAGGCGGCGATTTCCGAGGTTGCCGGACGCATGGTCCAGCTGGGTATCGTTTGGCTGTTTTTTTCCACGAATGGAACACTTTTTTCGTATGTAGGCGCTTTGGTTGCCGGCTCTTTTACAATATTTGCCTTAAACCTTTTTTTTGCCAGGCGCCTTGTGGCTTTCCGGTTAGGAATTTCTCTGAACCAATGGAGCGGGATACTAAAAAAAACCTATCCGATAGCAGTTTCCTTAGTTTTTACTCTTTTATATTTTAAGGCAGATACGATTATTTTATCCATTTTAAAATCTCCCGAAGACGTCGGCTTGTATAACGCTTCGTATAAGGTTTTAGAAACATTAATATTTTTTCCCGCCGCTTTCGCGGGCCTTATGTTGCCCATAATATCAAGATATGCCAAGGAGAACCGGGAAAAACTTTCAGAACTTTTATCCGCTTTATCGGATATAATGACGATTTTTGCCATCCCTATAGTTGTTGGCGGAGTGCTATTATCGGCGACCTTTGTTCATATTATTGGCGGAACCGAATTCCTGGCCGCCACGCCCGTGATGATGGTATTATTTTTGGCTGTGGGTATTATTTTTTACGGAACAATTTGGGGCAACTCTGTTATAGCTCTTGATCTTCAAAAAAAAGCGATGAAGATATATTTTGCAGGGTTTATTTTTAACTTCGTAGCTAATCTGTTTTTTATTCCTGCCTATTCGTATATGGGAGCCGCGTGGACGACGGTCGCGACAGAACTTATTGTTACCGCGTGGCTTTTTTGGGTAGTGAGGCGCGAGGTTCGCTTCAGTATATCCGTATCCGCAATATTAAAAGCGGCCCTGGGAGCCGCTTTAATGGGAATTTTTATTTTATATTTTGCAGGTTCGATATTCAAGCCCGTTTCTGTTTCTATGTTTTTAACCCTGGTATTTGGCGGAGGACTAATTTATTCTGCATTTGGA
>Ga0209542_10016653_pt1 | contig 12163 bp, 11 predicted proteins | sample RifCSPhighO2_01_FD_184028 | JGI IMG/M metagenome (GOLD analysis project Ga0209542, IMG submission 184028) | Soil microbial communities from Rifle, Colorado - Rifle CSP2_plank highO2_0.1 (SPAdes) (version 2) | ecosystem: Environmental > Terrestrial > Deep subsurface > Rock core/Sediment ...
CTGTCCCATCGTTCCAGTGCCGACGTTGCCTTTTGTTGAATTCGTCCCATTTGGGACAAGTCCCTGCTTTTAAACAGAGAGTCAACCTCGGCAGCGGGGCGTTAAGTTTTGTCCGAAGACGATTTCCTTCCTGAACCCATAGTCTTTCTTACGTTACCCCTTAGTGTTCGGGAATTTGTTTTGGAACGTCCGTGAATGGGCAGTTTTCTGGAATGTTTCAATCCTCTCCAGCTTCCTATTTCTTTCAATCTTTTTATATTTTGACCAATTTCTTTTCTCAGGTCTCCTTCAACTTTGTAACTTTTCTCCAGAATTTTTTGAATCTTGTTTAGTTCTTCCGCTGTGAGATCCTTGGCTAATTTATTGGAATCTATATTTGCAGATCTCAAAATAACCTCACTTGAATTCTCTCCTATCCCGTATAGATAGGTTAGTGAGTGTACAATCTTTTTAGTGTCGGGAATATTTATTCCAAGTATTCTAGGCATGTTTTTATCCTTGTCTTTGTTTGTGTTTAGGATTTTTGCATATGCAATAAAGACGCCCCTTTCGTCTTACTAGTTTGCAATTTACACAAATTTTTTTAACTGATGCTCGTACTTTCATCGTTCCAGTGCCGACGTTGCCTTTTGTTGAATTCGTCCCATTTGGGACAAGTCCCTGCTTTTAAACAGAGAGTCAACCTCGGCAGCGGGGCGTTAAAACCTGAATGTTATTCTCCCTCTTGCTCCGTCGGGACTTAGTTCAATGGCTACCTTGTCTCCAGGCATTACTTTTATGTAATTCAATCTCATTTTTCCGGCAAGATATGCTAACACCTTCCGGCCATCTTCCAACTCAACCGTAAAGGTTGTGCCTGGTAAGGACTCTATTACTACTCCGTTAACTTTTTCTTTTGGGTCGTTCAAAATTAATTTATCCGCTAAAAATAAGTGGTTGTCTGGAATTACTACTGTGAGCGGAAGGTCCACCACTTAGAAATCATGGGACCCGCCCAAAACATGATACTTTAAAGCTATTATATATTATCAAAAACACTTTTAAATGTCAACTAATAGTTTATTTGAAGTTTTATTTTTTCCCTATCTTGAGGAACTCTTTTTACCCAGAATGGTGACAAAATCACTCTTGCTGATTCCACACTGGTAGCCACGGTTTCTTTAAAGTAGTCCTTGATTTCTTTCTCGTTCTTACCTGATAAATCTGTTTTTATCTTATCGCTATCTATTTTGGAATAACCGGTACCCCCAATATTTACCGTGAATGTCAGGGTGTTACTAACTTCATCAACTATCATATTGTCATAACTGATAGTAAGTTTTTCCGGAATAACAATGAGATTTTGAATTTTATCTATAAATTGTTTGACAAGATCTCTCAGGTCATCTTCTTTGAACCCTACAGTTTTTATAGAACCACTTATTGTCATTGTAAAATTATCAGCGACCTCATCAATTTTGACCGTTGATTCTGGTTCTTTTAGTTTAACAGCAGAAGCATTTATTACTTTCAATCCGGAAGTTTGGTTTTTGAGAGAATCTTCGACGTCTTTTTTTAATTGATCCGATAAGGTTTGTTTGGCCGTATTAAAGTCTGATTCTGTTACTATTTTTGCCTTACCGATGACTCCGCCTTTCATAGCCTCATTTGATTTTCCGTATATTTTTTCATATCTTCCGGCATCACCTCGTTCATCAAAAGCCGGTATGTTGAATTTACTTGCTGAAATGTTGTAGGACTGTCCAGGTTTGTCAGCTATGACTTCGACACTCATACTACCTGGGATAATTTTACCGTTTTCTACTTTAGTTCCTGGGATAGTTATACTTTTTAGTGTTCTGAAGATAAGACCTTCTGGGGTTTGAAATCTGGTGGTGGCAATAAGTGGTTGTGGTGTGGTTCCATATTCATTAAATACAGTAATCTTACCTCTAGCTTTTTGTGCGACTTCTTTTTCACCTGTTGTTGTAAAAGTTTGGGTGACAGTTTTTTCTATATTAAATAACTGGCCGGGAATTTTATTTAATTTCACATCTACAGAAGAAAATTTGTCCGAAGAGGAAACTTTTAGTTTAACGTCAAGCGGTTCTTTTTTGGGGGTTATATTTATCTCAGCATTTCCTGTAGATATATAAATTATCGTACCAAACATAACAATAGAAATCACTCCAAGACCAATCAACGACTTTTTGGGGAAATTTTTGAACGTTTTTTGGGTTCTTTTATTGATACCATCCCAAATGTCTCCGGTTGATATACCCTCGCTCTGGCTTCCCCACACCTTTCTAATGTCAACTTCTTCCGGCTCATACTTTAACTTTTTCTTAACCTCCAGACTTATCGGTCGTTCTTTTTGAGAGGCAATCTTCAAAGTTTTTCCACTTTGTTTAAGAATGTCCTCAAGACCCCTGTTTATTTTAGAAATTGTTACAGCCTTGTAATCATCTTCTTCGTCGTCATAATATTTTTTGTGCATTACGGGAGAAGATGACTTGTCCTCAGGTTCTATCGGCTCATATTCTGTTTCTTCTTTTTTCTCATCCTCCTCCTCTTGTTCGGGACTTAATTTGTTTAACTCTTCTATTTCTTCTTCTGTTTCAGCTGGATCATCGTCGGAGTCAAATTGATTTACGGTGGTAATCAACGGCTTACTCCCGTTGTCTTTGGCCAAAAGAACGTCAAAGTTATACTTGTTTGCCAGTTTGTTTGTATCCGGATTTGAACATAGCAGAGAAACTTTTTTATTTGACTTATTGGCCTCGTTTTCAAGAATTACAAAGTACCCCTCATTTTTAAAAGCCTTGGATGTTTTGGGTAAGACAAATATAACCTCTTTTGCCTGAGTATTTTTAAATAAATCTAAAATTTCCTCAAATTTGTCGTCTTTAAGGACGTTAATGATTTTCGTGGATGCCATCTATTCACATTATATCACAACAAATTACTAAGAAATCAACAGTTTGGCGACCTCCTCTTTGTTTCTGGTCCCCATTAACTCCATGCGCAACTCTTTAGCACCTTCCCAGCCGGAAATATAAACTTTGAAGAATTTTTTCATGACGTCGAAATGTTTGTTATTACCCCAAAGTTCGGTAAATAACTCAACGTGTTTTTTGAGCAACATAATTTTTTCTTCAGGCGTTTTGGTTGCAGGGTCAGTTGAAGGGTTGAAAAACCACGGATTAGAAAACACTCCTCTGCCCACCATGATTCCGTCCAGTTTGTATTGTTCTGCTTTTTCTAAACCTTCGGTATATGTTTTTACGTCTCCGTTGCCGATAATGAGTACTTCGGCTTTTTTGCACAGAATGGCTGCTTTGCCTATTTCGTCCCAATGAGCTGGAACCTTGGACATTTCTTTCATTGTTCTGCCGTGAATTATAATAGCGTCCGGTTTGGCTTCAATCAGATGCGAAATCCATTCTTCGGTGACAATTTTGTTATAACCGATACGGGTTTTGATGGAAACGGGCAAACCACCTGCCCCTCTCTTGATTTCACAGACTATTTCTTTGGCTAGTTCAGGATTTCGTATAAGTCCGGCACCACTGTCATGTTTTACTATTTTTCCTGCCGGACAACCCATGTTAATGTCTATACCGTCAAAACCAAGTTTTACGGCAAGTTGGGCGCATTTATAAAAATTTTCAGGGTTGGCTCCGAAAAACTGGGCGACGATAGGCCTCTCGTTTTCTTTAAATGTTAAATGGGGCATCAATTTGGGCTTGCCTTTTTCGGAGCACAGTCCATCAGCTGAAACGAATTCAGTATAAAAAACGTCTGGTTTACCGTCATGCGACGACTGCTCCGCTCTCTTTGTTCGCGGATTGCTGCACTCCAAAATAATCTGCCTGAAAGCAGAATCGGTAACATCAGCCATAGGAGCCAAAATAAAAAATGGCTTCTCCAGTCTTTTCCAAAAACTATTTTTCATTTACACATTAATACGATCGTATCAGAACGTAAACTAAAATTAAAACTATAAATTAAACATTTTTCTTAAGTCCTTGTCGTATTCTATGTCTGAAGTGGTAATTAATCTGGTGTAATGTTTTATGTTCTCGTCAAACAATATCTCCTTCAAAAATTCTGGCACTTTTCGAGGATAAATCCAAATACTTTTCTGAAACTCTTTAAAACCTATGGCCTTAAGCATCGATCTCAATTCATCTCTGTATCTTCTTTTCTTTTCCGGTATATCAAAAAATATTATTCTCCACTTTTTATCCCATCTTGTATTATCTTTTTGTACGAAATATTTGCCGGATTTTATTAACGAAAAGAAAGCTTCTTTTTCACCCGTAGACGTAAGTTTATAAATGTTATTTTCTTTTTTAATAAAACCGGATTTGCGCAACCGATTGACGGTGCGATAATAATTGTGGTAATGTCTCGGGCCATGTCCAAAACCAAATTTTCTAGCGTGACTGTTGTGGAAAAAAGATTCTACTGTTATTGTTCCGAGTTCCCTTAAAATCAGAAAAATAACCTTTGCCATAGAAAGAGAAACTTGACCGATTTTTCGTTTTAAATTTATTTTTGTCATTTTATTTACACCCTACTACGATCGTATTGAAATGTAAACATGTTAAATAAAAATAAAAAACGCCGGTTAAGGCGCGGGGGAGTAGAATATTCTAATAATTAACCCTCGTCAAGGACTGCCCTAATTCTCCTTACCCCGGCGGAGACGGCTTCTTCTTTGGTGACGGTGAACTTCCCTATTTCGGACGTGTGGGAGACATGAGGCCCGCCACAAAGTTCCCGACTGAAAGGATGTCCTGAGGAATTTGATGACGAAGGACTCTGCCCTTTGGCTGGCTCAGGGCCAATCGTGTAAATGTTTACACGATTGGGGTATTTTAATTTAAAGAATGCCATTGCGCCGGATTTAATTGCTTCTTCATAAGGCATCTCTTCTTTGGTGACCTTGTAATCTTTTTGCACAGCTTCGTTCACCAAGTCTTCAACCTTTTTAATTTCTTCAGTGGTAACCTTGCGTAGAAAAGTAAAATCAAACCTCAATCTTTCTGCAGTTATATCTGAGCCGGCTTGGTGAACTTCCTCACCCAGAACTTTTCTCAAAGACGCATGGAGTAAATGAGTTGCGGTATGAAGTCGTGTTGCTTTTTTTAATTCTTCCTCGCTCCCTGCTTTCAGTTCACCTGTGTCCATAAGCAATCCATGTCCTCCAAACTTTTTCTCTGCCCCGGCTCGGGAAATTTCTCTATGTCGTTCAAATTCTTCTTCAAAATCCTTAGGATTAAGATTTTTGGCTTTATCTCCACCGAAATCTTTTATAATCTCAAAGGTTAGTCCAAAACTTTCAAATAATCGAAAAGCTGACTTTGCATCAATTTCAGTATCTATTTTCTTTAACTCACGTACCCCATTATTTAACGCTTGTCTATACTTTGTGTTTTCTTCATTGAAAATCTTCAGTACGAGATCTTTATCTAAATGCGAGTATATATCTTTATATTGATCAACTACGGCTCCTAGGAAATTCAAGATGTCTATAAAATCCTGGCCGATAATATCTCTGTCAGCAAAAGATCCAAAAGAAGCTTGGTGGAAATGTGCCATAGTTCTTCGCATTAACTTTCTCAAAATGTAACCCCGTCCTTTGTTGGAAGGTCGTACACCATCACAGATTAAAAATGCGATTGCACGAGAATGGTCCATAATTATTCTACCAATCCGAATATCCATTTTTGTGGGCAAGAGTTTTTTAAGAGGCTCAAATAAATCCGTTAAGAATATATCGGATTTATCCTGAACTGCTGCAAGAGTACGTTCAAAACCGCCGCCAAAATCAACATTTCTTTGTTTTAGCAGTTCAAAACTTCCATCTAGAAGTTTTTTGTATTCCATGAATACATTGTTTCCAATTTCGATAAATCTTCCGCAGTCGCAATTTGGGTGACATTTTTTTCCATAGACAGGATTATGGGGCACGTCAAATTGATAAAATATTTCTGAATCTGGGCCGCCAGGTTCACCACTTGGCATTTGGCCTGGCTTCCCCGCCCTACTCCACCAATTTTTTTGCGAATCATAAAAGAAAATACGACCTTCTTGCATGCCTACTTTTGATGCATTATCTAGGGTAATCAAATCAACTTCTTTTGCATCAATACTATTTTCAGCAAAAAGCCTTTTCCAAATAGCAGGTGACTCTGTGTCTCTGGGAATGTTATTTTCTTTATCTCCCGCAAATACTGTCACATACAGACGACCAGGATCAATATTTATTTCTTTTGTTAAAAATTCAAATATCCACGAGAGCTGTTCTTCTTTCCAGTAATCTCCAAAAGACCAATTCCCAAGCATTTCAAAAAAAGTTGTATGTCTATTGTCTCCCACTTCCTCCATGTCCTCCGCCCTAAAAGATCTCTGTAGGTCAACAATGCGATTTCCTTGTGGATGAGGGTTACCCAATAGATAGGGCATCATTGGTTGCATACCAGAACCCGTAAATAATGTGGTCGGATCATTTTCAGGGACCAAAGATGAAGAAGGCACTATTTTGTGTCCTCGTGATTCAAAAAATTTTAGAAATTTCTCCCGTATTTCAGAATGGGTCATGGTTCCTATAATCTAACAAAAAAAAGATAATTAAAAAAGGAGCTATTCGCTCCCGAGAGATTTAAGGCGGTCTAGCTCTCGCTTCTTTTCCTGTAGTTTTTTCAGTTTTTCAAATTCCTCATGTCTTTTCCGCATGATCTCTTCTTCATCATTTATTTTGTTTTTGGAAGCAAAAATCCATTTTAAAATCCTCATCATGAACTTTCTTATCATGAGTCCTCCTTTCGTGTATTAAGACAAAGTACTTTTAAGATTTTATTACAAATTTTGTCAAAAATCAAGTCCTGTGGTAATATTCTGGGAAAGATTTTTAACAAATGAGGGTCTATGTCAGCTCCTTGTTTGCCTCAAAAAGCGTTATTACACGATCATGGAGACGGAGCTCAACCGATTGGTAGAATACTTGCTCAATTACAGATGATGGCAGGAATTAAAACTAACCCCAGAGAAGATTACCGTCGAATTTATCGGCAGAGATTTTTGAATGTCCATTCCAACATAATCGAAGCATTCTCTCATATAAATAAACTTCTCCAGACATGGGATGCTTTATATCTGGCAGGGTGGAACCATGTTGTCGTAAGAGCAAGACAAGGGTTTCATTATGACGAAGTAATGTTTGCTCCGCAGTACCATTGTTTTGGTGACCTGAAACCAAAAGAAGTTGTTGAAGCACTTGTCGCCGGAATAAAGACAGCTGAAAGAGAATATCCGGATGTTGAAGTAAACCTTCTATTTGCCATTGGTCGTGAACTTAGGCCCTCAAAAGCCATACAACTCTTGAAGATTCTGGAACAATGCGACAGGAATTATGTTGTGGGGGCTAATATTGTCTGTGACGAAAACAAATTTCCTCCCGAAAGACATCGAAAAACCATTGAATATGCAGATAGCGCGGAAATCAATCTGGATGTTCATGTTAGCGAGTGGATCCGCAGGCCAAAACAAGCCCCGGACTTCCAAAGAGATTTACCGATGTTGATTAAAAATTTAAGATTTGTTCTGGATTTGTTCGGAAGATTCAAATCTAAAGCAAAAAGAAGAATAGGCCACGGGATTGCCCTACCCTATAATCATGAACTGATGAAGTTTGTTATTGACGAACAGATAGGCGTGACTGGTTGTCCTGGCTCCAATCTCCAAGGACAGAACATCCCAGACTTGAAGGCTTTAAGAATAAGGGAAATGCTTGACCATGGAGTTATCTGGTCAATGAATCCCGATAATGACTTCTTCCAACCTGATTTAAACGAAGTGTTTCAGGCGTGTAATGACAGATATATATTTACAGGAGAAGAAAAAGAAAAGCTGTTGCGAAATCCTTGGCTATCCAGATTCGGAAACAGAAAAGAGCACAAATTTTAATCCCTCACCTTTCTAAAAGGTGAGGGATTTTATATTAGTTCTTTGTGAATCAGTTTTATCGCTTCAAGAGGAGTTCCAATAGAAATAGGAGGATTGGTTATTGGTCTGCCGATAACAAGATAATCCGCACCAGCCCTAACGGCTTCAAAGGGGGTCATAAATCTTTTTTGATCGCCTATAGGAGCCCATTTGGGTCTAATGCCGGGAGTAACAATTAAAAGTTGGTTAAATTTTTTGTACTTTCTAATTAGTTTTATTTCCCAAGGAGAACAAACTATTCCGTCTACTCCTTCTTTTCTTAACATCTCAGCTAATCTCAAAACCATATCTCCTTTTTCGTCAAGAGATGTAAGAATTGTTACTCCCAAAACCTTACTTTTGCCTTTGTTTTGAACAGCGGACCTGACAGATTCAGGTCCTGACGAGGCGTGTACGTCAAACATGCTTACTCCGAGATTAGAAATGGCTTTGGTTGCCTTACCTACGGTATTTGATATGTCATTAAACTTCCCATCATAAAAAACCTTACCGCCCAGTTTGTGAACCATCTCTATGGCATGGGGAGCTCCGACAGCTGAAGATAATTCCAGTCCGATTTTAAAATGCTCTGCATAAGGCAGTAGATTTTTCACGAGATACCTTGCCGTCCTTAAATTATCGGTATCAATAGCAACGATAATTTTTTCTCTGGTGTTGTTCATTGATTTTATTGTAGCACCTTTTTAGGTATTTAATGAGCTGGATTTTTTGGTGAAAATTGATATAATTACCAAATAGTTAAATGTAGTCAGGCTTAATGGGGATTATGGTGAAATGGGATCACAGCTCTCTGTGGAAGAGCGGTCGCGGGATCGAAACCCGCTAGTCCCCCAAATGTGGTTTGCCCGAATAAATTGTAAATGAGTTTACATTTGTTCTGGCTATCAGCTATAATTAAATTATGAATAATCAAAAAACAAGTGACGACGTTTTAGGTGAAGATTCACCTGTGGAGATAGTTGGCTTAGACGAGTTGGAAAAAGAAGAGCCTGAGGATTCAACGGTAAGCACTTCTGATTATGGAGACGACGTGGACGACACCACTCCCGCAGAAGCAGAAGAAACAATTGAAAAGGCTGGTGATATAATCGAGGAAGCAACCCTTGAGCAAAGCGAAAGGAGCGGTCGTCGCATGACGGACGAAAAAGAGCACCCTGGATTCTAAGCAAAAATTGCTAACCCAAAACCCGCCTTTCTGGCGGGTTTTGGTATATTTGTCGGGCACATTCGGTTTTCTGACCTCAGTATTTCGCAATCGTCATTGCTCAACTGCAATCACCCCTCCTTCGTATAACTCGGTCGGGCTGCCGAGATTTGAACTCGGACTAAAACGTCCCAAACGTCTCGTGCTACCGTTACACTACAGCCCGGTTTTTCCTTTCTGGTGCCCCCGCTAAGAATCGAACTTAGATCCCCTCCTTAGAAGGGAGGTGTTCTATCCGTTGAACTACAGGGGCAAGTTATAATACAATTTTACTGCAAAATTGGCTTTTAGTAAAGAATTTTTAATTTACAACTAACTCTAATTATGTTAGTAAGTCTCTTATATCAGTTGTTTAAAAACAAGGAAAATTAAATGCAAATCCTAGGTTTTTGGGGATATGCCAAAAGGAAACCTATTAGGACAATTCTCGCTTTATTGCTGACCCTTTCTCTGATTTCAGCTGGTTCGTTTGTCGGCTATGTTTACCATTATGTTTTTTACGACCACAGTAACCTTCCCGACATCAGAGTAATAGTTAATTTTGACCCGCCAACCGTAGGCACTATTTATGATGAGAACGGCAAAACAATAATCAATCTTGCCAAAGAATTCCGCTGGATTTCAAGGCCAGAGGAAATACCGGAGATTGTCCGCCGTGCCGTGTTGTCAGCCGAGGATAAGAATTTTTATGAGCACGACGGAGTTGATTGGGGAGCATTTTTCTTCCGGGCGGGCATTAGAAATCTGGTTCATGTAGCTGAAAATATCTATCACCGGAAAAAACCCATTATTCAGGCCCAGCAAGGCGCATCTACTCTTGACCAGCAATTAATAAGGTTATTTTTTTTTCAGGAGGCCGTACGCCACGAAGGTTCTGATCCGGTAAATAAATTTTGGAGAAAATTTGAAGAATGGCGTCTGGCAACTTGGATTAACGAAGAACTGAAAAAGCCGGAGTATTTCGGGTCAAAGCAAAATGCCAAGGAGCATATTTTAGCATGCCTTTTAAGCTACGCTTATTTTAAGGGCGTATACGGAATCAAGGCGGGATCTTTGTTTTATTTTAACAAAGATGTCAAAGATCTCGGATATGAAGAAGCGGCGCTATTGGCCGGAATAATGAAAAACCCGCTCCTTTATGCTCCTTCAACAAAAAAACCTCTAAAGACAACCAACTTGAGTCGTCAAAGACAGCTAAACAGGCGCAACAGTATATTGGACTTAATAGTTGCAAACAACTATTTAACAAAAGAGGCCGCGGATAGCCTAAAGGAATCAGAGCTTCCTTTACCGAGTTCAAGGAATATTAATATCCAGACAGATGCCCCTTCCGTAGTGGGCAATGTCTTCAGAGAAGTTAAAAATAACAATCTTGATATTGACAAAATTTTTGAAGGTGAAATTCAGGCATATACAACGATAAATTTGGATATCCAAAAAATAGCGAACCAGGCGCTTGAGAACGGATTAAAAGCATATGAGAAAAGGTATCCGGGGTCAAAAGGAATTATCCAGGGTTCAGTGGTTGTTTTAAGGAATAGCGATGGAGCTATTTTGGCCGAAGTAGGTGGAAGACAAGTGTATAGAACAAAACCGGTTGCTTATACCGACTTTAACAGGGCCGAAAATTCGCATCGCCAGCCCGGTTCGGCCTTTAAGCCGTTCGTTTATTTAACGGCAATCAAAGCCGGCTGGACACTGGAGTCGGAAATACAGGATGCTCTGTTTCCGGTACAGATGGGCTCCATAAAAATCGGCAATAAATGGGTAAAAAGACCGCCTAAGTGGATAGCCAATTACGACGGCAAATTCAAGGGGTTTATTCCTTTAAGAAAAGCTCTTGCCGAATCAAGAAACGCTGCAACGGTACGACTCGCGGGAATAGTAGGAATTGATGACGTTATCCAAACCGCCTATCTCGCCGGAGTAAAAACTAAGCTTGAACCCTACATAACCACATCAATAGGAGCTTCGGATGTTACTCTTTTAGAGTTAGCCAACGCCTATAGGGCGATTGCTTCGGGGATTTACGCCGAACCATATTCAGTGGTTAAGCTGACAGACAGAAATGGAAAAGTAATATTTGCCAAAAACAGTACCGCAAGACCAGTAGACATAGATTTGTTGGCTCTTGAACAAATACAGGAAGGTCTGCGCGGAGTAGTCAGAATTCCAGAAGGAACTGGCCATTCTTTGGATAATAAGGATTTTCCTATCCCCGTTATGGGCAAGACCGGAACTACCAATGACTTCCGGGACGCCTTGTTTGTTGGTTCGACTTATGGAATAGGAGGCATTACCGTTGCCGTCCGGATAGGTTTTGATGATTATCGCGAACTTGGCGATAAGGAAACCGGCGGAAGGACGGCCCTGCCGATATTCAGGGAGATAATGCTGGGCATTTACAGCAAGAACCTTGCCGGCTCAGCCCCCCAATTCCCGGAAGAGATTGAAAAAAATATTGATAATTATTTAAAGCCCTACTAAAGGGCTTTTTAGTTTAATACCAACGATTCTGGAGCGGGTAACGAGATTCGAACTCGTGTCTACTCCTTGGAAGGGAGTCGTACTACCACTGTACTATACCCGCACTGTACGGCATGAATTTTATCATGGTTGACCTTTTTGTTCAATATTCTATCATTGATTTAGTTCCAAAATAGATGGTATATAAATCCTTCAGAAAGGAAAGGGCAAATGGCTCTACTCTTAAGATTATTCATGAACAGAGACATGCCGACTCTATCCCTAAAAGTGAAGCCGAGTGCAAAAGCACTCGGCGAAATCCCGCTTATCGTAAGATGGGCGCGGGGTAGAGTTTGTGTGCCTCTGTTTTTGTTTGTTATTGTTATTTTACAAATAATTTCTACTCCTGTTTTTGCTCAAGATTTACGAAATAGAACCGAAGAGATGTATCCTTTTGGAACCGTTATTATTGCCAAAGAATCTTTACCTGACAGAGTTTAT
>Ga0209542_10016657_pt1 | contig 12163 bp, 13 predicted proteins | sample RifCSPhighO2_01_FD_184028 | JGI IMG/M metagenome (GOLD analysis project Ga0209542, IMG submission 184028) | Soil microbial communities from Rifle, Colorado - Rifle CSP2_plank highO2_0.1 (SPAdes) (version 2) | ecosystem: Environmental > Terrestrial > Deep subsurface > Rock core/Sediment ...
CGCCTCGATTCAACGAAGCGGGCTAATCCGCCTCGGGCGGAAACCCGAACTCCTCGTCCGTCTTAGGCGGATTAAAAAATAATCTCGTCGTTTTAGACGATCGTCTAAAACGACGAGATTATTTTTTGAATAAATATATATAGAAATATTTATTACATATTACGGGTTATTATTAATTATTACAAAATGTAATATTATTTCACATGATGATCTATTCCTCGATAGGCTTGTATAAAATTAACAATGCGTTTTTCATCAAATTCATCAAATGCGTCAATTCTCGTCCACGCGGTAAGGGCGATCTTTGAAGGAAGTTCTGGATACGGCGACATGAGGACCTGCTCATTGTAGCGGCTTACAATTTCTTTAAGCTGTGACACAAGCTCCGGACATCCTTTTTGGTAGTCTGCAATAACTGCGATTTGGCTATCAAGATCCGGATAAGGCGCAAGAACGACTTTGTCAGTGTAGTTATCGACAATATTCGTCAGATTTTTTATGAGTTTGCCGCAATCATCCTGAGTTTCTTTTCCGGGGATGCAATTATACTGGACCATTACTCCGCCGTCCTCAAGATTGTGGATTTGAAGCTCATTTGGAATGGGAACGTCAGATACTCCCCACGGCGCTATGCTGCCAAGATGCGGACCAGACGTCGGAGGAATAGAGTTGTACGCAACGTGCTCTGTATCCACGCTCGCAATGTGATCGTTGCCAAGATCCGCAACTGTCTGCCCTGTTTTTGGGCGGGTAAACTTCCACCCCATAAATCCAAAAATAAGAATCAGAAATACCGCTTGAATAATAATTTTCTGTATTCTTTGAGCTACTTTTTTCTTTTCATGCGATATTTTATTTTCGGCTTTCTCTTGCCTGCGCAACATCCTCCGCTCTTTTTTTGACATCTGTGGTTGTCCGTTTTCCATAAAGTTGGGTTATGAATATTTAGCAACTTTTGATTATAGAAAATATATTTTCTGTCATTCTCGTCCCCATTTTCATGAGGATAAACTCCAGCGGGAATCCAAAAAATCACTTATTAATTGACGTGGATTCCGGCTCCGGGGCCGGAATGACAGAAATCAATGGTATTCAAATTATAATAAATGGAGATTCTTTTCAAGTATCATTCCGGATGGATGGAGCGTATGTCTTCATGGATAACTGACCAAAGCTTAGGATACTTCTCTTGTGGAAGCGCAAGTATTTCCTGCGCGCATCTGTGCGCCTCTTGCATTATAGCAACATCGGTGAGTTTTGCAAGCTTAAACTCTGGAAATCCCGACTGATCTACTCCGTATACATCGCCGGGTCCGCGGAGCTCCATGTCAATTTTCGCGAGCTCAAAATTGTCTTTTGCTAAAAGTAGCGCGTGAAGCCTCTGGTTTGCGCGTTCGCTAAAATTCGTCATGAATAAAAAACAATATGACTGCAGATCAGACCTCCCCACTCTGCCACGAAACTGATACAGTTGGGCAAGCCCAAACCTTTCCGCTCCCTCAATAAACATAATAGTCGCATTGGGAATATCAACCCCCACTTCAATCACCGATGTCGCGACCATAATTTGAATCTCGCCTACTTTAAAATCGTTCATTGCATCTTCTTTTGCTTGCGGCTTCATTTTTCCATGGAGCATTCCGGCTCTAAACTCCGGAAAAATTTCTTTCTGGATTTTTTCATATTCTTCCGTCACGGACCTTACGCCAAGCGCGTCCGTGGGATCAATAAGCGGACACACGACAAAAACCTGCTCGCCATGCGCTACCCTTTCCCTGATAAACTCATAGGCATCTCTTCTTTCCTGTGGAAGCACTATCTTTGTAATGATTTTTTTTCTGCCGGAAGGCATCTCGCGGATAATTGATATATCCAAATCTCCATAGAGCATAAGAGAAAGCGTTCGAGGGATGGGGGTTGCGGTCATAGAAAGAAAATGCGGGGTACATTTTATATCATGCGATTTTTTGATCAAAAGCTTTCTTTGTTCAACGCCGAATCTATGCTGTTCATCAATTATGGCAAGCCCAATTTCCTTAAAGCGGATATCTTCGGCAATAATCGCGTGCGTACCGATAACAACATCAACTTCGCCTTGTTCAATTTTTTTGTATGCCTTCGCTTTTGTAGCGCTTTCTCCCTGAATTATTTTTTTTGTCCTAGTAATAAGCGCTACGGTTACGTCAAAATCTTTAAAAAGTTTTGAGATTTTTTCATAGTGCTGTAGCGCCAAAACTTCCGTTGGCGCCATAAATACCGCCTGGCCGCGATTAAGCGCGCAGTTGAGAGCCGCGATAGCGGCTACAACGGTTTTCCCAGAACCCACATCTCCTTCCATGAGCCTATTCATCGGAATATCTTTTTCCATATCCTGCAATATCTGCCACGACGCGATTTTTTGATCCTTGGTAAGGGTGAATGGAAGAGAAGACACGAATTTTTTTACATATTCTATTTTTGTAGCAAGTGACCGAGCGCGCAGATGAGCCGATTGGAGCTTATTATATTGGACTTTGACTTGCTGGCGCAGAAGCTCGTCAAATTTCAGACGATACAACGCAGAGTCCAAAACTTTATTGCTCTGGGGAAAGTGAATATTTTGGACTGCAAAAAAAACAGCGGAAAGATTATATTTTTTTATGAGATATTCAGGCAGCCATTCTTCTATATCTTGAGCCAAATGAATCACTTGGCTTATAAGAAAGCGCAGCTGTTTTTGAGAAATATTTTTGGTAAGAGGATATATTGGAATAATTCTTGCCGTGTGTATGGTCTCTTCTTTTGCTTTTTCATACAACGGGCTTATAAACTGAGGGCCATCCTTATCGCCATCAAGCTCTCCCGAAATATATACTTCATCGCCGGGCTTGAGTATTTTCACGAGGTACGGCTGATTAAACCACACAATCTTCACCGAGCCGGTATGGTCGCGCACAAGGCTTTCGGTGACATAGGTATGCCTCCTAAAGCTTCTTCTATTTTTTATAAGTTCTATAACGCCTCGCACGGTAACGGGCTCGCCGGACACAAGATGTTCAATGGTTGTAACCTTGGAATAATCAACATATCGAAAAGGAAAATACAAAAGAAGATCCTGCGCTGTTTGGATGCCAAGCGTATGGAGCCTTGTCGCGATTGTTTTGCCAACCCGCGTAAGATCTTCCACGGGCGTTTGAAGATTGATAGTGGGCATATTTGAATATATCCATAGTAGCTTTTTTAAGCATTTTTTTCAATAAAATACTATAGAAAAGAGCAAAAAAAATCTTTATGAAAAAAATAAAAAAGGTAATAATATCAAAATAGTTTCAAAAAAATAAAAGCCCCAAGCGAAATATTTTTCACGAGGGGCTCTCTGTGAATGTTTGGCAGAAAGTATCTACTCTGCGCGTATTCTAACAAGAAGTTCTCTGAAAACATCACCAACCCGCAATCCATTTTCTTGAGCAATATTTTCTGACAAGAAACGGAGAACGCTCTGACCATCAAGAATATCTTCAAGCTTTCCCTCTTTATGCTTAAGCCCAAATTCAAGCGCTTTTATAGCACCATTATAAAATCCATGCTTTGCTTTCGTTGGTAAATCTTTAAAATGCTTCCCCTCTAAGTGTATCATGCCGATATCATCAAATAAACAACATTTAATTCCTCTTTCTTTAATTTTTGGCAAACTGTTTTTCATGTTACTATAATCTTGTTGCAACACACGTACAAGTTGAGGATCTTCCAAAGATGCAATATGCTCCGGTAACTTTAAAAACTCCTCAGAGGAATGAGTTAGAAAATCATCAACAATTTTTGTAACTTCCTCATGAGACTCAATATTGGCAAGCACTTCTGACGAAGTTAGTTCTCCTGCCAACCCGTGAAGCATAACTTGACGGCCATAATTATCATATCCAGAATAATCATGTCCTGTTTTTTCTCGGTCAGTGCGCTGTTCCAGCGTTTGCATATCGATCTTGTAAAAAATTTTCTCCACTTTTTTCGTTGACATACCCGTAACTTGAGAGTAGAACTCAATGTCTTTGAGTTTGGTTGCATTTTCTTCTATCTGTTGTGGCGTTAGTTCAAGACGCAGATCGCCTTTTTCTGTTCTAGCATAAACTGCACCACCCCTCAACAACAGAGCTTCCCCTGCTAACCGTTTTTCTATGGTTTCAGCGTTATCCTCCGGCGCGGGTTGAATTTCGGCTCCCTCTTCTAGCGGAGGTTGATATCCCCCTTCTATTCCTTTTGGCATAAAATATATAAATTATTAATTATTTTTAATCAAAATTTTTCTTTTTTATAATATACCTTCCTCAGAAATTAATTTGCCCCCGCGAGCCCCGTCATTCGACAGGGTCTCCGAGAATTGCCAGCCCATGGCTGGTCCGCCTCTGGCGGAAACCTCTTATATTTAAAAATGCCCCCGAGAGGAATTGAACCTCTATTACAAGCTCCGCAAGCTTATGTCCTATCCTTTGGACGACGAGGGCGTGCGCCGAATAGAAATGTACAATATCACAATTTCAGCGCCCTCGTCAACGTATCAAGCGGCGGTTCTTCTTCTTGGTCAAGATCTTCAACGATATAATTTGACAAAATCTGACGGACGCGAAGCGGGCTTTGCTCTTCAAGCGATATGACAAGGCGCGGAGATAAAAAATTTTTAAACTGGATATACAGGCTCTTCACTTGCGGAGGATTGTAAATAATCCAATACTTTTCCATAGAGCTGTACTGGTAGAGCTTGCTTCCAAGCAATACCCCGTCTTCTCCGATCTGTATGGTGATCTCGCGCACGCTCCTATTCATTATATAAAAGAGGAGAACAAATAAAATAATAATGAGAGCAAATAAAAAATTTCCCGCTAAAACTGCGTATCCCAAAAATAGAACGATACATAGGCCGGCTGCAAAATACCATACAAGCCCCCTTTGGTGTATGGGAAATTCAAAAAACTTCCATTGCAAAAAAATTTTTCCGTTATCTTGTTTTTGTGTTTGGTTTTCTGCCATATATATCCTCTCTATCTATCCTACCGTGAGTTTCGCTATCAGTCAACACAAAAAAGAACATACAAGATAACCCCTAGTAATGTAGCGTCTCTATATAAAATGTCAATAAAAAGCCCTGTTTGATTTTGTTTAACCAAACAGGGCTTAATGAAAACCTACTTCGATAAGCGGCAAACGTCTTTCTCCTCAATATCTAAGTTATATGATCGATTTGATTGCTTTAATGGTCGCAATCTGCTCACTGGGAATGATATTGCCCAAAACATTATTGAGCATCGTGATCACCCCCTGCGATGCCACATTGCGCCGCTTAATGCAAAAAAGAACCCCCTTCGGAAAACCCACTGCGCAATTTCGTAGTCATTAAACGGAAATATGGAAACCAAGAGATCAATGATCGTCGGCCTGAAATACCAATGAGAAATAAAATACCCATCATTTTCATCTCTCGCGCTGACGACCTGGAGCGCCAAGATATGAAGAGGATCGGACACATCCCCGCAAGACCGAGAAACAACGGAATGCTGTCTATAGAGTTCGTGGCGGAACTCATCACGGCTTTCGGGGGAACAGGAAGCATGAAACCTCATTCCCGTGGACATAACCCTGGTTTCGCCGCCATGAAGCGTAAGCCAGTCAAACCAAAATCGATCTCCGAGAATCCCGGAATTCTTCAAATACTCGTCAAATCCGGCAAGAGGATAACCATGGCTTTCGTCTGCACGAAAAAAAGCTTCAACGTCGTAAACGCCCAAAAGCAGTGCTCGAGGAGAGATCGAAATACTCTTGCAGGATTCAAGAATAGTTCCGGAATGAAACACCGCCCGTGCTCCGCAAAACGAATAGAATGGAGAAAGAATTTCGGTCCTTGCCCTCTCCACCTGACTCGGCGACAAATCATTGAAAAAAATGTCCGGCAATTTCTTCTCGGGAACGCACGGGTTTCCATTGACACCCTTACTACAAAAAATATTTTCTAAAATCATCTTTGGATCCCGGCACCCTATAGCGCCGCCGAAAGTAACGATCTCCCGGAAAGAAATCTTCTGAAGGCAATCCAAAACGGCATCCATCTCGCCTTCATTGTCATTGGTCATGTCGGTCGTATCGTACGTCTGAGACTGGCGGTCCCAGAACTTCGTCTGTCCGGCCCGAGTTAATTCGGGCTTACGCCAGTCCCACTGGGCCTCTCTCTCGCTACTGATCATTGTCAGACTCCTTTCATCAGTTGACTTCTGATTCGGAAATGTCAGCCACAATGGCTTTTGAAATGCGTGCGATATCCTTGGATGAAATCATAATACTCTCCGTGAGTGAGCCAAAACCGCAGTAAATTTTCTTCTCGCCCAATATGCGTAAATCAAGTATTGCGGGGATGCCCAGTCCAAACGGGGGGTTTGCGCCAATGGGCATGCCCAAAGCTTCTTCCACCTCCTTTCTTTCAAGAAGATCAATATGATTCCTGCTTATGCCAAGCACATGCGACAATTTCTTTTTATTCAATCTTTGGCTTCCTAACACGGCAGCGATATAAATAGTATCATGCACTTTCACAACAAGCGATTTCACCATTGCTGTTTTTGGAATTTTCAAAACCCTTTCCACGTCTTCAATTGTCACTACTGGTTCGTGAACATATACAGTATAAACAATACCATGCGAGCTTAAGAAGTGTTTAAGTTTTTCCATCTTCCTTCACTAAATTTAGAAAAATTTTCAATGTACAATTATTTCATCTTATTCCGTATAATAAATTTTGTCAATAAATTGCATTTAAGATATAAATTTATCAAAAAAACACGCGATAAAGCATGTCTTTTAGTATAATTTTTATATTTAATCAGCTTTCGCCAAAGATAGGGCTGCCTTATAATCATTCCATAAAACACTCACGCCAATTTTGCCTGATAAATTTATTGACGAGGACGAAATTAAATAAACGATTCAGAGAATTGACCATAAGTTAGTTGACCTAGACAGAGGCGCTTACATTCTGGCTGCCGGAAAAAAATCTGACAGCAAATTTAGTTATGCTATTAATTCTATATTGGCCCTTCGAATCAAGGGCATTACCGTAGCTCAATTAGCAGACTACGGCCTCCAAAACCGAAAATTGTGGGTTCAAATCCCTCCCGAGGCGCTTCTCTGTTTTTTTCGTTCTTTCTTAGCCATTTTTTTCTAGGGTTTTTTGTTATTTATTTTTAATTTCTTGGCGCTAAATCCAAATATATATTTATATGTTTTTTCTCCAAAAAGTGCTGGGTAAAAATCTTCTTTCGCAGTTAAATAATCATTACCATTAGTCGCATAAATATTTCCTTTTTTAATAATTTTTAAATTTTTTATTTTTTTAAGTAATCTATATCCTTTGGGCTTATGTACGGCAGACGTAACATCAAAATATTTTGTAACTATATTTGATTTGGGAATATTTAAATCTATAATTCCCAGATGTTTAAAAATTCTTTTTATACCCGTAACGGTTTTTTGTGTTGCAAGTGAGCTTCTATCTTTCCCGTATTCAAAGGCGATACCAATTTTTGCCTGAGATATTAATGCACTGTTTTCTGTAACAGTCATGATTAAAACGTATTTAGGCTTTATTATCTTTAGATATTTTAGTACCCTCTCATCAAGTCTGGTCACAATAATAGTATCTTTTAATTCACTTGTAGTAGAATGAACATCAATAATAATATCCGCAGATCTAATAAAAGGAGAAAGTTTATAAGCTAATCTCTCTTCATAATTTCCATTTTTCCCGCCAGGGAAAGAACGATTAAGGTCTTGGTCAATAAATCTTTTATGCAATTTAAAAGCCTTCTTATTTGCTATTTGCACTCTAAGAATATTTTTATTAATATTAAATTTTTTAATTTCTTTTGCAACCTTAAATCCTAATCTTTCATCACCATGGGTTGCAATATTCAGTATAATTTTCATTAAGGTAAATTTTTAATAAAAAGGGGGCTAGTTTTTTTCGCAAGCCCCTATCCTGCCAAACTATGTTAAGTTTAGCATTTCTAGACATATTTTTGCATATTCTACCACTTCGGAAATATCGGCTGTCGAACCAAACATCCGGAATTCAACAGTCATGGTGCTGGGTTTATACCTGACTAAATCCCAAACATTTTTCTCTCCGCCATGTTTTTCAATGTATGCCATAAGTTCTTCGAAGCTAGAAAATTCTGGAGGAACCCCTTCTGTTTCTGACATTGTTCTGTAAGCACAAATTCTTTTGCCTTGTGAATGGTCTCCTACCGCAACCAATTGGTTAATTTTCTCCTTACGACATATGTTTAATGAAGCAACGGCTTGGTTTTCAGTAACTGCCACATGGACATGAGTGGCTGCTACCCTTGAAGCCGCAAGACGTCTCTCAGGCGATATTGACTGCCATATTTTTTGATGGCGTTCATCAAATGGATTTACTTCCAAGGCAGATATTTGATTCTCTTCAACAAATTCGGAAAAATCAAAAACTAAACCATCTTCATCCGCTACTTTTTTCATAACCTCATCATTTACTATCAACGCTTTCTGCAATTCTAGTAAAGAATCGCAGGGCAAGGTTCTGTCTTCAATTTGTCCTGCAAAAAGTTCGTAGCTAAATAGATGACGCGGTAATCCTATTTTTTCTGCTGTTTCTTGCACCTTCAGAAGCAATGCTCCAATGACTGGAACAATTTTACCGCTGCATCTATCTGTGATAAAACGTTCTCGTTCAACCCCTACAGTTCTATTCATACTTCACCTCTTATCCTTTCTGTTGGTTATTTGTCGAAAAGTTTGTACGAATTTCTGCACCTTCGAGATGTCTATCATCTCATGAAAATCCTTTAGATTACGATTTTTTTCAGGCTATAAGTATCTTCCGATTTTTGGGCTAGTACCAACAGTCACACCGTCAGCAAACTTTAATCCTCCTTCGCTAAAGCTATGGAGGATTAAAACGTCAGCAACGCCCACAGATACGCCCGCTAAAACAATAACCAATAATTGTATAGTATTTACCATATTTATTTTTATCAATCCTTGGTGGGAAAAATTTTATTTTTCATTTTTTTTAATTCAGCTAACGTGCTCGTACGCGATGCACATTTTAAACTTTTTTAAATCTCGCGACAAATTCATCTCCTGTCATCACTACTTGTCTTACCCCAGGCTTCTCTCCTGTTGTTAAGTATTGTTTCAGGGATCTCTTATTATATTGTAAGGCTAAATGTTGGACGGCCGCCACGTCGTTGTCGTTGGGCGAAGTGTCTGCTATTGAAATATCTTTACCCAAAAGCAGTCTGGCTTTTCCTTCCATTTTTTTATTAAACAACCACGACTTCATGACAATTCTATCTGATTTGATTTCCCCCGCCTCCAGTTTAGCCGCTATCGTTTTAAAACCATCAATAATTTTAGAAATTAACTCCGTACTTTCTACGCCGGTTGGCCTGATATGCAGTGAAATTTCATTATCACCTTCCTTTTTATATGCGATTACTTCGTTTACATGAATCATGCCGGAGCCTTCTTCGACTTCATCCGCTTGCCTATCCCATTCTGACAAAAAAAGATTGACAACTGGCGACACGGCTAGCCTGTCCGCGAAATTATCTCTGGAAAAATTATTTTCCTGACACTCCTGTACGGCTGAATTTATAATTTGGTATAATTCTTGTTTTTCCGCCGACTGCTGTGTTTCTTCGTCGGAATCGTTTAATCTGGGGACGTAAAGATCGAGCATTCTTTTAGTTATTGCGCTTTTATCACTGTCGTCGCCCCCCTTGGCGTGAAGCACGTCTTGATATAATTCAAAACCACCTGCAAACCGAATAAACGCGGGATTCGACAGGATTATCTCTTTCGTGTTCATTTTTTCTTGATGCATTTGTTGCGGTTGTCCGCCTTCTCTCATATGGATATCTAAAAAGTCTAAAATGTATTTTTCCTAACGTCAGGGATATGCCAAATTCTCTGAAACAAAAGTGAACACAAAGTGTTCTACTGCAGGGGTTTCCACCACCGCCGAATTTCATATTTCGATTCGCGAAATGCGCCACCATGCAAAAAGCGTGATCTTCCAAAAAAGATCGTATAGATATTTATAGCTGTAATAAAAGCAAGGCGCGATTCTAATATTTTCGGCTCAAGGCGTAAAAAATTATACCTGTCCAAATAAAAATGAGCCCGAATAAGAGCGTGAGACCGGCGAATGCATATGCGATGATCCCAAGATTCAGCGCCGTTATGAGCGTGGTTGCCGTAATCCAAATATCACGCGCGGTATTCGCTGTCATCGCGGGCTTGCCGTCTTCGCCTACAATCGGCTTGCCCTCCGCATCAAGCTTCGGAATCTGCCGAGGCATCTCGGCGAATGTTTTTCCTCCGGTCATACGAAGAGTGTGGACCCTGATTATATCGGCCTGGGCCTTGATCGTGAACGGTCCGCGCACGGCAACACCGGGAATAGAGGCGTCATCGGGCGTCGTGATATTTTCCTTCGCGACATTTTTATAAGTGAACGCAATGCCCCATACGCCGCTACCGACCAATAAAAGGCCGGCAATAATTGCCAAGAATGAAGAAACTAAAAACAATTTTTTCATAGTTTTATTATACCATTAAATTAAATAGGCATAAACCTCAAGCAAGCTCTGGGGTTCATACCCGTTTGATTTTAGCTATAAAATCGAGGTTCCGCGAGAAATATAAAAATCAAAGATTTTTTATTTCTCGGGACTTATCCTTAAATTCTTTTTTATCAATCTCTCCTTTGGCGTAGCGTTCCTTTAAAATTTCAAGAGGAGACTTCTCGTGATTATGCGAGCCGCGAGATTGCGCCATAAGCCATGTAATAAGCGCGACAATACCCGCAATAATCAAAACCCACCAAAGGATCATAAAAATCCAGCCGAAACCGCCGAAAGGCGTAAATCCAAAATTCATCATAAAATTATTTAATTGATTAAGCTTCGAGGGAGACGACCCGCCCATCATCATCGGAATAAAGCCGACGCCTTGCGAAGGAAATGCGACAGAAGTGTCGCAACCGCTCAAACGCTTGCCCATGACCACATGCATTTGCTCTTCGCCTTTATTACCCATCATCTGAATCATCATGGCGTTCATCGCGGCGTGTGAATCACTCATCATCTGACCCATGAAATATTCGCCGAGAACGCCGAATTTTTCATCGTTGAAATTGGCGCACGCGATCTCTTTGGCTTGAAATTTGTCCCAGAGTTCTTTACCTTCCGCTTCTTCTTGAAGTGTGTGCTGAACAACCGCATCCCAATCTGCCGAAGAATTGGAAAATCCGCCCATCATTTGAGCATTCGCGACAGAGGCAAATGAGCTAACAGCGACTACGGCAAAAATTGTAAAAATAAATTTATTTATACTATTGATATTATTGATTATCCAAACACTAAAACTTTATCCGAACTCTCGACCATTTTGAGCAAATCGGACATCGTGGCGATAGGACAAACCTTGCTTTCTTCTTTGTCGCGCACTTTGAGGCAAGTGCCGCAAGCATACATTTCACCCTTCAATTTTTTGAATTCCGCCACTTTTGCAGAAATATCAAAATCCTTGCTGTCCGAAATTGCATCAAGCTCTGTTCCTTCATTCATTAAAAAAATTTCCACTTGATTGCCTGCCTTGAGAGCGGTGATACAAAAACGGAGCGTATTCCACGCGTGTTCTTGCTTGTTTGATTGTAAAATAATGCCAAGTTTCATAAAGTTATTTTACTATTTTTACTATGTAATGGCAATGTCAAAATCTAGAAAATCCAGCTTATTTTGATACCCGGCTTTTGCGCAAAAAATCTAATCAAAATGGTATGAACCCTGTCCCGAAAGCTTTCAGGATCCTTTCAAGATCAATATTATGTTACAAACGGAATTTTGTCCTCGTCCGCGATTGCTCCGCAATCGGGACTCGAAATGGACGGGCGGGTCCCGAACCATCGCCTCCGGCGAGCTACGGGATAGACGCCATGAAAGGCGAAGCCGAGAGCATTAATAATTTCAAGTTTTTCTTTAGCGGCTTTTAGCGGAGCGTACTGCCGATAAGAATACCGTTGGCCCAGTAGAATCCTGTATCGCCAGATGGCAGTAAATCGTATGTCGCACCCTCGCCGTAAGGAACATGCATA
>Ga0209542_10016658_pt1 | contig 12162 bp, 8 predicted proteins | sample RifCSPhighO2_01_FD_184028 | JGI IMG/M metagenome (GOLD analysis project Ga0209542, IMG submission 184028) | Soil microbial communities from Rifle, Colorado - Rifle CSP2_plank highO2_0.1 (SPAdes) (version 2) | ecosystem: Environmental > Terrestrial > Deep subsurface > Rock core/Sediment ...
GAAGCAATTGCTTGGCATATTGCTGAAGCGACTCATCTCAAAAATCCAAAGCGCGTAGTATTCCACGAAATTACAAAAGAAGCTATACAGAAAGCAATGGAGCATCCTAGAGGTATTGATAAAAATCTTCGTATGGCACAAGAAGCGCGCCGAGTGCTAGACAGACTGGTGGGTTATGACCTTTCAGGTCTTATATGGAAAAAAGTAAGATATGGTCTCTCCGCCGGTAGAGTACAATCCCCCGCTCTACGCATTGTGATGGAGCGAGAACGCGAAATACGCGCCTTCAAATCCACAAAATTCTGGGTTATCACAGCAGATGTCATTACAAAAGCAAAGATACTTTTGACTTTGACCTGCGTCAAAGAACCAACTGACGAAAAAGAAGTCATAAGTATAATTGAAAAAGGCAAAAAAGCCGGTGAAGATGAAAATTGGGAAATAATTGATATTGAAGAAAGTACTATCAATCGTTCTCCACGAGCGCCATTTATAACTTCTACGCTTCAGCAGACTGCAAGTTCCCGCCTCGGCTTTGCCCCTTCTCGCACAATGATGATTGCTCAACGCCTTTATGAAGCCGGACATATTACATATATGCGTACCGATAGCACCACTCTTAGCAAAATGGCTCTTGGTCAAATAGCCGGAACAATAGAAAAAAAATATGGAAAAGAATATTTACAATTTAGAACTTACTCAACAAAAAGCAAGAATGCTCAAGAGGCGCATGAAGCCATCCGTCCGAGTCATGTAGATGTGGAAAAAGCAGGTATGAATGAAGAACAAAAAAAACTCTATAAACTTATTTGGCAAAGGACAATGGCTTCTCAAATGACAGATGCGGAAATACTACGGACGAAAATCACTGCAAACATTGGTGATTCAGTAAATGTTGAAAAAGAGAGAGAGAATGATGTTAGCAATACAGAAAAAGTATCTACAAAAAACGCAACGGAAAATGCCGATAGTATTCCAGACTTCCAAATAAACGGTTCACGAATCATTTTCCCCGGCTGGCTCACAGCCGACCCAGAAGCCAGAGGCGAAGATGTAGAATTGCCAAAACTTTCAAAAGGCGATGAGCTTGACCTCAAAGAAATCAGAAGTCAAGAAAAACAAACAGAACCGCCCTCTAGATATAGCGAAGCCGGACTTGTGAAAGAGCTTGAAAAAAGAGGCATAGGTCGTCCTTCCACTTATGCTTCCATTATAAAAACGATAGAAGACAGAGGTTATGTAGAGAAATATCCACCCCCAAGTGGAAAAGCATTGAAGCCAACAGACACTGGAGATGTAGTCTCTTCATTTCTTGAAGAGAATTTCATGAAATATATAAATGATTCTTTTACAGCGGAGATGGAAGATTCTCTTGATGACATTGCCAATGGCAAAAAAGAATATCTTGCGACTCTGAAAAAATTCTACATCCCCTTTTCTAAAGAGATAAAAATTCTTGAAAAAGAAGCAAAAATAACAAATCTTGGTTCTGCTGATTTAAAATATAAGTGTCCAAAATGCAGAGAAAATATGATAATAAAATTAGGTCGTTCAGGTAAATTCATATCTTGTTCAAAGTATCCCGACTGCGACGGAGCTCTTATGATAGATGGAACTGAAATAAAAAAAGATGAACCAATTGGAAATGACCCTGTTACAGGACTTCCTATTTATGTTCTTGTCGGCAAATATGGGCCGTATGTTCAGCTTGGTGAAAGACCTGCGAAAATTATAAAAGTAAAAAATGGCGATAAAAAACCTCGCAGAAAAAAAAGCGACCCAGTTCTGCCAAAACCTGTAGTAGTAAAGCCACGCATGTCTTCAATTCCAAAAGGCATGGATATCTCAAAAGTAACAGTCGCAGATGCATTGAAATATTTGAGCTTGCCAAGGATAGTCGGTATATTTCCAAACACTGGAAAGAAAATCACCGCAAATATAGGACGATTTGGTCCATATATAGCGCATGATGGCGATTTCAGGTCAATCAAAGCAAAAGATGGCGATGACCCTTATGAAATTACTCTTGAGCGAGCTATTGAAATATTAAGCAAACCAAAACCAGAGAGAAAAGGGAGATGGGCAAAAAAAATCACCATTTCCTAGAAGTCCTAAAATATAGGATTTGCTTCTATAATAATAATAATATAAAAAATTAAAAACCCGCCGATAATTTTAACAAATTAAATCCCAAAATTCTTTATAGAATAAATCTCTTCATTTTCCTCTTTTGCCACTTCTATCGGAGACCTGTCATCCACTGCTTTTTCTCCTGGATTTTCTACTTTATTAAAATCTGCATCTATGACTTGACTTGCGGATTTATTATATGATTGGTCTTTGGCCTGACCTTCTGATTGTCCACTATCCAGTCTATTCTGATCTCCGACTTGGAGAGGAGTGGCCTTTGAAATCAAATCGGAGAATTCTTTTTCTTTAGCCATCTCTTTCTCTTTGGCTCTGACAGAAAGAGCAGGTATATTTGGACCAAAACCATCAAGCTGTCCATGTGTGATTTTTTCAAAAATACTTCTGATATCGTCTGTAGTGAAAAAATCAATCGTGATTCTTCCACCAGTCTCTGTTTTATTTATAGACACTTTTGTGCCAAGAGTCTCTTTGAATTTTCTTTCCATTTCCACGATTTCCGGCTCATGTGTCCAATCCTTCTTGCGCACTTTGTCAAAGGCCACTTTCCTGGCTATAGACTCCGCCTCGCGCACGCTTATTTTTTTCATCGTTATTTCTTTGAAAAGAACAAGCTGTTCTTCTGGCCTGCTAGCCAACATGAGAAGAGGACGAGTATGACCTTCTGATATTTTACCTTCGGAAACAGCGTTCAAAATCTCTTCTGATAATGCCAATATGCGCAGTGTATTTGAAACATACTCGCGACTCTTCCCCACTTTCTCTGCAATCTGAATATGCTTCATGCCAAATTCTCTAGCCAGACGGTCAAAAGCTCTGGCTCGGTCAACAGCATTTATATCTTCTCTTTGCAAATTTTCTATAATGGCAAGCTCAAGCTTTATTCTAGAATCCTCTTCTCCATTTCTTATGAGAGCTGGCACTTGAGAAAGTCCTGCTATTTTTGAGGCGCGCAGACGGCGTTCTCCAGAAATAAGCTCATACTCCACAGCCAGACCTCCATCCGGCTTCTCAAATTCATGTCTAGTGACAATAAGCGGTTGAAGAATGCCATACATGCGTATTGATTCAGCCAAATCACGCAAACGCGCTTCGTCAAATTCCCTTCTCGGTTGATAAGGATTTGGTTTTATCTTATCCACTTCTATCCAGAAAACAGAATTTTCAAAATAATGTGATGCCATATTATCTCTATTTTATCATTAAGAGCTTTATATATCAAAATCAAAATATGATAAATCAAATCTATAGATACTCGTAACATATTTATCTATATGTATCTTTATTTTTTATAATTGATTTTATATCTATTTCTAGTAAACTGACGATATTGCCAAGGTGGCGTAATTGGTAGCCGCACAGCACTCAAAATGCTGCGACCGCAAGGTCATGAGGGTTCGAGTCCCTCCCTTGGCACTTCCATTTTTATGAAAAAAATCCTAGTAATTCTCGGCCCTACAGCTGTAGGTAAAAGCGATTTGGCTGTAAAAATAGCTAGGAAAATATCTAATGACTATAAAAATCAGAAAGATGAAAAGACAAGACTGGACAGTTTTTCTGGAGCAGAAATCATATCCGCCGATTCAAGACAGGTATATAAAGGTCTAAATATCGGTACAGGAAAAATAACTAGAAAAGAAATGCAAGGAATAAAGCATCGTTTGATTGATGTAGCTAATCCAAAAAAACGATTCGATGTTGAAAAATACAAAAATCTAGCGAAAAAAGCTATTGAAAATATAACAAGTAAAAATAAATTGCCAATCGTAGTTGGTGGTACTGGCTTTTATATTCAAGCTCTAATAGATGGGATTATTTTTTCTGATGTTCAACCCAATAATGAACTTAGAGAAACATTATCTAAAAAATCTGACGAAGAACTGATGGAAATATTGAAAGGGCTTGACTTAAGAAGAGCCAAAGATATAGACCCTAAGAATTCCAGAAGAATAATAAGAGCCATAGAGATAGCCGTAACTCTTGGAAAAGTGCCAAAACTAAAAAGTATACCGAATAGATTTGATACCCTTTTTATAGGATTGACTCTTCCTCCAAAAGAGTTGAGAAAAAAGATAAAAGACAGACTAATAAAACGCATGAAAAAAGGCATGTTATCTGAAGCGAAAAAGCTCCATGAAAAAAACGGGCTATCTTGGAAACGCATGAATGAACTCGGACTTGAATATCGCTATCTAGCTTTATATCTTCAAAATAAGATAGATAAGAAAGAGATGCTTGAGAAATTAGAAACAGAGATATGGCATTATGCAAAAAGACAAATAACTTGGTTCAAGAAAGATAAGAGAATAAAGTGGTTTGAGCCAAAAGATATAGAAAAAATAAATAAAGAAATAGAAAACTTTTTATCTTAAGAATATGTGATTTTTATAAAAAATCACCAGCAACAAGTGCTGATGTATTGATTTTTATGCTTACTATTATATTATATTAATAATAAGCATAAACATTATACCTCCTTCTCTTTCTCTTATTCGTAGAGAAACTCGCCTTTTCAACAATCCCAACCATCAGACTGCCATCAGGCAAGATTTGATGATAGAAACTGGTGCCGTTTGACAGACACCAATTTATGGCCATACCCATCTCTCTGTCATCGAGAATAGGGTATATCAAACAATACCTGTCTTCACCATGCCAGATGGGGTTGTCAAAGCATGTCGTCTTCGTCCATGCCACGAAATCTGCATAAGTATTCAATTTGCACAAACCGGGAATATCCGCTGTTGTCGTATCATTCATAAATTTAATTGATTTGATTGTCTGAAATCTACACACTGAGGTTTTTGTTCACGCCTACACTACTCTAACATAATATATAGAAAAGTCAAAAAAGATACTGATTCAACAAATGAGTGCAGAAATTCATAATAAGAGAGAAACAACAAAATTTCTGCGGGCGATGGAGGAATCGAACCCCCGATATTTCTTTTGGAGAGAAATGTGATACCTCTTCACCAATCGCCCTAACGAAAATACTATACCATATCCAACGAAAAATCGCTCTCTAAATTGACTTAACATAAAGTCAAAGCTAGAAAGTGTAGCTCCTTGATTTCTCGAATTTCTACTTCCCTACTTCTTCGCCTCTTTGAAAACAACATGCTTGCGAAGAGATTTGCTGTATTTCTTTAGTTCTATTTTCTTTTCCACGGTTTTTTTATTCTTTCGTGTTATATATATTTCTCCTGTGTCTTTGTTTCGGAGAGTGATGAGTTTATCTTGGGACATATTAATGCTGTAAAAGTTAGTTATTTGTTAAATTGAATGCTAAATGTAATGTTGACATACTCTACATTATTTTACATTATAATGCAATGGATTAAATGATGGTAAATAATTGACTACATAAATCATAAATGATAGTATATCAGCATTGAGCTTGCGGGGTATAAATTCCCCTCATCGGCATTAGAGCTGGGGGCAAGTTCTGCAAAGATCTCCGAAAGGAGATTTTTGTATTTTTATGTGTATTGTTTATCCATAATACTCCAGAAATGATAATTTCCACTACCAATCTTACGCAGAATCATTTTTACTATCCTCTCATCAATTTTTCTTGAAAGAGCCATGTATTCAATTTGACCATATTCTTTACTATGTATAATTCTGACATCTTTTTTGATCACATTACTATTTATAATTTGTGGAATATATTTAATTAAAAATAATTTTCTAAATTGTTCATCTATTGAGCGTAATTTCCTATCCTTAATCAAAAGATGAGAAAAACCACTATCTCCAAATATAATAAAGTCATTATCAATATGTTTACATCTAATCTTTTTTAAATTCTTATAATATCTTCTCGTGTCTTCAAGAAGCTTTTTGTATGAATTCCTTAACATTTCCCCATCATACATACTTAAGATAAAATTCTGATAAAAAAATTCTAAAATTTTGATAAAATTTTCAGTTCAGAAATAAAAAATAAAGGTTGTCAAATTTTTTCATAATTCCTCTTTCCTATTTGCCAAAAGGAAAGTGCCGCCAAGCTTTCGCAAAGCGGCACAATTTTGTTTACAAACCAATGTTATGTTCGGCAACTCTCACTTGAGAGTGCCGAGAGAGGATTAGCCTTTAGGCTCTACGATCGCCGGAACGACTGGAGTGGCACCGCCTCCACCACTCTTTCTCAATTCATTATATTCTGGGCCGGTGTAGAGTGTTTGGGGTTTTCCAAACCGTGTCCAATTGAATCGAACACGATAGGTCCCTATTTCTAAGACGACAACGTTTAGTTGCACCTCAGCAGGATCAATGATGATGACCGTCCACGATACACCATCCTGTGTGTACAACACCTCAGAAGGTCTATCGAACGATATTCCATTCTCTTGGACAATTCCCACCACATCAAATGTGATCTCAGCAGTGGATGTGACCTTCAGAAGAAGCGTCGGACGATTCCAAGTCTCAATGATCCTAACGATCTGAGACTCCGGAGCCGTACCAGTCGTGACGACATGGTGTCCTTCGATCGCCCATGCCGAGTCCGGCTCCGTTGTGGATGTGGGACTCTGACCAATCGGTTTTGACAATTGGTAAGTCATGACACTTTCATCTTCAAACCTGACCACCAGGATTCCGTTAGGAGATCCAGCCATCCACGGAGGAAAAAATGGATGACCCTGTCGAACTTCCAATGGATACCTCCGCGCGGTGGTTCCATCTTTCTCACTTATGGCCAGCACTTCTGCTGACCTGACATTTGATAGAGGCAACCGAACGGAACTTATCCAGATGTTGTATTGGGGAACCGACCCCGCCAGCGAACTGGCGATGTATTCAGCCCTACCATTGAACACCTGATTCCCGTCTTTGTCTTGTAGGTCGATGTCCCCGACGACCTTGTCATCGGGATTCGTCAGACGATAGACGAACTCAATATCGAAAAGCTTATTGAGTACATCTTCAGCACCATTCCCAGTGACTTTCTCGGAGAAAGTAAACCTTTCCGGAAAGTCCCAGTCCATACTGTCCGAGTAAACCGACCGATACCCATAAGTCACTGACACTAACGCATACTCGCGCAAGGCATCCTGCGACTGAATTGGCAGGGTAACCGGTGACGGTTGGATTTGGGCGCCGGCGATGGCGGACCAGTACAATGTGACAATAATCAAGCACAGACCAATGACCGACTTTACTGCATTTTTTAACTTATTTTTCATTTTGCTGAACCTTTCACTTTTACCTACCATCATCTGGCAAGCAAGGCGTTTTTACCTTCTTTGTTTTTGTTGTTTTCTGAACTGCACCGAAACTACTTGACCGACGACTGCGACCGGCGAGATTCCGGCATGACTGGAGTCGGCGACTTTTCTGACATCGGAGCAAACTTTGCAGTCGCTCCTTTGTCATGAATAATCACCGACCCGTCATTCTGGAAGATGACCGCATTCGCGACCACATTCGTTGCCGAAATCTTCTCCGAACCCACCACCTCCGCTGTCTTAACGACAGCATCAGGTGCCTCCTTTGACCCCTTGAAAAAAAACGAAGCCGAGAGGACGACTAGAATGGAGAGGACTAACGCCCCCGCCACCACAGGTCTCACTTCCCGTTCCTTTTTCTCAAGAGCCAAATTTTGCCTTTTTTTGTTATTGTTCATAACCGTTCTTTCCTTACCGCATCTCTTGCCCATGACACACCACGCCTTCGCATCTGCGAAAGCATTTTTAACATTGGTTTGTCAAAGAGCAAAAGATAGACTAGAAACTCTATTAAAGTTTCACATCTTCTTGTTTTAAAGCTCCCAATAGACTAGCACAAAGGTATATATAAGTCAAGGGGTCGTAAGATATACCTAGAAAAGCTACAATAGAGCCATGAAATCATGGTTTAAGAAACTGCTGAGAAAAAACAATAATATTTCTCCTTTAATTACAGTGTCTATATCAAAATCGGCGCTTATTCATAATCTCAATGAATTCCGTAGAATAAGCATGGCTCTGGACACAAAAAGTCCAGTTGCCCCAGTCTTAAAAAGTAACGCTTATGGTCATGGACTCGTCCTAATCGCCAAGGTATTGAAAGATGAGAAAATTTCTTTTCTTGTAATTGATTCTTATTTTGAAGCTAGACACTTGAGAAATGAAGGTATCAAGACTCCACTTCTCATTATTGGTTATTCAAATATAGAAACTATATTAGAGAATGATTTGAAAGATGTGCGATTCACAATCACAAGTATTGACACTCTCAAAGAATTGGAAAATAAAATCTCTGGCAAATATCATGATAAATATAAAAATAAAATAAAATCAAATAAAAAAATAACAATTCATCTTAAAATAGATACGGGCATGCATCGCCAAGGAATCTTGTTTGAAGAAATTGACACAGCTTTCAATATTATAAAAAAATCAAGGAATATTATTCTTGAAGGAATATGTTCTCATCTAGCCGATGCTGATAGTGTTGATTCTAGATTTACAGATAGTCAAATATCTGTTTGGAATAAAATAGTAGACGAAACTAGAAAACACTTTCCTTCTCTTTTATATTGGCACATAAGCAATACAGCTGGACATTCTTACAAAGACGCAAAAGCAAATCTCACTCGTCTTGGTATCGGACTCTATGGCATCAAATGCAATACGGATTACAAAACAAATCATATAGAGAAAATAGAATCTTCAATCAATTTGATGCCAGTTCTTGAAATGACGACATACATAAGCGAAATAAAAAAAATAAAAAAGGGGAAGTATGTCGGATATAACTGTACATTCAAAGCTCCACAAGATATGACTATAGCTACTATCCCTGTTGGATATTATGAAGGAATTGATAGACGACTTTCAAATAAAGGAGTAGTGAAGATCGATAATTATTTTGCACCTATTATCGGTCGCGTCAGTATGAATATTACAATCATTGATGTTTCAAATATTCCAGATGTTAAAAGAGGAGATGAAGTTATCGTCATAAGCAAAAACACTGAAGATAGAAACTCCATCAAAAATATTGCAAAAGATTGTGGAACTATCCCCTACGAAATAGCTGTGCATATTCCTGCGCATTTGAGGAGAGAAGTGGTGGAGTAATATTTATTCTTTTTAATCTGATTTAAATGTCAAGCTATTTCTCCCCAGTTTGACAAAATTTTTCTCCAATCGGAAGTAGATTTTTAACTTGCTCAGCAAGTTTTTCAAATTGTTCTTCTTTATTCTTATTTTTATAACTAAACCAATGTGAAAATAACTGACCTCGTGGTTTCAATCTTATTCTATTTTTACCAAATGAAAGATAAGATCCATTAAGATTCTCAAAAGAGATACTTCTTGCAAACTCAGGAAGTTCTTTATCGGAATCATTTGTACGAGCAAATTCAACTACAAAACTTCCTCCAGATTTATTGAATTGAAAAGAAACAAAACTTAACAAATTTTCTTGTTTTCTTCTGAAGTAAGGAAAAATACCAATAAATCCAACGCTCATCAATTCTGGCACAACAATTTTATTTAGATTAACAATCATCAATTGCTTCGAATTTTTAATTTTCTTCTTTTTTATAAAATAATCAAACATATGGTTTATACTTTTGTGCGCCGGGTTGGATTCGAACCAACGAAGGAGTAAACCAACAGATTTACAGTCTGTCCTCGTAGACCGCTTGAGTACCGGCGCATTTTATAAAATCAAGGAATCGTCGTTGATGCTTAGAATTTTTAGGAATAATTTCCTTAAAAAATCTTACTACATCTTTGACACGTGTTATATAAATCTTATTTACACTGATTCTTGATGGAGTATATCCTAACTTAATAAGCATTGTATGTAAAGATTCTAAAAGAGGGTTAGAATAATTTGTAAAAGAAATTTGGATTCCAAATTTCAATTTATAAATAGATCCATCGGTATCAAAAAAACCTCTCACAAATGCTTTCATAAACTCTGTCTTAAGAAAAATCCAACTAGGAATATCTACTTGTTCTTTAACCTTATCATGAACCATGCCTTCTTTGAGTAACCATCGAGCTACTATTACAGATCCAAAATATACATTTCTATATTTATTATCTCTATCATCAGTGCTTCTCGTGAAAACAGAAGGGGTAGTCTGAAATACTTTTTGCATAACATTACTTACATGATTCACATAATCTGACTCTTTCGTACCAAGAGTAACAATTATCTGGGTAAGACTTACATGACCATCTCCAAACATGATTCCAAAAAATTCAGCTAAATCAGTATTATATCCGTCCGGTAATATTACTTTTCTTGATGAATTATTATATCCCTTTTTTAAATGACGAAGTGAGGGAAAATGTAATCGTTTTAATCTTTTATGTACCGTTGGTGCTGCAATTGATAACTTTTTAGCTATTTCATACATAGAAAGATTCTCAACTACATAAAGTTGATGTAGTTCATTTTTGTATTTCTTTTTTTCCTCTTTAGTCCATTTTCTTGCCATATAATTATTTATAGTAATTAACCACTATACTACGATGATTAAGTATAGCACTTTTTCTAAGCAATATACGAGATATCTCTACACCCCCACTCTTTTTCCAATTTCTTTTATCAAAATAGAACTCTCCCCTTTTCTTTTATTTCTGACCTCAAAAGAAAACTCTTCGGCATTTTTTGATTCATTATTTGTGCTTTTATCTATTTCTTTATTTAATCCTTTATTCGTTTCTTTATTTATCTCTTTACTTTTCTCTTTTGTCTTCTTCGTACTTACAATTATCGTGCCTCCTTTTGTAATGCTTTGAGATATCATGAGTCCAGCTACCGGCGTAAGAATCTTATTTTGTATGAGTCGCTTCAAAGGTCGTGCTCCGTAATGTGGATTGTATCCTTCTTGAGCAAGATGAGATAGAACTTCAGGAAAGACTGTTAGATTTATATCTTTGGTCTTTAGTCGTTCTATGACAGCATCTACTTGTATCTTTACAATTTTCTCTATTGATTCTTTATTCAAAATATCAAAAAGAATAATATCATCCACGCGGTTTAGAAATTCTGGGCGAAAATTGTCCTTGAGCGAATTCATGACTTTGGTTTTAGCATCATCATAATTATCCTTTTCCACATCCACTTCACCTTTTGAAAAGCCAATTTTTTCCATTTTTTCTATAAATTGTGCGCCAATATTTGAAGTCATGATGATAACAGCATTTTTAAAATTGACTGTTCTGCCTTTTGAATCTGTCAGACGACCATTGTCAAGAACTTGCAAAAGAATATTAAAAACTTCAGGATGAGCTTTCTCTATTTCATCAAAGAGAATAACAGAGTAAGGACGATGACGAACCATTTCCGTCAAATTTCCTCCTTCATCATGACCGACATAACCTGGAGGAGCGCCTATGAGTTTTGAAACAGAATGCTTTTCCATGAATTCGGACATATCCACGCGTATGAGAGCCCTTTCATTATTAAAAAGGAATTCCGCCAACGCCTTGGTGAGTTCAGTCTTTCCGACTCCGGTAGGACCAAGAAATATAAAAGAGCCGATAGGACGATTTGGGTCGGCAATGCCAGCACGAGAACGCTTGATTGTATCAGAGATTTTCTTGACTGCTTCATTTTGCCCCACTATTCTTTTCTTCATCTCTTCCTCCATACGAGAAAGTTTGAAGACTTCTTCTTCCATCATTCTTGATACAGGAATACCAGTCCAACGAGAAACCACATCGGCAATATCTTGCTCTACAATTTCTTCTTTCAAAATCCTTCTTGAAGACTGGAGTTTCTTCAATCTCTTGCTCTTATTTTCAAGCTCTTTTTCCAAAGAAGGAATCTTGCCATAACGAATCTCAGCGGCTTTGGAGAGGTCAGCCCTTGCTTCAGCCGACTCTGCTTCAAGACGAAATGTCTCAAGTCCTTTCTTTATCTTTTTTATATCGGTAATAGTGTCCTTTTCATTTTTCCACTTGAGCTCAAGTTCTGAAGTGCTTTCTCTAAGGTCGGCTATTTCCTTTTCTATATTTTGCATTCGCGGTTTCATCGCCTTACCTGATGGCTTGTCAATAT
>Ga0209542_10016660_pt1 | contig 12160 bp, 12 predicted proteins | sample RifCSPhighO2_01_FD_184028 | JGI IMG/M metagenome (GOLD analysis project Ga0209542, IMG submission 184028) | Soil microbial communities from Rifle, Colorado - Rifle CSP2_plank highO2_0.1 (SPAdes) (version 2) | ecosystem: Environmental > Terrestrial > Deep subsurface > Rock core/Sediment ...
GCAATTTCTTGGCCTGCGTGGCCTTGGAGCGCTAGATATTTAAAACAAATACAAATCCTAAAAGAAATCCCTTAATGCGGGGGTGGCAGAGCCTGGTCAAATGCGGCAGACTCAAGAGATTTGAGTTACGAGGCGAAAGCCGATGAACTAAGAAATCTGCTCCCTTAGCGGGTTCGCAGGTTCGAATCCTGCCCCCCGCAGATTTTTACAAAAAATCTGGTAAAAAGTGTGTGGCATAAAGCCACACGAAAAACTAAACTTCAACACCTCCTGCTATTGCTTTAATTAGTATTTTAGAATTAGATTTTTTAAGATTAAATTGTCTAATTATTTCTTCATTATTTATTGGCTCAAATTGAACAATTATGAGACTATCAACAGATTGTGAATATTGATCTATTTGTCCAAGCAATCTTTGTACTTGTCCCGTACTTGAAAGGTCTTTTTTTGTTTCAATTGCTATTTTATGATTATCAATAATAAGTAAAATATCCAGTCTCAACCCAGATAAGAGTTTCTTTTCTCTTTCAACAACACAATTAGTAAAGTTATGCTTTAAATCACCTTCTAAATATCCTTGTAATTGCATCTGATAATCTTTCTCAGATTTATATTTTTTTAATGTAGTAAAAGCTGTTATAGATTTAACAATTAAGGAAACTTTTTTTGATAATTCATCAGTAGATTCTTCTTGCACTTTTTTTATCCCATAGTCAACTTCATTTTTTCTCAGTTTATATTTTTCTTCTATTATCATAATATCTCTATTTAGATGATTTGCTAAATCTATTTTTTCCATAATTTTTAAATTTGTAGAGAGTGAATCAGAGGATACTTTGTTAGCTATCGCTTTTATATAATCTATCTTATCCAATTTAATCTTCCTTCGCTTAAATTCAAGAGTACCAGGCACAAGTTCTGTCACATATTCCAAATCATTAAGACCGCAATTCGAAGCTAATCTTTTAAGTTCTTCTACTGATAGTTTTGATAAAATTTCTTTCTTTATATTTGTAATTTCTTGAGACCTTTTATTGCCTAAATTTGCTATTTCAATAGCTTTTTTTGTTTTATCTCCTATATCTTTTAATTTGTCGAATAGTCCCATTTTTTTAAATTATAGTATCTGCAATTTAAATTTATCCACAAATTACTCTATCTCCTTTAACTTCCCCTTAAAATCAGAAATCTTCCTGTAACCTTTTCTTTCCATAACTTCAGAAAGCTCCTTTTTTATTCTTGCAAAGCAGGACGGACCTTCCATCATGAGTGCGCTTGCTGTCTGTACAGCATCTGCACCAGCTAAAATATATTCAAATGCATCCATTCCGCTCATCACCCCACCGACACCAACTAATTTAATATCTTCATTCAATCTTTTTCGAAGTGCATAAATATTTGCAAGCCCTGTGGGTTTTGTATAAGCTCCACCGACACCACCAAGGCCTCCTTTTGGTTTTATGACAACCTGCTCTTTTTCAGGATCAATAATTAGAGAATTACCTAATGAGTTTATCGAGCACACATAATCAGGTTGATGATTGTTCAAAATTTTTGCAATTTGGTCAAAATGCACTATATCAAAATAAGGCGGAAGCTTTACTCCCCAAGGTTTTTTTCCCATACTCTTTGCTCTTGCCAATAATCCATCCATTGCTTCAAAATCATATCCAACAATGGGTTTTCCTATTGTATTTGGAGACCCCGGATTGAATTCGAGCATATCGACATCTTTTGCTACAGACAAATCTTTTAGCATTACAAAATTTTCTTCAGATTTTATTCCAGAAAAACTAATGAGGTAAGGTTTCTTTGATATTTTTTTAAGCTGGCTTGCAAATTCAATATATTTCTTGTAGCCAAGATTCTCAAGACCATTCGAATTTATTGTTCCCCATTTATTTTGATAATATTTTGGATGAGGATTGCCTTCCCTTGCTTCTAATGTGCAAGATTTTGAAAGAACTGCGCCAGCTTCTGAGTCTGCCAGGTCTTTAAGCTCTTCAAAAGTTGTGCACCATGCTCCTGCAGCATTCCAAATGCATGCATCAAACTTTATACCACCTATCACACTGCTTAGATTCATCAAAAAGCTGTTGTCTCCAGTCATAATATAAACCTTTTTAAATTTAGAACAGATACTTCGGGAATGCCTATCGAAATCTGCACTGTTTCTGGATTTAATGAAGTCGGCAGGAACATGACAGCCATCAATGTAGATGGCGATGTTATAATCTGTGATATGGGTCTGCACATGGAAAATTATGTCAGGTTCACAGAAGACCAGGAGATTGAAAACTTCAATGCAGAAGATTTGCTGAAGGTTAATGCCGTTCCGGATATGAGGCCTATCGAGGATTGGAAAGATAAGGTAAAGGCAATAATCCCAAGCCATGCTCACCTTGACCACATTGGCGCAATACCATTTTTGGCAAATGAATTCCATGCACCGATTTTATGCACTCCATTTACTGCTGCTGTACTTCAAAGCATGATTAGAGATAGAAAGACTCCTTTTAGAAATCAGATTAGGTCATGTGCAATCAATTCAATTTATCATTTATCGAAAAATATTACTCTTGAATTTGTTGAAATAACACACTCGACGCCACATACAGCATTAATCTGCATCCATACAAAATATGGAACTGTGATTTATGCCAATGACTTCAAGCTTGATCTTTATCCTACAATCGGAAATAAGGTAAATTTTAAAAAGCTAAGAAAGCTAGGAGAAAAAGGAGTACTTGCTCTTGTAATTGAGTCAACGTATGCATCACTTGAGCAGAAAATGCCTTCTGAATCTGTCGCAAGGCAAATGCTGATGGATGTTCTTTTGGGAACCGAGACAAAAGATCATGCAATTTTTGTAACTACTTTCTCAAGTCACATCGCAAGGCTGAAAGCAATCTATGAATTTGGAAGAAGCTTGGGAAGAAAAGTCGTCTACATGGGAAGAAGCATTGACCGATACATGTATGCTGCAGAAAAAGTAGGGCTTCTCAATCTATACAAGAAAGCCAAGGTATTGAGATTTAGCAGACAAATGGCAAATGAACTTAAAAAAATTGACAGGGATGGCAGAGGAAAATACTTAATAGTTGTTACAGGTCATATGGGAGAACCAAAGGCCGTTCTTTCAAGAATTGCAAGAGGAGAAATGGGATTTAAGTTTAAGCCAGATGACCAGGTTATTTTCTCAAACAGAGTTATTCCAACTCCGACAACAATTGCAAATAGGCAGGCATTAGAACAGGATCTCAAAGCGCACAAAGTAAGGATATTCAAAGATATTCATGTCTCTGGCCATGCAGCAAGAGAAGATTTGAGGGATATGATTGATATGCTGAAGCCAAAACACATTATTCCTGCGCATGGAGATGTACATATGACTGCAGCCCTTGCAGGGTTGGCAAGGGAAATGGGCTATGTCTCAGAAAAAACTATCCATATTATGCAAAATGGTGACAGGATAAAACTTCAGTGAAGTTTTTAATATCTTAATAAACCACATATCCGCATGGAAATTACAGGGCTTGGAATAGGGTTGGCGTTATTTCTATTTACAGCTTTTTTTGCTTACTTCGTATCTGTTAGAATCGGCCTTGGAGTTGTTATTACTGAAATACTTCTTGGTATTCTTTTAGGTCCTAGTTTGTTTGGAGTTGTTCCTTATGGCGAGGGCATTCAGCTCGTTGGGGAGTTAGGGGCGATTTTTCTTCTCTTTGTTGTAGGCTTCGAGGTAAATTTTAAGGAGATATATACAATAAGGAATATGATAATCGCTTTTTTTGGCGTACTTGTGCCTTTTACAGCCGGATTCTTTCTGGCTGCAATTTTTGGCTATTCAACAATTCAGGCCATGTTTATTGGGACGGCTTTGACTGCAACAAGCATAGCAATTACAGCTTATACTTTGAAAGAATTAAAATACCTTAATACGCCTACAGCAAAAGCAATTATCGGCGCAGCTGTAGTTGATGATGTTCTTGCACTTTTATTTTTATCAATAACAACAAGCATATCGGCAAATGAGTTTTCTGTTTTTTCAATTGGATTTAAAATCATGATTGCTGTTTTATTTGTTGTCTTAACAATCTTAGCTGCGCCATTAGTTCAGAAATTTCTCCAGTGGGGAGATAAATGGGGAAAGAAAAGTGGGCAAGACAGGGTCGTGCTCATTTTGGCTGTAGCATTGGCATTTGCCTATAGTTCAATTGCTGAAATTATAGGTCTTTCAGCAATTGTTGGGGCGTTTATGGCTGGTGTTACAATGCACGGTCTTAATTTAAAGGAAGCAAGGGAAGGCGCTGAATACCTTGAGATGGTTTTTGCAGCAATATTCTTTGTTTCAATAGGGGTAATTGTCGATGTCAAGCAGATAGTCATAAGTACTTTCTTTTTCCTCTTAATCGCTGTTGCAATTTTAAGCAAGATAATAGGCTGCATGCTGCCATCGGTTTTTATGAAATTTAATAAAAAAGATTCTTTCATTATTGGCGTAGGAATGATGCCAAGGGGAGAAATTGCTCTTGTTGTGGGATTAATAGGAATCACTAGTGGGATAATAGACCAGACTCTTTATGGTTCAATAATCGCGATGACTATAATTACAACCATTCTTGCTCCGGTTATGCTATCAATTATATTAAAAAAACGTAACCAAACCTTTAAATACTGACAGCCTTGGCATGGCAGAGGGTGTGGTATGAAGCTGACTTTAGCAGAACCGAAATATCTCAAGGACAGCATTAGCATTATTTCTGACCTTGTAAATGAAGCTCAGTTCAAGATAACTAAGGATGCAATCGAATTAGTCGCAATGGACCCGGCTAATGTTGCAATGGTCATATTCAAGCTTTGGTCAAGCTCATTTACAGAGTATGATGTCGATAAGGACGTTAGTCTTTCCTTAAATCTAAGCTATCTCAAACAGATATTAAGAAGAGCCAAGCCAACAGATATGATAACTCTGGAGATGGATACTCCAAGCAAGCTTAAGATAACATTTCGCTCAAAGTCAGTAAGGACATTCAGCCTTTCAATTATTGACACTCAGGAAAAGGAACAAAGAATTCCGCAGCTGAGCTTTCCAGTTTCTGTAGAAACGCAGGCAGAAGTGCTTAACGAGGCCATTGAAGACGTTGACATAGTCTCTGAGTCAGTCAGTTTTCAGGTTGAGCAGGGAAAATTCTCAGTTCATGCCGAAGGCGACATGAGTAATGCTGTAATTGAGATAAAAGCAGGAGACAACACTGCAATAAAGGCAGCCAAAGAGCCTGTAAGATCAAAATATTCTGTAGAATATCTCAAGAAAATGATCCAAGCAGGAAAAATCGCAGATGCGGTGAGGATACAATTCAACAAAGATTATCCATTAAGGCTTGATTACCATACTGTTGACAGGGTTATGCTCAGTTTTGTTCTTGCGCCAAGAGTGGATAACGACTAGAAAAGTTTTAATAGCTTCTAGAAAAACAAAATCGATGGCTTTTTTACAGAAGATGTATAGGCACCGTTTCGAGGGTGACGACAAATTTAGAACCATGATGTATGATGTCCTTTGCAAAGTCTTTTTCCAAAAATTCATCCCTAAAAATTCCACCGTACTCGATGTTGCAGCCGGACATTGCGAATTTATCAATGCTATAGAGGCAAAAGAAAAGATTGCATTGGACCTTAATCCAGATGTTAAAAAATATGCCTCTAAATCTGTAAGAGCTATAATACAAAGCTCTGTTAATATGAAATCTATAAGGTCTGAAAGTGTTGATGTTGTTTTTTGCAGCAATTTTTTTGAACACTTGGAAAGAAAGGATATTGTAAAAACAATAAATGAGATATACAGGGTATTAAAAAAAGGGGGCAAGCTCCTTGTCTTGCAGCCAAATATCAGATATTGCGCCAAGGATTATTGGATGTTCTTTGATCATATTACTGCACTAGATGACAGGAGTACCGTTGAAGTATTGGAATTGAACGGATTTTTAGTAAAACTAAATATGCCGCGTTTTTTACCATATACCACAAAAAGTAGCCTGCCAAAATCTTTATTTTTACTCAGATTATATTTGAGGCTTCCAATTGTCCAAAGATTGGTTGGAGGTCAGGCATTCATAGTAGCAGAAAAATAACTCTTATATGGAACGCATTCAAAAAATAATATCGCTATCTGGTTTATGCTCTAGAAGAAAAGCTGAAGATTTAATCTCAAAAGGAAAAGTCATTGTCAATGGGAAAAGAGCAACAATTGGTCAATCTGCAGATCCTGAAAGTGATATTATAACAATTGAAGGAAAACATCTAAAAAAACAGCCTAAGAAATATTATCTTCTTAACAAGCCCAAAGGCTATGAAACAACAATGAAAAGTACAGCAGGACTGCCAACTGTTGCTTCATTGCTAAAACCCAATGTCCGTGTAGTTCCTGCCGGTAGGCTTGATACAGATAGCAGAGGACTTTTGATACTAACTAACGATGGCGAGCTGTGTAATCGAATAATGCATCCTCGCTATGAAATTGACAAAGTTTACGAGGTAAAAATCAATGGAAATGTTCCAGATGAAAAAATAATTCAGCTAAGAAAAGGCGTAAAGCTTGAAGATGGAAGGACAAGACCGTGCAAAGTCGAGATTGTTGAAAGAAAAAAAGGATTGACTGTTCTAAGAATGACTCTACACGAAGGCAAGAAAAGACAGATCAGGAGAATGATACAAGCGATAAATTTTCATGTTAATGATTTAGTGAGAATCAGAATTGGTAATTTATCGATAAAAAATCTGAAAGAAGGGGGCTATAGGGAATTGACTCCTAAAGAAGTCAACGAGCTTAAGAAGATATTGAAAATGGAATAAATATCAACCTGCGCGGCGATTGAGCGCATATTATTATTCAGAAAATTATTTTGTCCTCTGGCGGACAGCCTATAATTAATTCTTCTTTATTTCATGTCCGCCAAATTCATTTCTGAGCGCAGCACAAAGTTTGGCAGAAAATGAATCTTCCTGCCTCGATCGATATCTTGCAAACAAGGCCAAAGTTGACATCATAAAGGGGGTATTTGTCCTTAGGGCTTCTTCTATTGCCCATTTTCCTTCGCCGCTATCAGAAACATATCCTTTAATTCCGTCTAGTTTCGCATCCTTACTAAATGCGCTTTCGCAAAGTTCCAGCAACCAGCTTCTTACAACGCTTCCCTGGTTCCAAATAGATGATACTTTTTCAAAATCAATATCATACGGGCTATTTTTCAATAGTTCAAAACCTTCGCCATATGACTGCATAAGTGCATATTCAATTGCATTATGAACCATCTTGACATAGTGACCGCTTCCCACAGGACCCATTAAACCATACCCGTTTTCTGCTGCAAGAGATTTGAATATTGGTTCAACTTTATTGTAGGTATTTTTATCTCCGCCAATCATTAGGCAGAATCCCTTTTCCAAGCCCCAGATGCCTCCTGATGTTCCGCAGTCAAGGAATTCTATGCCTTTTTCTGCGCAAAGTTTTCCTCTTCTTACCGAATCATTATAATTGGAATTTCCGCCTTCTATTATTATATCACCTGATTTTAGCAAAGGAATCAACTCGAGTAAATGTTCTTCTGTAATTGGTCCAGAAGGTAGCATCAGCCAGACAATTTTCGGAGTTGGAAGCTGTTTTACAAGCTCTTCTATTGTCCTTGCTCCTTCAACCCCTTGAGGAATTACCTCCTCTACTTTGCTATAAGTCCTATTATTTGCAACAACATAGTGGCCTTTCTTAATCAGGCGAAGAACTATCCCCTTGCCCATCCTTCCAAAACCAATGACACCGATTTTCATGTTCTGTTATTATATGCAATACTATAAAAGAGTATCTTCACAACCTTTAAATAAAGTTATTATGGCACTAATCTTATGGGGGATTTAACTGAAGAGGAAAAGAAGGTTCTTGCACCTTTTGTAACGAGCACAGAAAGAAATATTTTTGTTCTAACAAATCTTCCCGAAGTTATCAAAGGTGCATTATTTTCCAGATACAGCAGATCCACAAAAAGCCTTAGAAGATTATTAATTGATGAATTCCTCAAGGACCCTCAATCAGGTCTTTCTCAACTTTCGGCAAATACATCACAATCCGAAGAATTAAGAAAAGCGATAAAGAAAGCCCAGGATTTCTATGACAGAGTTCTGGATGGTTATGGTGACGATTCTGTTGGAGAGCTAGGTGGAGCTCATGTTGCAATTGAAAATGTATCAATAATAGCCACAAAAATAATCCAGGATGCAAGAATTGGCGGCTCACCATTAGAAAAATCAACAAGATATGTCTGGTTTGACCAGAAAGTTGATGGAGATTATCTGTTTTACAAAGAACCAAAAATCATGAATTCAAAACACAAGGAACTTTATCTCTCAATTAACAGAAGATTGTTCCAGACTTATGCAGATTTGGTTGCGCCAATTACAGAATTCGTAAAAAAGAACTTTCCTTTGGAAGATTTCGCATTTTTCGATTCTCAAACTAAAAAAGAGATACCTTATTCAGAAATAAGTGATGAAAAAATGAAAAAAAGAGCGCAAATAGCCTATAACGCAGCAGTTAGATCAAAGGCCTGTGATTTATTACGTGGCCTTTTGCCAGCAAGTACCCTTACAAACATGGGAGTTTATGGCAATGGAAGGTTTTTCCAGGGATTATTATCGAGATTATTTCAAAATGAACTTTCAGAACCGCAAATTATTGCTAAAGAAATGAAAGAAGAGCTTGACAAGGTCATTCCTTCGTTTGTAAGGCGTGCTGCAAAAAGTGATTATTTGGAAAAAGCAAATAAGCAGGCCCAAAAGCTTGCAAAATCACTAACAGATTCAATAAAGCCCTTAGGTGTAAAGCCAGTTGTGCTTGTAAATTACGATAAAAACTTAGAAGACGAATTGATTTCTGCAATACTTTATCCATATTCCAAGCTTTCAATGATGCAATTGAACGTTTTGGTACAATCAATATCACCAGAAGAGAAGCTGAAAATAATGAAGGAATACATTGGAGAAAGAAAGGCTAGAAGAGACAAGCCAGGCAGAGCTTTCGAGCATATTTATTACACTTTTGACATCCTTGCTGATTATGGATTGTTCAGAGACCTGCATAGGCATCGTGTTTTGACACAGCAGCGCCAGCTTCTAAGCACAGACCATGGATACGAATTGCCAGAAGAAATTGTGCAGGCGGGGTATGGAGATGTTTTCGAGCAAGCAATGAAGGAAGCAAAAGATGCGTACGATATCATCGCAAAAGATTTCCCCACTGAAGCTCAGTATGTCGTTCCGCTTGCTTACAAAATCCGATTCTACATGAAATTAAATCTCAGGGAAGCATTCCATTTGATTGAATTGAGAAGCACTCCGCAAGGCCATGCAGGATATAGAAAAATTGTGCAATTGATGTATAAGGAAATCGAAAAAGTGCATCCAGTTTTTGCAAAGGCAATGAAATTTGTCGACCTTAATGATTATCCACTTGGCAGGCTAAAGTCAGAAATGAGAAAGGAAGAGAAACGGGCTAATTTGAATAAATAGATTTATAAATAGATATTAAATTCTAAAATATGGGTGGTCGAATGTCAGAATATAGTCCTATAATTGAAGTTGATCAAGGTTACATATCCGTGGCTGGCATACCTTCTGGAAGAAAGGTCAAACAATTATTTGTCGATAATACAGGAACTTATTATTTAATCACTAATCCTCAATATGTTACTGAAGCTAAATTTGGAGTTCCAGATGTTTTTGTCGGTCAAGTGGGAGAAACAATGAATCTTGCACAATTATTGGATGTATCTATGGAAGGGAAACATCTAGATTTTAGAACTCATAGATATACTTATGAATTGGATATGAGAGATGGATATAAAGTTAAAGTTGATAATAACATATCAAGAACATTAGAACGTTTAATGTAAAATGTGATCAAATTAAGGCCGTCCGCCACTTGAGGACAAATTTATTTTTATTATAATTTTTTACTAAAATCTTTAGCGCTCAATCGCCGTGCGAACTATGAAACACTCTTCAACGCTTCCATCACTTCCGATAAAGTCGGATGGATGTGTATCATTTCTCTAAGGACATCAGTTGTCGGCGAAGCGCTGTTCATTAGAGCAACAAATTCATGTATGATATCATCAGCGTTCGGACCAATAATGAATGCGCCGACTATCTTATCAGTTTTTTTATCATACACAACTTTTACAAATCCACGGATATCTCCAATTATAGTTGCCCTGCCGGCTCTTTTGAATTCTGCTTTTAATATTCCAGTATCATAGCCTTTATCTTTTGCCTGTTGCTCTCCTAAACCAATACCTGCAATCGGTGGATCGGTAAAAACAGCATATGGCATCAAATCATAATTGATTGACATGCTAGTTCCGCCAAATGAGTGTTCCAGGCAAACTTTTGACTCTCTTTTAGCGCCATGGGCAAACGGACCTTTGCCATTTACATCGCCAATTGCATAAATATTAGGATTCGATGTCTGCATGAACTGGTTAACATCAATTGCTTTTCTTGCATCCAGCTTAACTCCAGCAGTCTCAAGATTTAGTCCTTCAATATTTGGAGACCTTCCAACAGAAAGCAATAGTTTCTCTGCTTTGTAAATCACTTTTTTAGAATTTGGATCTCTAACATCATTTGCTTCAACTACAACTTTTCCTTTCTGCTTTTTTATCTGCATTATGTTAGCATTTGTATGTATTTCAACACCTTCGTCAATGTATCCTTGCGTTAAATAGTCGGTAATATCCTGATCTAAAACAGCAAGACAGCGCGGAAGTCTCTCCAGAATTGTTACTTTACAGCCAAGACCGTTAAAAAAAGTAGCCAGCTCCATGGAAATATATCCCCCGCCAATTATTATCAATGATTTTGGAAGCTTCTCAAGCTTAAGTACATCATCACTTGTCATGAATCCAGTTTCTTTTAGCCCAGGAATTGGAAAAATTGTGGTCTTTGAACCTGTTGCGATTACTATTTTGTCTGCCTGATATGTTTCGTTGCCTGCCTGAATGGAATTAGGAGAAACAAACTTAGCGGGCTTTCGTATTACTGTCAGATTTGGAGCTTTGATACTGCCTTTTATGTGATTTTGGCCATCTTTCACAATGGCTTTCATCCTCTTCATTATTCCTTTGAAGCTATAGGACACTTTGCTTGCATTAACTCCAAATTCTTTGGCATTTTTTGCAAGATGATAAACATGTACAGAATGCAAAAGTGCTTTTGTTGGAATACAGCCGTAATTAAGGCATGTTCCCCCAATCATGCCTGGCTCTATCATAACAGTCTTCTTGCCATGGCTTGCAGCATATAATGCAGTTCGAAGACCACCAGTTCCCCCTCCAATAACCATGAAATCAAACGAAAGAACCATTAAATATTCATTGTCAATTATCGTTTATATAGTTGTTGTCAACACTCCTAAATGGCAGTTACATAAGATTTAAATACTATATTTCAGAACTAAAGCCCCATGTTCGGCTTCAAAAAGGACAAGCCTGAGAAAAAAACTGACGATAAGAAAAAGGTCAACCACGAAGACAACGAAGGTTGCCCTTTCTGCTAGGCTTTGTAGGAAAAGAGGTGTATAGGTGATAAGAAAGGCACTACTACCTGTTATATTGCTTATTTGCCTTTCAACAAATGCCTATGCCTTAAGCCTTGCCAAGGAAAATCTTTGGACAAATCCTTTAACTTATATTCTGATAAGCGCAGTAATTCTTGCGCTCGGCTCAATAATCGTTCTCCAAACATCAATCGGCCTAGGTCCTACACAAAAGAAAATGATTTTTTGGATTCTTGTTGGCCCTGTTATTGCAGCTACATTGTTTATGGCAATTCATACTTTATATGAAAATACTATTTCAGAAACAGGAGGCCCGGTTCATTGGCATATGGACTACCAGGTTTGGGCCTGCGGAGAGCGTCTAGATCTTGTTAATCCTAGAGGTCTCAACAATAAGATTGGAACACCCGTTCTCCATGAACATAATGACGACAGGATTCATGTAGAGGGAACGTTATTAAAGTTTTCAGAGGCATCTCTTGGCAAATTTTTTAATGTGATAGGTGGAGAGCTTACAGACAGCTCACTTAGCTATCCGGTTGTAGAAAAGGG
>Ga0209542_10016661_pt1 | contig 12158 bp, 10 predicted proteins | sample RifCSPhighO2_01_FD_184028 | JGI IMG/M metagenome (GOLD analysis project Ga0209542, IMG submission 184028) | Soil microbial communities from Rifle, Colorado - Rifle CSP2_plank highO2_0.1 (SPAdes) (version 2) | ecosystem: Environmental > Terrestrial > Deep subsurface > Rock core/Sediment ...
AATGCTTTGAGGTCAAAAGCGCATACAATGAACCTGGAGAAAATATAAAAATATACGAGCTAAAAAACAGCAAGGAAGAAGTAAGAAAAATAACCGAAATTATAAGAGAAGAGATAAAGAATAATACTCCTCTAAAAGAAACATGCGTTATATTCAGAACCCATCAACAATCAAACTTATTAAAAAAACACTTAGATTATGAAGATATCCCTTATAGTAGCATAAACAAAGAATCTCTATTAAAGATACCAGTGATAAAGAAGGTTAGAGCATATTTGACAGTTTTAGAAAAGCTATCAAATAAATCAAAAGGCGGAGACAGCTCATGGTGGGAAATATTCCACAGCTCGCTAAATAAAAAAGACTCAATAATAGTTTCAAGAGCAATAAAATCTCTTAGAGAAAAAGAATGTATAAGTCAAAGCATTATGGAAGAAAAAATAAAAGGAATATCAAAAGAAGGTCAAATAAAACTGGATGCAATAAGAAAAAGTATAAATTTATTGTTAAAAGAATCAAAATATGACTTAAAAGATTTAATCAAAAAATTATATGAAACATTAAACCTAAAGAATGAAGAAAAAGATAAGGAAGACAATAATTTTCTGGCTTTGGAAAGTTTTTATAAATTTGTTCTAGAATTCTCAGAATCAGATACTAATGACCTTGAAAATCTTGTTTACCATATAAATACAATAGAAGCACTGCAAATAACAATAGAATCTCCATCAATAGCAAAAGATGGGATTAGAATAATGACTAATCATGCGACAAAGGGCCTAGAATACGAAGCTGTAATAATGTCTAGTATGGCTCAAAAGAAATTCCCTATAGAAAAAACAATGATACAACAATCAGAAAACACAGCAAATAATAATATAGAAAAACAGATAATGGAAGAAAGGCGCCTTTGTTATGTTGGATTCACAAGAGCAAAAAAAAGACTATACATGACTCATGCCAAAGAATATGGGCAACGTAAATTCGAAGTAAGCCAGTTCCTAAAAGAGATAAATTACCAATCAAATAAAAATATAGAATACATAAAAGATGAGTCAGAATTATATCAAGAACCAAAAGATAACTCTATAAAAAAAGAAGAAAACATAGAAGACTATGAATTATCATTTTCCCCATCAGCATTACAAACCTTTGACGAATGTCAAAAGCGTTACGAAATGAAATACATATACAACATGCCTGATCAAACTCCTCAATCATGGGAAGCAATAACTCTTGGAACATTCATACATAGAGTTCTTGAAAAAATAGTTGAAAACAACTACAAAACTCTCAAAGAAGTGGAGGACTGTACAAAAATAATTCAAATTGAAGAACACAAAGATATCAAAATAGAAGAGGCAATTCCAATGATAAAATTATTCTTTGAAAGAAACAAATCAAAATATAATGAAAACTCAATGACTGAAAAACATCTTGAAACAAAAATAGATGGGGTAACTTTCAAGGGATTCGCTGATAGAATAGACATATCAGACAATGGAGAAATAACAATAATTGACTATAAAACAGGAAAATCAGACATCAAGCCAAAGTACAGAAACTGGCAGTTGGGGATATATGCACTAGGTTCAAAAAGATATGGAAATCCTAAAAAACTAATTTTAGATATGCTTCAAAAAGAACATCCATTGGAATTTGATTTAGACGAAAATGGAATAGCAAAAGAAATCCATAGCTCAAGAACAAGCTTCAGTTTAGAACAAGTAAAAAAAGAAATACTAGAAACGGCAAAGAAAATGATTGAAGCAAGAAAAACAGGCTTTAAGCAGTGCAATGTAGAAAAAAATTGTAACTTCTGTCAATCAATAATAAGTAATCAATAAAAATAAAGCTTTAAAACTGATAAAAATAAACAAATTAATGACTAACTATCTTCCATTATTTACAACACAAAAAAGCCTAGAGGAAATGCCTGAAATTAAAGAAAGTAGATATGTAACAATCAGAGGGTATGGAAACAGAGTTTCATTTATAGAATTGGGGAAAAATTTTGGAGAAGCATATGAAAAAATGGTTAAAAAGTTTTATGAATTTATCAATTGCCTTCCTGATAAAAATAATATCAAAAAATCGATGCACCGCCACACTTTAAAAGGTGTGGTTTGATTGGTGCTCGATTCATCAAAAACATACCTGTTTTTGAATGTGCTCAAGAATCAGGTGATTATTGACATTTGGATGCAAGCAAATTCTTCATAAACAGAATTTGTTGCACAGAAATTTGTAACTATCAACAAATTTCTTGTGCTCAAAGTGTTCAAGAGACACTTTGACATAGGGGATTTAGAATTCGGCCTATGTCAATGTGAATCAAAAAAAGAAGGTGAAGAACATATAGTTAAAGGCATAGCTTTCTGCATGCCCAAAACTACTTCAAATCCTCGGGCACCCTATATTCCTGCCAGTTAACATTCTTATTTTCTATGGCTTCTTTTACAGACTTTTCTACTCCAGATAATCTAGACTTTCCACTCTTTACTTCAACAAAACTAACACCAGTAACATTCTTCTCGTCAAGTCCATGAAAAACAATGAAATCAATTGGCTTTCCTATAAACTTGCATTCATTAGGGCTAAAAGGAAAATCAGGTAAATATGGAGCAAGCTGTTCAGAAAAATGCCCGGCAAGAACAGCCCTTGACCTTGAAATAGCATCCTCACGATGCAATGGCAATTGCTCCTGCCAGTGCCTCTCACGTCTAAAAGCTCCAAGAGTATGTCCAATAAAATATCCAATAAGCACAGCCACCAAAACAATAATTATAGTAATAATGTCAATCACCATGAAGGAAAAAAGTATGATGGGTTAATAAAATCTTTGAAAAATCACAAACCAAGTTCTTGTTTAATCTTCGCTAAATATTTCTCTAAATCCTTATAATCATTTTTTCTGTCAAGTAAACAAACAAGAATAATATTCGGTTCGATAACAACATAAATTAACCTAGTCTCTCTTTTCTGAATTGAAAACCTAATCCTAAAGACTTTTGAATAACTTTTAGAATGAATTCTCTTATTTCTGTAAGGGTTTTGTTTTAATAATTCAATTTTATCATTAATTATTCTTTTAGATTTATCATCCAAATCTTTTATCTGTTCAATGAAAAATTTTAATGCCTTAATTTGATAACTCATACATTCAATGCCTTTCTAAGTTCTTCCTCTGAAACAAGGTCTCCTTTTTTTAGAGATAACCCTATTAAAGAGTCCACTAATTCTATCTCCTTATCGGAAAAAGTCTCGTCATATTCATTCTTCTCGAATATTTTCTCACGCATGCTTTCAGCTGCCAGTTCCTGAATATTTCTGTAACCAAAGTTACGAGCATATCTTTGAGCAGCTTCCAATAGCTCTTTTGAAATTTTAAGGTTTATTTGTTCTGTTTCTATCATGATATCTATAGATATCTATAGATATTTAAGCTTTTTGGTTGGATTATCTCCGAAAATGAAAGAATACGAAGATGGGCCATGGGCAGGCCACTCACCCCTATTGAACGACTTTAGTGTGAACCAAGAGAATTATGGATTATCTCTTGCATCTTGTTAAGTTAAATGGAATCTAAAAAGATAAATTTTTATAGATATTCGCTTCCATGATTTATATGGGAGAACTTGAAGAAATTTACAAATATGGAACGCTTGTTATTTGGCCAGAAGATAATATAAGAGAAATAGTGAATAATCTCAGGAAAAAATATGATCCAGAATCCCAAAAGATTTGTGAGGCTCATATAACCTTAACTCAACCGTTTGAGGTTGAGCCAAATGAACAAATTTGGAATAAAATTAACAATTATATCAAAAAATTTAACGGGTTTGAGATTACAGTTGGACCAGTTGAGCAATTCGGCTCTAGTCAGGTAATCAAGTTGAACATTCAACCCAAAGAAAAGATACTTGAATTAAGGAATGGATTACATAGGTTGGGTTACTTCAACACAAAACTTCCATATACAGAGGGGTTTATTCCGCATATGACTATCTCGGAAGGTGGAATAAAAGAAGATAAGAAGATAAAGAACATAATAACTCAACTTAATGAAAAAATGAAGGCTATGAAATTTAAATTTGGAGAAATAACCTATATTCGTCCAGACAAGAATTTCTATTTTAAAGTTAAGAAGATAATAAAGTTAGGAAAATAAATGTCGCGAAGTATGTATGCGCAGGCCGTGCATCTAAAGACTTCAAACCTTAACTTCCTCATCTGGCACAAGAACCACATCCGCGATTTTATCACTTTCCTTTAACTTAACAACTCTAACTCCTTGAGTGGCACGCCCCATCTCTCGCATATCATCCATTGAAATTCTCACAACCATTCCTTGTTTAGTTGTAGCAATTATCGAGCTGTCTTTTGTTACAGGTAGCGAGCGAACAACACTTCCATTTTTATCCTCTTTTCTAATATTAATTACTCCTTTACCACCTCTGCCAGTCAAACGATAATCTTCTAAAGCGCTACGCTTACCATAACCCTTATCAGTTACAGTCAATATAGATGTCTTTTCAGGATTTTTTACAGGAACGGGAACTAAAGAAACAACCTCATCCTTATCATTAAGCTCAACTCCCTTAACACCATAACTAGCACGCCCCATCTGACGCACCTCATCAGCCCTAAATCTTATTGCCTTTCCATCTTTAGTTGTAATCAAAACTTCCTGATTATCAGAAACACGCATTACACTAATCAAAGTATCAGAACCATCAACAGGCATATTCATCACCCTAACACCAGTACTTCTGGGTTTAGAAACATCTGCAACAGCTATCTTCTTAACAATACCAAGCTTAGTAACAAACATTAAGTACCCTTTAGCAAAATCAGAAATAGAAAGAACATTAGCAATTGTCTCATCTCTCAAACTAAGCAAATTAACTATTGCTTTGCCCTTACTCTGTCTTTCACTTGCAGGAACTTCATTTGCCTTAAGCCAATAAAGTCTCCCACGAGAAGTAAAAAATAATAAATAGTCATGAGTTGAGCATGTAATCAAATTGGTAACAAAGTCCTCATCTTTCAAATCAGTCCCTGTAACACCAACTCCGCCACGCCTCTGTTCCTTATATGCTTTCATATCAACTCTCTTTATGTATCCAGAGTTAGTAATCATAACAACAACATCTCTCTTTTCAATAAGGTCTTGTTCAGTTATTTCATCAACATTTCTAATAACTTTAGTTCTTCTTGCATCTCCAAATTTTGCTTTAATCTCATTAACTTCTCTCTTTATAACTTTAAGAATTTCCTTCTCATCACCTAGTATCTTTTCCAATTCAGATATTGCTTCCTTAAGTTTTTTCTCTTCATCTCTAAGTTTATCAGCTTCTAAATGAGTAAGCTGCTGCAATCTTATTTCCAAAACAGCTTTAGCCTGCCTATCAGTCATTGAAAATTTCTTCATCAAGCCTTCATGAGCAGCCTTAGTATCTTGAGATTTTCTTATCAAAGCAACTACGGAGTCAATATCTTTTAATGCAATCAAAAGCCCAATAACAATTTCCAGACGCTCCCGTGCCTTATTTAAATCAAATTCGCTTCTCTTACGAACAACAATTTGGCGATATTTCACATACTCGCTTATTATGTCAAATAAATTCAGAACCCTCGGTTGTTTTCCAACTAAAGCAAGCAAATTAGCATCAAAACTGGTCTGCACATTAGTTAATTTATACAACTGATTAAGTGTAAATTTTGAATCAACTCCCTTTTTCAACTCAATAACAATTCTTACCTTGCCTCTCGCAGATTCATCTCTCAAGTCAGAAATATCAGGCAATTTCTTTTCAGTAGCAAGTCTGGCAATATTCTTTACTAACTCTGCCTTATTTACCATATAAGGTATTTCTGTAATAATAATAGAAGTCTTTCCTTTTTTGTCTTCCTCAATTTCAGTTCTGGCTCTAATTATTACCTTCCCTTTTCCCTTTCTATACATTTCCTTAATTCCCGGACCAGTTATCAAACCACCAGTTGGAAAGTCAGGTCCTTTTACAATTCCAATCAAATCCTCCACAGTAGAATTAGGATTTTCAATATAATAAATAACAGCATCAGAAACTTCAGTCAAATTATGAGGAGGAATATTGGTTGCCATACCCACTGCAATTCCAGTAGCCCCATTAAGCAACAAATTAGGAAGCTTCGCAGGAAGAGTTTCAGGTTCCTTCAAATCATTAGAGAAATTAAGCCTCATTTTTACTGTTTCTTTTTCAATATCTGCAAGCATCTCTTCAGATATCTTACTTAGCTTAGCCTCGGTGTAACGATCGGCAGCCGGAGAATCCCCATCCATATTTCCAAAATTTCCTTGTCCATGAACTAAAGGATAACGTAATGAGAAATCTTGAGCCATACGCACCAAAGCATCATAAATTGCAAGATTCCCGTGAGGATGATAGTTTCCCATGGTTTCTCCAACAATTTTAGCGCACTTCCTTGTAGGCTTACTATTATCTAAACCCATGACACTCATTGCATATAATATTCTTCTATGAACGGGCTTTAATCCATCCTCAACAGAAGGCAAAGCCCTGTCAACTATAACAGACATTGCATAATCAATAAACGCCTGTTCCATCTCCTCAACAATTTCAGCTCCAAAAACACCTTTCTCATCACCTATTTGTTCTTTCTCGCGACGCTTTTCCTCTGCTTTAGCAACTTCTTTTTCAGCCAAATCTTCTTTGCTTCCATTTTCATTTTTCTCTTCTTCAGCCATCTTTCAAATCCTCCACTTCATTATCATCAGAATCATCCATATCATGATTAAAAGTAACTGACAAATCTAAATCAGATGCAAGAGGAAATTGCACATTTTTCTTGTGTTCTTTCAATTCAGCAAGACAATTAATTACTTCATCTATTTCTGCCTCATTAAGCGAAACATCAATTACTTCTATCTCTTCATTCTCTTCTATCTCTTGCATTTCTTCTTCAGTCATTTTTACCCCTGAATATCTTGTCTATTTTATCAATAGCGTCTCTAGGATTATCAAAAATATTAATTAAATTTCCACCTATCTTTTGAAAAAATTTATTAGTTTCATCATCTGTTCCTAAGAGAATAATTGGTTTATTAGATTGTATAGCATGTGAAACCTCTGAAGAAGTTCCAGCACCCATTCCACAAGCAACCATCACATCACAAGAAAGGGCATTAATATAATTTCTTCCAGATTTCATATTAGTAATAATTGGGACATCTAAATACTCAGAATGATCTTCAACAACATCATTTGGCAATATCCCTATAGTAAGTCCATTCTTCTTCTTAGCCCCTTCATTCACCGCACCCATGACTCCATTCTTCGTTCCCCCGCTTAAAGTAACCCATCCTTGAGAGGCAATCATCTCTCCCAATTGCAGAGCATTATCAATATCTTTCTCTGTAGCTCCTTTTCCAGGACCCATAACTCCAACTATAAACTTCTTCATATTAAATATCAATCTGCGCCTCCGACGCTCTTTCAGCTATAAACTGTTTTCTGTGTTCAACCTCATCACCCATGAGTTTAGAGAAAACTTCATCAGCTTTAACACCATCTTCAATTGTAACTTTTTTTAACATTCTAGTTTTAGGATTCATAGTTGTGTCCCACAATTGTTCAGCATTCATTTCCCCAAGACCTTTGAATCTTTGAACATCAACATTGCCCCCTAGTTTAGAAATCAATTCCTTTAATTCTTTATCAGAATAAACATAATGGTCTCCTCTCTTTCTAACCCTATACAAAGGAGACACAGCAATGTAAATATTTCCATTTTCAATTAATTTTCTCATAAATCTAAAGAAGAAAGTTAATAAAAGTGTTCTGATGTGGGCCCCATCAACATCTGCATCGGTATTGTGACAGCATAATCCCCCCATTCCAGCAATAAAGTTTTCATCTTCTTCAACTGAAAAGTCATATACATATCTACTACTGCATTGCACTTCTTTAATACTTCTAACCTGTAATGCCACTAAATCTTCAGAGATAGCATTAAATTTTTGATTTATTGAACAGTGACCATTATTTATCTTGGACTGTAATAATAATGAATTTCTATGGTTAATCCATATTTTTCTCAAAAACAATAAGTCCTTTTTTGAATTAACGCTTACAATATAAACGCGGTTTTTAGAATGAATCAATTTATTTATAGAGGGTTCCCGTTCACTAAGACTGCCCATAATCCCAAAAGATTGCAAGAGATACAATAATTGGTTAGCTAAATCTTTAGAAACAGTAGTAAATGAAATATTGTTCTTTGATAAAGCTCCATCTCCTAAGAAATATGTTCTTAAAAATTCCATCTGCAATTCTCTGCTTACATTAAATATCACTGATGGAATTTTCTTATTTATAGATGCTGAACTATCTAAATTAAAGATAAATTTCCAGAATAAAGCAGCAACTTTATTGACAAGTTTTAATTCTCCGCAAGTTTGACGATTTTTAGAGTAAGAAAGCTTTGCAGAGAGTCCAAATACTTCTTCAAATGCCCTGCTCAACTCAACAATTAAAGGAGAGTCATTAGTACCAACAGATAATCTTATTCCATTTCTTACAGACCAAGACCCTTCTGCAGTCCAAAAGCCCATAAGCTTCATTAAAGATTCATTAACTGGTATATACCTCTTTAAAGCTTGATTAGAATAGTGTTCTGAATAAATAAGAACATCTTCTTCGATATAAGATAAATCCTGCTCTTCCAGCTGGTTAATAGAAATATAATCTTTAACGATATTTCTTCCAGAATTATTATATTGCTCTTCAAATACTCTATCTAAAGAGGACCTAACAACCTTCACTTGAGACAAAGCCTGTTCTTTATTCAACCCTAATATCTCGACATACTTCTCAAATTTTTTGAGAGTTGGTTTGCTTTTTCCATTCTCCCAGTCATAATAGATACATGGTTGCTTAATTTCTAAATTTTCACAAATAAATTGGCCAGAAAGTTTCTTCTTTTTCCTATAAGCTTTCATATTGTTTCTTAGTATTTCAGGAATAGCCACTCTTTCCCCAACTAAATTATCATTATCTTTGTGTTTCTCAAACAATTTATGCTTCAACAATCCCACTATGGAATTTCCTTTAACATACACTTGTCCGGAAATATTTTTTTTATTTCTAACTAATAATGAAAGAACGTCAATTTTTTTAGAATAATCATAATTATGTAAAGGTAAATTTTTCGGTGCAACAATTCTATCACTTTGTTTTATTTCATTTCCTTTTTTAAGCTTAATTTCATTATCTTCATAAATAAAAATGCTATGTGATGAAGTGACTTTTACATTTCTTCCATAAGAAGTTTTAATTTCATAAAGAGCCTCATCAATAGGGTGTTTGACCACAGCCTTAATAGGTTTAAATTGAGATCTTCTAGTTTTTAGATTAAAGCAAAGCACATTATAATCTGAAACTTTTGTCTTATTTTCAATAGCTGAATCTATAAATTCTCCAATTTTTACACATTCTATTTCACCGTAAGGATTTTGCACAAAACTCATCTCTTGTCCCTCAACACTCATAATTATCACCTTAGAATATCTTAATTTAGATATATCAAATTGCTCATTAATCCCTGCACCAGTAGCAGTAATCATATTAGTAATTTCTTCATTTGATAAGACTTTAACAGGCTGAGCCTTCTCAACATTTAATATTTTACCTTTCAAAGGCAATATAGCTTGAAATTCTTTATTACGAGCTTGTTTTGCTGATCCGCCCGCAGAATCTCCTTCCACAAGATATAATTCAGTCTCTTCCGTCTTATTTGAAGAACAATCTGCAAGTTTTCCCGGAAGACCTCCAACAGAAAAAGCATTTTTTCTTCTAACCAATTCTTTAGCCTTCTTGGCCGCTGCACGAGCCTTCTGTCCCTCAAGTGCCTTATCAACAATCTTTCTTGCAACTTGAGGATTCTCCTCAAAAAACTCAGCCATAGCAAGCATAGAAACTGAGTCCACTATACCTTTAACCTCGCTATTTCCTAGCTTAGTTTTAGTCTGCCCCTCAAATTGTGGCTCAGGAACTTTGACAGAAATAATTACAGTAAGCCCTTCACGAACATCATCTCCAGTTACGTTCCCATCCTTTAGTAATTTATTTTTATTTCCATAATCATTTATTGCACGAGTCAATGCAGTCTTGAAACCAATAACATGAGTGCCCCCTTCAATAGTATTAATTGTATTAACAAAACTCAAAACATTTTCCTGATAACCATCATTATATTGAACAGCACACTCAACAAAAACTTTATCCTGCTCTTTAATAAAATAAACCGGTTTTGTATGAATAGGATTCCTTGTCTTATTTACCCATTTGACAAAATCAAGCAAACCACCCTCATACTTAAAAATCTCTTTTTTATTTGTTACTTTATCAATCAAACTAATTTTAACGCCTTTGTTCAAAAAAGCAATCTCGCGAAATCTAGTTTCAAGTACAGAAAAATCAAACTTTGTAGCCGAAAAAATAGTATCGTCAGGGGTAAATGTAATAGAAGTTCCAGTCTGATTTTTATCACACTCTCCAACAACTTTCAATTTATACAAAGGCTTTCCTATTTCATACTCTTGCTGATAAATTTTTCCATCTCTTTTAATTATAACTTTAAAATGTTTAGACAATGCAGCTACAACACTTATACCAACTCCATGTAAACCACCTGAAATCTTATAGCTTCCTTTATCAAATTTTCCTCCAGCATGCAGTTTAGTAATTACAACCTCAACAGTAGGAATCTTGTAAACTGGATGAGAATCAACAGGAATTCCCCTTCCATTATCTTCAACAGTAACACTTCCATCAGAATTTAAAGTAATATCAATATCTGTACAATAACCAGCCATTGCCTCATCAACAGAATTATCAACTATTTCATCAACAAGCTTATGCAATCCATATTTACTCGTGCTTCCTATATACATCGAAGGCCTAGCGCGAACTCCATCTAATCCCTCTAAGACTTTAATATTCTCACCAGAATATCCTTTACTTTCTTTTTCACCCATAGACATCAAAAAAGAAAACCCCCTTTATAAACCTTTATGCTAAAAAATACCATTTTACCGACGATAAAATAGTTTTAATAAATTAAACCAAAATATACCCAATAAGGAACAACAAAAACAAAGAAAAACTTAAATAATCCATTCTAATCAAATAATTATGAGTGAGCAAGAAAAGTTAGACCTTCCTCAAGATGTTATGTTTTCATTTATAGGCACAATATTAGGGGGAGCTTTAGGTGTTCTTCAGTCTTGGTATGACTCCCGAATAATACCTAAAATAATAGACAAAATAAGAGAAGGAGAAAAAATTAATAATTTTTCGGATTTCACACTTCTTTCAGGACAATTAGCAGGCTACCTCTATGGAGCTTATGGCATAGTTAAAAATATATTAAATGAACCAAACGACTGGAAAAGCTATATTCCTGTTATGACAAATACTTTATTTGCAACAGGAATAACTCTTTATAATCTGGGAAAAGACAGAGGAATAAAACAAGCAAGAGGCCCAGAACCAGGAAGCCTTGAAGAAAGAATCAATGAGTCAATAGAAAAAATCAATGAGCCAGTAAAATCAAAAAATCGATGCACCACCACACCTTAAAAGGTGTGGTTTGATTGGTGCTCAATTTTTGGATGCTCAAAGTGCCTTTATCCGCAGACTAAAGTCTGCGGTTTTCGGCTTAGCACTTTGACATAAATCTTTTTATAGGCTGTTTTTCAATTCTCTCAACTCAATCTCTCATTTATCTTTTTTAAGTTGAATAAAATAATTCTCTGTAATGTTTCAAATAGATTTTTGTCAAACCTTTCTTTAGATCCTTTTGTATAACTAAGGTATTCATCCAACAAACCAAAAGGAATATCTAAAATAGGGATATCAAGCGAATGCAATAAATGAAATGTTAACAATCTAGTTGTTCTGCTGTTTCCATCAAAGAAAGGATGGATGTGTTGGAACTCATTATGAAAATGCGCAGAAAAGTTAATTATCTCCTTTATTGAATGGCCTTTATTTTCAATAAACTCATTATATTTCGCCAATAATTTGTTCAGTTCGTTTTCAATATCTGAAATCTTTGCTACTATAAAATCAGGATTTCCTTTAATATAAACG
>Ga0209542_10016662_pt1 | contig 12157 bp, 8 predicted proteins | sample RifCSPhighO2_01_FD_184028 | JGI IMG/M metagenome (GOLD analysis project Ga0209542, IMG submission 184028) | Soil microbial communities from Rifle, Colorado - Rifle CSP2_plank highO2_0.1 (SPAdes) (version 2) | ecosystem: Environmental > Terrestrial > Deep subsurface > Rock core/Sediment ...
AGTTTTTTAAGATTTCGTTGTTTACTAAAGTGAATGGCTACTCTATTCTCCTTAGCAGAAGAGATCCGTAAATGTACTGCTTGTCCTTTGTGGAAAAGTACCACTTTAGCGGTTCCCGGTGAAGGATCGAAAGATGCGAAAGTAATGATGGTAGGTGAAGCTCCCGGCGAGGAAGAGGATCGGCAGGGGCTGCCTTTTGTAGGGCGATCAGGAAAATTGCTGGACAAGATGCTGGAAGCTGCAGGGTTAGACCGAAAAAGAGTCTTTATTACTAATACTGTCAAACATCGCCCTCCTGAAAACAGAGCGCCCAAAGCCAGCGAGATAAAAGTATGCAAAGAGCTTTGGCTGGATCAGCAGATTAAAATTCTGAAGCCGAAATTGATTATTGTCCTCGGCGTAGCAGCTTTGAAAACCTTAATTAAAGAAACTTCTCTGGAAAAATTGCGAGGAAGAATAATTGAGCGGGAAGGACAGAAATACTTTGTTACTTTACATCCTTCTGCAGCATTGCGTTTCCCGGAGAATAGAAAGAAGATGGAAAATGATTTTAAAAAACTGAAGAAGATTTTGAGTAATTCCTATTGATACTGATCTTTATGGTATAGATTTCTTGGCGGTGAATAAGAAGTGACAGGATTATATAGCCCTAGTTTGGAAGCAAGATCGTAAGTGCCGGTTCGGCTGTAGGAAGTATTTGCTTTTGATCCATAATCATTTAGTCTATGTAGATTTTCCGCTAGTCCTTCCAGAGAGCCACGCTGACGCTGGATCACATAATCATTTGCCGGAGGGGTTGCTAAATAGGTATGATCTTTAGCTTTGAGAACATAGGCTCTTAAGAATTCCAGGTCATGATATCCCTTATTTTCAGACATTTTATACTTAAGATGATTAATCTATAAAGATTTTACTTCATTTTTGATAAAAAAGAGTAGCGGGGGATGGATTTGAACCATCGATCCCTGGGTTATGAGCCCAGTGGGTACTCCTAGCTTCCCTACCCCGCTAAGATTCTATGATAAAAGGTAAGCGCTTTAAAAAGATTTGGTTCGTGGCTGTGATTAAGCTTATAAAAAACTTTATAAACAATTATTCTTTCTTTTCCCTGTTTATGAAAAAGAGGGTAGATAGAAGTAAGCTAAAGTTAATTCTACTGACCGTAGCAGCAGTTCTTTTTGTTCTCTTTGTGGTATTCCCGCTGTTTCTTTTCATGATCGGGGATAGCAAGCAAGGCAATGTGGCTTTAATTCCTATTGAAGGCGAGATTACCGAGAATGGCGGGCAGGGGTTTAGCACTTCTTCCGTCTCTTCCCGGGAGATCGTCCAATTTATTGAAGATGCTGATGCTAATCCCGAAGTACAGGTATTATTGCTCGATATCAATTCTCCCGGCGGTTCAGCGGTGGCTTCAGATGAAATTGCGGCTGCAGTTAAAAAATCAAGCAAACCGGTAGTGGCATTGATTCGTGAAGCGGGAGCTTCCGGCGCATATTGGATTGCCTCTTCCACTGACTATGTGGTGGCTAATCGCATGTCTATTACCGGAAGTATTGGTGTTATTTCTTCCTATTTGGAATTCAGCGGCTTGATGGAAAAATATGGAGTAGGCTATGAACAGTTAACTGCAGGTGAACGCAAAGATTTAGGCACTCCTTTCAAAAAACTTACTGATCAGGATAAAAATATTTTACAGCAGAAATTGAATCGGATTCATGAATTTTTTATTGAAGAAGTTGCCGCCAACAGAAATTTGGAAATCTCCCAGGTTAAGAAGATTGCGACTGGAGAATTTTTTCTGGGTGAAGAAGCCTTGAAGCTAGGCTTGGTTGATCAGCTGGGCGGCAAGGATGACGCGGAAAACTTGCTGCGGGAAAAGTTTGGCCTGCAAAGTATTGAATATGTAAAGTATGAGCATAGCGGCGGATTTTTCGAACTTCTGAGCGGGGTAATTTCTAATTTCTTCTTTAATGTAGGTGAAGGAATAGGATCTATGCTGGTGGCTCAGCAGCATTTCGGAATATCATTGATGTAAAAATGGGGTAAGGATGTAGAATGGACAGGATCATCAAGAAAATTGTAACTTCGCTTTCGGTTATATTCCTAATCCTGTTGCTGGCCTTAGTCTCTTTCAGTTCGGGGGGGATTACTGGGGCTATTGTCGCTGATGCCGAGGTCGGTTCGGGCCTGGCTAGTTCTTTTGATCAAGCAGAACAGGTTTCAGTGATCGTGGTTTTGAAAGATGATTCCACCAAAGCAGGAACAGAAGAGCAGCAGAGGGAAGCCATAAAAGAGAAGCAGGAAGAAGTTCTGGCTGATCTACGTCAAGAGCAAGGAAAAGATATCTTTGGATTGCCGCAAGAGAAAGAATTTGAATTAGAATATCAATATGAAAATGTAAACGCCCTGGCCGGGAAAGTGACGGAAGAAGGTTTAGCCAAATTACGTAATGATCCGAATGTTGATGCTATCGTGGTAAATAAAGAGCGGCAGCTTTTTCTTTCTGGTTCAGTGCCGATCATTAATGCTGATGATGTTTGGAATATGGTAGTAAATAATTACAATATTACTGGAGAAGGAGAAACAGTTTGTGTTATTGATACGGGAGTTGATTACAATCATTCAGGATTTGGTGGAAGTGGTTTTGGAAATAAAATAATTGCGGGTTATGATTTTTACAATAATGATTCTGATCCTATAGATGATCAAGGTCATGGAACACACGTGGCCGGCATAGTAGCTTCTGCTGACTCTGTCTATAAAGGAGTAGCTCCTGGCACAAAAATTGCCGCGGTGAAAGTTTGTAGTTCTTCCGGTTCCTGTCCGGATGCTGATGTCTTAGCCGGTATCGATTGGTGCATGGCCAATAAGGATACTTACAATATTTCAATCTTGAGTATCAGCTTAGGTGGCGGACAATATACTTCTTATTGTGACGGCGAAACTGATTTTGCTCCTTATGCAGCTGCACTCAATGAAGCAGTAGCCAAAAATATTTCCATTGTTGCGGCAACCGGAAATAGCGGTGCGGGAAATGTTGCCGGTCCGGCTTGCATTCAAAATGCTACACGCGTTACAGCCACCACTAAGTCTGATACTTTACCCAGCTATGCTTCTCGTCATGCATTTTTTTCTGATATCATCGCTGCTCCCGGTTCAGCTATAACCTCACTGAAGAAAGGCGGAGAAACCGTAACCATGTCCGGAACATCCATGGCTACTCCGCATGTTTCTGGAGCAATTGCTTTAATGAGGCAGTATTGGAAACAAGCCTACGGCAGAGAGCCAACTCCGGAAGAGCTGAAACAAAAAATGATAGCGACTGGTATGGCAGTCTATGATGCTGCTACCGGAAAAAATTATAGCCGCTTAGATATTATGGCGGCCTTACAACCAGTGTTGCATTATGATGTTATCCCTCAGGCTGCAGCGATAGGTAATAATACTGAATTTAACATCAGTATTTCTTCTGATGTAGATTTGACCCAAGCATGGCTGCAATGGACTTATCCGAATGGTAGCATAGAAAATCTAAGTTTAGTTTCACAAACTCCAACTACTTTTTCCTTACATCTTGCTGGTCTGAGCAAAGGAACGCATAGTTACACTATTAATGCCATGGATGCCGGGGGAATGAAGAAAACTATTTCCGCGCAGTATTTTACTATTGATAATATTGCTCCTTTAGTCTCTTTGCAAAAGCCTTCGGCGTATACTAATCTTAGTAGCGGCCTGTTCACGTTTACCGCTTTAGCTCAGGATGAGCATTCTTCTTTGAGTACAGTTTTATTCAATCTTAGTACCAGCAATTCCTCTTCCGTTTCTTCTTCAACCTTTTCTGCAGTGGGAAATAATAATTCCTGGACGGCGGAAATAAATCTTTCCGGATTGGCGGAAGGATTGTATATGGCTTTCGCGTATGCCAATGACTCTTTGGGTAATGAAAATAAAAGTGAGACAGTTCCATTTATTGTAGATCGTACTGCTCCGACTGTCACTTTGTTGAATTCTTCTTTCAATACTACTGAAACAATTCCCGCAGTTATGTTTCAAGTTACTGATTTACTTTCTGCGGTTGCTGATTGCACCTTGCAGGTAGATGAAAATCTCTCTTCTAATACTTCTGCCTTCTTGGCAATGACCAATAATTCCTTGGCCGTCAATACCACTTTATCCTTAGGTTCGCATAGTGTGCAGGTACAATGCGCAGATGCTTCTGGTAATAAAGGAATGAGTGAAACAATTACGGTAACCATTACTGCTGCTCCTCTTCCTTCCACAAAAAATTTTGTGGTGGAGTTAAAAACTCCGCAAGTGAATGTCGTTTACAACAATGAGACTGTTTGGTTTACTGTTTCCATCAATAGTTCAGAAAATATTTCTATGGTCAAGTTTAATATTACTAATGCCTTGGAAAGTAAATCCTTTTCTGCTTTGCAAGATACAACTAGCGCATCTGACTGGAAAGCGCAGGTCAACATGACGGCGTTAGCAGAAGGAAATCATACTGTTACAGTACTGGCAAAAAATGTTTTAGGACAAGATAACAATTCTGTTTCCATACTTTTTAGCATTGATAGAACTGGTCCTGCACTTCTTGCGGTTACTGCGGCAAATATTGACGCCAGTTCAGCCCAGGTTACCTGGACTACGGATGAGTTGGCGAATGCTAAGGTAAGTTATGGAACTTCTCCTAGCCTGGGAACAGACAAAAGCGTTTCAGCCAATACTCTTTCACATGAGATAACCTTAAGCAGCCTTAGCGCGGCTACAACATATCATTATACTGTAACCTCTTGTGATACGCTGGCTAATTGTAAGCTTTCTGAAGTGAAGAGCTTTACTACTACTGCGGTCCCAGCGCCAGGTTCTGATAGCGCCAGCTCAGGTAGTTCTGGTTCTTCAGGCAGTGGATCTGGAAGCAGTGGTGATAGTAGTGCGGCTTCTTCCGAGGCATCAGAAGCATTAGGAGAAACCGAACCTTCTGAGGAGCCAACAGCAGAAGTTCCACCAAAAGAAACACTAGAAGCTCCAGCTACGGAAAATAGTAAAAAAACTGAGGAAACAAATTCTCAAGCGCAAAATACTGCGCTTGCAGCAGCTTCAAGCCAGAATGGCAGCAGTTTCGGCAACTTGCTTACAGGTTTTGTGAGCGCTGCGGTCTTTGGGGACTTGAGCAGCAAAGAATACCTTCTGGTAGCTTTAACTGCCTTGACCGTGGTATTGACTATTGCCTTTATTGTGATCAGAAGAAGGGAACATCGATTTTGAAGAAGTAAATAACGATGTGACCTGTCCAAAAAGAAAACATTTATAAAACAGGTTATTTTTTTCAGAGTACATGAAACGAAGTTCACGACGCTGGAAGAAAAAAGGTCAAATGCGCTGGAAATGGCAGCGCAAGAAGATGAAGAAGCGTAAGCGTGCTCGAAAGATTCAAACAGCATAAGGTTACTCTTATTATTTATTCTAGTATGATTCTAATCAAAGAAAAATGATTCGAAAAATTTACTCTAACCTCTCTGATCTATGTACGAAAGAACTTCATCCGCGAGGTTTTATCTTGCAGGAATTTTCTTCTTTATTTTATCATTGTACTCCTAATTTAGATTCTCAAGGCAAGATCTGGACTAAGGAAAGAACTGTATCTTCTCAAGAATTGAGGTATGCTTTTGAAACCATGCAGTGCGCTTCAGGAAATAGCAGCGGCATAAAGTTTCAGTTAGAAGGACGAGTTATCCCTGAGAAATTGGTGCCGGATTGGAAAGATCTTGAGGTAAGAGTTTTTAAAATGAATGAAAAGCAATTTGCTCTAGTCGCACCAGATGCTTTGTATGCTAACCGCGCTTTGATCAGTAAAATCACCCGTCGAGAAGCTTATCCAGCAGGAGAAAAACCTCCTTTTCCAGTTCATGATTGTAAAGTGATGTTGTTAGAGAATGGGATTCTGGGGGACACCATGCCGGTGATGAGTTATAGTGGTGCTCTAGATATACATTCCTATAAGCAACTCTTATCTTTGCATGGGGCAAATCCCGGAAAAGAAAATGTAGAGGTAATTAATGTGGTGCGTAAGATCATCCAATTCTACGCTAGCCGTTTTGGGGTTATCTTAGATGGCTTCACCAGAAGAGAACAATATTCTTTGGGTTTAGATCCGTTGCGGGCAGTTTAGCGTTCGATATTAGCATAAATAAAAAATAAGTTAAGAATCTATAGTACTCTGTAAGAATGTATTGCTTTTTCATCAAAATAAAGGAAATGATTCTCTCCAAAGGATGCTGAAAGCGTTTCATTATTTTGATTAATGCCCATAGCCAGAGTGATTCTCTGATCATTTATTTTATGGACATATCCCACATGCCTGGATCCAGGTTCCGCAGTCATATTTTCGCCGAAATCGTATCCCATGGGATTAGTAGTTGGAGCAGGAGTATATCCGTCATAGAATTCTGCGTTTTTATACAACGTAATTTCAACTAATTTTCCCAGATCAACTTCTTTTTCTTTCATTTCTGTTATAGTTACCATTTTTTTCACCGATTTTTCGAGAAAGTATTCTTTTTTTAAGGATTTAGTTGGGCAAGAATATATTGAAAACTGAATTTCTCTTTACATCATTCAATCTTCACGTCTTCAAACCAATCCTGATTGAGAATTTTGTCAGGAATCTTGTTGATCTCTTCTTTCTTTCCTTCGACGTAAAGATGAAAGGTTATTTTCTTATGCGCTTTGTCGATGTCGATATCTATTAACTTGTATTTTTTAATTCCGGCGGCAGAGATGACATCTTTGATGTTCACTATCTTGTTGGTCTGGATGGTGACTTTCTTTTGGTAGGAACCGATGCCGTAGCGTTCCAAAAATCTGTCGCTAAGCACCACGATCCATACTAGTGTGTACAACATGATTCCGACAACATATTCGCCAATCCCGATAGTTAATCCGAAAATAGCGAAAGCCCAGATGCTGGCAGCAGAGGTTAATCCGAAAATTTTGTCGTTAGTTTTGATCAATGCGCCGGCGCCCAGAAAACCTATGCCGGTTACAATTGAAGATAAGATGGGGATGGAATGTTCAAGTCCTAGAGCCACGGCAATAATTGCTAAACTGCAGGAGCCAACCGCAACGAAAGTGTAAGTCCCGAAGCCAATAGGCTTGTGAGAATATTGCCGTTCTATCCCGAAAAGAAAAGAGAGAATAAATGTAACTATAAAACGTAATGCTATCACCACCAGCTCCATACTTTGTTTTTAGAAATTCAAGTTTATAAATTTTGTTTAATACAATTATTGACGTATAAAATTGAAAATTGGTGTTAACATTGAAAAATTAATCACTTTTGCGCAAAATTTTGCTTTTTTTGCAACTTTTCTCTCTACCAGCACAATATAGAAACATTTATAAGTAACTTCTTTCCCCAGACTAAAACACATGTATGCTCAATTAATATTGAGTGTGAACGAGGTGATCCTAATAGTGACAGATGTCTATGAAGTGATACACTTTGTAGACGTACAAAATTGCGATCGTATAAGGATTAATTTCTATAATTTCCGTTGATCCTGCGGAAGATTGCTGCTATGGGAGTTCGACTAAGCCATGCAAGTCAGAGGGTTCTTCGGAACACAGGCTGAATGCTCAGTAACACGTCAATAATCTGCCCTTAGGTTCGGGATAGCTTTGGGAAACTGAAGGTAAAACCGGATAGGTAAATGGTACTGGAATGTCTTTTTGCTTAAAGGCAACGCCTAAGGATGAGTTGGCGGCTGATTAGGTAGTTGGTAGTGTAATGGACTACCAAGCCTTTGATCAGTACGGGCCGTGAGAGCGGGAGCCCGGAGAAGGGTACTGAGGCACTGACCCTAGCCCTACGGGGTGCAGCAGGCGCGAAAACTTTACACTGTACGAAAGTGCGATAAGGGAACTCCCAGTGCTCATGCAATGCATGGGCTTTTGTCAAGTGTAAATAACTTGGCGAATAAGTGGTGGGTAAGACGGGTGCCAGCCGCCGCGGTAACACCTGCGCCACAAGTGGCAATCGCATTTATTGGGCCTAAAGCGTTCGTAGCCGGATCAGACAGTCTTGAGTGAAATCGTTGCGCTTAACAAAACGACGTGCTTGAGATACTACTGGTCTTGAGACCGGGAGGCGTTAGGGGTATTCCTGAGGGAGCGGTAAAATGCTATAATCTCAGGAGGACCACCTGTGGCGAAGGCGCCTAACGAGAACGGGTCTGACGGTGAGGAACGAAAGCTAGGGGAGCAAACCGGATTAGATACCCGAGTAGTCCTAGCTGTAAACGCTGTGTACTAGATGTGGCATATTCTACATGGATATGCCGTGTCGAAGCGAAGGTATTAAGTACACCGCCTGGGAAGTACGGTCGCAAGGCTGAAACTTAAAGGAATTGGCGGGAGAGCACCACAAGGGGTGCGGCGTGCGGTTTAATCCAACTCAACGCGGAGAATCTCACCAGCAGCGACGGCAGGATGAAGGTCAGATTAAAGGTCTTACCTAACGAGCCGAGAGGTAGTGCATGGCCGTCGGCAGCTCGTGCCGTAAGGTGTCCTCTTAAGTGAGGTAACGAGCGAGACCCATACCCATAATTGCCAACGGGTTCTTTAGAATGACCGAGCACATTATGGGGACTGCCTTGGAAACAAGGAGGAAGGTGTGGGCCACGGTAGGTCTGTACGCTCCGAATCTGCTGGGCTACACGCGCGCAACAATGGCAAGGACAATAGGATGCGACACCGAAAGGTGAAGCCAACCCCGTAAACCTTGTCTTAGTTTGGATTGAGGGCTGTAACTCGCCCTCATGACAACGGAATCCCTAGTAATCGGACTTCATCATGGTCCGGTGAATATGTCCCTGCTCTTTGCACACACCGCCCGTCAAACCAACCGAGTTGGGTCTAGGTGAGATGCAGCTTTGAGCTGCCTCGAACCCAGATTCGATGAGGTGGGTTAAGTCGTCACAAGGTAGCCGTAGGGGAACCTACGGCTGGATCACCTCCTTTTTTTTATTTTAACTTCGTTTATCGTGGTTAAATAAAAATAATCAACAGTAACAGATGTTCACACAAATGTTACCGTACAATGTAATATTCGATGGGCCCGTAGCCCAGCGGTAGAGCGCTTGCCTTGCAAGCAAGAGGTCTCGGGTTCGAATCCCGACGGGTCCAGTTTTCCTAAACGGAATATGTACCTGATCTCCGCTGAGAAGAGGGGACAAACTCCTTCAAGAATGGAGAGTTCTTGACGGATCAAATGGAGTATGATGAAGCAGATAACCTCTGCGTTAACTACATCACTATAATGAACCATATGTAGATTAAGATTCAATTACACACATAAGGCAAGCTGCTAGATGGATGACTAGGTTCGAAACGCTGAAGAAGGACGTGACAAGCAACGATATGCCTCGGCGAGCTGAACGTAGGCTTAGAACCGAGGATTTCCGAATGAGACTTCTCTTTAAGACCCTTCGGGTCGGGGAACGCAGGGAATTGAAGCGTCTTAGTACCTGCAGGAAAAGAAATCAACCGAGATGCCGTAAGTAAGAGCGACCGAAAGCGGCACAGTTCAAACTGAATCCGTTACAGTAATGTGATGGAGATGTGGTGTTGTAGACTCTTCTTTAAGCCTTCTTTTTGATTTGAAGTTTCCTGGAACGGAACACACCACAGGGTGATAGTCCCGTAAAAGTAAAGAAGGAGGCCTGAAGAGTATCTCGAGTACTGTACCTTGGAAATGGTGCGGGAAGCTGGGGGACATTAACCTCTAAAACTAAATACGTTTCGAATCCGATAGCAAACAAGTACCGTGAGGGAACGTTGAAAAGAACCCTTGACAGGGAGTTAAAAGCATCTGAAATCTAGCAGCGATAGTATGTCAGGGCCTTTCGGGGTTCTGACGTGCTTTTGAATAACGTGCCAGGGAGTACGTCTAAGTGGCAAGGATAACCTGTAAAAGGGTATCCAAAGCGAAAGCAAGATCCCGCAGTTTACGAGGGGAATGGTATGAAAGTGCCATAAGTCACTTGGATTTGACCTGAAACCGAGCGAACTACTCCTGAACAAGGTGAAGCGGAGGTAAAACTCTGTGGAGGCCTGAAGAGGTTCTACGTGCAAGTGTTCTTCTGATTTGGGAGTAGGGGTGAAAAGCCAATCGAGCTCGGCTATAGCAGGTTCCTGTCGAAATTGACCTTAGTCAGGTCTCAGACGAGGTAGTTACGGTTGTAGAGATACGGATAGAAGACTTAGGCGGGGAAACTTGTCGGTTTTCTGTCCAACTCCGAATGCTGTAACGCCGTAGACTCTGGGAAGCAGGGAGCCTCGGGGTAAACTTGGCTTCCGAAAGGGCAACAACCCAAACTATGGTTAAGGCCCCAAAGTAGTGGCTCAGTGATAGTGGGTAAACGGTGTCCGTGATCTTAGACAGCGAGGAGGTTGGCTTAGAAGCAGCCACCCTTTAAAAAGTGCGTAACAGCTTACTCGTTGAGATCGTGGGCCCGGAAGATTGACGGGTCTAAGCCACTCGCCGACACCATAGATTATGAAAATAAGCGTAGACAGGCGTTCTGTTAGGGTAGAAGCTTTTCCGTAAGGAGAGGTCGACCTGATAGAAATGAATATCCTGGCGGTAGTAAGATCTTAGCAGAGTGTAAATCTCTGCCGTCGTAAGGGCAAGGGTTCCTTGGCAATGTTCGTCAGCCAAGGGTTAGTCGATCCTAACCAGACTCGTAATTGAGTAATGGGAAAGGGAAAGCGGTTAATATTCCGCTACTGTTTCAGTATGTGCGGCAACGCAAGCCTTGTTTCTGACGCTTTGGAATAGACCAACACTGCTCGTCTGCAGTGCTAATGAAGATAAATCGTGGGAGAATCGTAATGATGAGAACACGATTAAACTTTAGAACGGCGGGCCTATGGTCCGTTTGGTTGATTTCTTGAGTCCTTGAAAAGGAAACGAGGAAAAATCTGGAACAATCGTACCCAGAACCGGCACAGGTGCCCCTAGGTGAGAAGCCTAAGATGTGTGAGTGTAAACTAGTTCAGGGAATTCGGCAAATTAGTCCCATATCTTCGGTATAAGGGATCCCTGTGATTGTTTTCGAATGATTGCAATTGCAGGGCACAGTAACAAAGGTGGTCCGACTGTTTAACAAAAACTTAGCTTTCTGCAACGTGGAAACGCCGTGTATAGAAAGCGATACCTGCCCAGTGCCAGTACTTTAAGCTTCGTTTCAACGGAGTGAAGAGCTGGTAAACGGCGGGAGTAACTATAACTCTCTTAAGGTAAACAATTACGATTGCCTTAGTAAAATCTGACTAAATGCTGGAAAATCTGAGAATCCTACACTACTAACCTTTCTCCATGTTTGTTTCTTTTTCGCAAATTTAATAATTTGTGATGAAAAATAAACAAATAATGAAGCAAGGAAGTGAAAAAGTGTTAGGTGCAGACAATCAGCAGGAAAGACTAGATGAACTGTGGATAGTTGGATTCGTCGATGGTGAAGGTTGTTTTCATGTAGCTCTCAATGAGTTACCGAAAATGACTGTAGGTTGGCAAGTGCTTCCTGAATTTAGAATTGTTCAACATCAACGTGATGTACTTTTACTAGAAAAAATTCAAAGATATTTTGGATTTGGTTCAGTACAAAGAAATCACGGAGACCGACAAGAATTTAGAGTGCGGGGGATGGAAAATTTAGAAAGAATTATTTCTTTCTTTAAAGAACACCCTTTGCAAAGTGTTAAAAGACACGACTTTAAAATTTTTTGTCAGGTTCTAGAAATGATGAAACGAAAAGAACATCTATCTTCAGAAGGATTACAAACAATTGCTGACTTAGCATCGCAGATGAATCGAAAAGTTCCGCGTTCTTTAGAATCCTCAGAGACTATACGTCAGAAATCCGTAAAGGATTAAGATATAGTCCGACCTTCTAGGCGACTAGAAGAGATATGCAGAAATGTATATCCGCCATTTCTTAATGGTTAGTACCTGAAAAGGGAAGTAACATAAGTGAGCGTAATACCTTGCCGGTTGAATGCCGGCTTGCATGAATGGTGTAACGAGATCGCCACTGTCCCGAACTAGTGTCTCCCGAAAACTCCTTCCTGGTGTAAAGGCCAGGGATTTCCA
>Ga0209542_10016663_pt1 | contig 12157 bp, 9 predicted proteins | sample RifCSPhighO2_01_FD_184028 | JGI IMG/M metagenome (GOLD analysis project Ga0209542, IMG submission 184028) | Soil microbial communities from Rifle, Colorado - Rifle CSP2_plank highO2_0.1 (SPAdes) (version 2) | ecosystem: Environmental > Terrestrial > Deep subsurface > Rock core/Sediment ...
CTTTTTACGCAACCAGGGGTTTTATGTTCCCAAAAAAAACGTTTCAAATTATGTCCAAACATTTCTTTCACTCGCGTCTTCGCTCAATATGGAATACATTCCACCGCTACTGGAAAAGGCTGGGCCGGCCATTGGCGATGCAGCTCAACTTCGCCCCCTTATTGTCAATAACCGCGTCATGCAGACACTTAAAAAAAATGGGTATGAGTTTGTTTCGTTTGCTTCCGGATATGAACCCACTGAAAACAATCCCAATGCCGACACTTACTACTATCAATACGGGGATTTAAATTACTTTGAATACCGGACGCTCAATAACACACTGCTGCGTCGCTTCGGAATCATGCTTAATCTGGATTTAAGCAGAGTAGCCCGCAACCGCTTTTATTTTAATCTGGAAAAAATACGGGAAGTTCCGAAGATGCCGCAACCGACGTTCACTTTTATCCATATATTACAACCCCATCCGCCGTTTATTTTCGGGCCAAACGGCGAAGTCACCAATAAAGGTAAAACATTTAACCTCAACGATGGCAACAGCTTTAAAGGCACTCTTGATGAATATCGGCAAGGCTATATCAATCAGCTCAGGTTTGTAAATGTAAATATGCGAAGAATTATTCCTGAACTAATAAACAACTCGACTGTGCCGCCGATCATAATTTTGCAATCTGACCATGGACCCGGCTCCATGACCAACTGGAACGATGGGGCTAAAACCAACCAGCATGAACGGACGGGAAATTTTCTCGCCGTCTATGCGCCTGAAAGTGTCAAAAATAAACTCTATGAAACGATCACTCCGGTCAATCTGTTTCGCATTATTCTGACAGAGCTGACGCCCGAAGACTTACAGCTGCTTGAAGACCATTCATACTATTCATCCGGGCCAGAACCATTTAACTTCTATGAAGTGATTGACGGAGTTTTTCAGTATCATTGACGACAACCAAACTAATCTTTCAAGTTAACGTTTGGCTGCCCGCACCGCGACCAAATTATTGATTAAATCGTTCAGTTTAATTGAAGCCACACAGACTGTTTCGTCACTCGCCCCATAATAAATCAGCAACTTATCCTGCAAAATGACTGCCCCGCAGGCAAAGACCGTGCCTGGACGCAGTCCTTTATTTTCGTACTCGGCATGCGGGGAAAGAATCGGATCCTCAAGCATGGCTTCCACAATTGCCGGGTCGTCTTGATTTAAAAGTGCTGCCCCCAACCGGTACCGATGATCCTGCTTTGACAGCCCGTGCAAAATAAGTAGCCAGCCGGCGTGAGTTTTGATTGGCGGCGGTCCGATGCCGATTTTTTCACTGTACCAGGTATTTGGCATTGGTTTAAGGATCGCCTCACCATTTAACCACTTTCCGTTACCATAATTTAAATCGTCAACAAAATCAATCCAGATGGAGTGGTGTAAGCGGTGGAAAAAAACATATTTACCTTTTACTTTTTCCGGAAACAAACAGGCATTTTTGTCATTCATGCCCGGCGGCGAGATAAGTTCCGGCCGCGTCCAGTTCCAGACGTGTTTTATAAAATCAGTGAGTTTAATCGAAGTTAAGGTGACTCGGGTCGGATTTACTCCATCATAGGCGGTATAGCACATATACAAGGTGTCTCCCAATTGAGTGAGCCGGGGATCCTCACAACCTGAATATCCGGGCTTGAGTTTTCGCTCAAACTCTTCCCGCGGCATATAGGCTGGTGATTTTAATCGTTCATCAATATGAATCCCGTCTGGGCTCGACGCATAACCCAGAACCGAGGTATTATGTTTCCCCATGGCCCGATACAGAATGTGAACCCGCTTGTTAAGAAAGATTGCCGCGGGATTAAACGTATAACGATCCTCCCAAGTATGTTCGAGAATTGGCGCAATGATCGGATTTCCGGCATAACGCTGCACTGTGCTTACCCGGCCAAATGTATGGCTATGGGCATGCGGAGTCATTGTACTTAGTAACCGGTCAAGGTTGACCGTAGCTAAACAAACGCTGGTGTCTGCCGCTCCGTAATAAACACCGAGGTCACTATTATGAATAAGCGCTCCTGAGGGGAAAATCACATCAGGAATTTTGCCAAAACGCTCATACTCGGTTTCCGGAGTAAGTAGCGGCTCCTGAGTCTTCCCGATTACCTGAAATGGATCCTCTAAATCAAGAAGTAGCGCTTCAATGCCAAATATTTTATTTCCGGTCTGGTAGTTACGAATGTAACAGTACAGCACCAGCCAACCCATCTTAGTTTCAACCGGAACCGCGCCAACTTCGATATGATCGTGAGCTGATCGAAGTAGCGGCAGTGAGTGCAAATCCAGATCCGCGTACCAGGCCTCCCAAAATCTGGGATCCCACATCTGCTCAGGTTTCTCAAACTGGGCAATACAAATTTTTGCTGGCGGCATGTCAGTATGTGCTGTCAAAAGCGCCGTTAACTTGCCGTTAATCCGGCGGGGAAACAGAGCCATGGCCTTTGCGTTAAATGGCGTCACCAGATGTCTTTCCTTGATTGAAACCAGATCTTGGCTTACGGCTACGGCAACTTTTATGGCTGAAGGGTCAGGTGGAAACCGGGAAAGGGCCGTGTAAAAAATATAATATTTGTCATCGATCCGGGTCACCCGCGGATCTTCGCAGCCAAATGCTTCCCAATCGAAATGGGGCGTAATTAATTGAGTAGATTTACCAAATTCCACCCGATTTTGACTCACTGTGTGACCAATCGTCGACAATTCTATCTGTTGACCTTTAATGTCTTGGGTACTACTTTGGGCCCGAAACAGCATATGGTATTCCTGACCGTCAAATACCACACTGCCGTTGAAAACAGCTTCTTTTTGCCACGCCTCGTTCCTGTCTGGAGTCAATATCGGATTGTTTGCAAATCGATTCAAGATAATCATAGTTAATCAATTCTTACCGGACTCATCTCGTCAAACGCGACTGTTTTATCTGACTTCAAGTCTGATAAAAATGTGTCAAGCTGCGCTGCTGCTGCACACACTACGGTATCGGCCCCACCATAGTAGACAATCAGTTTTCCGTCTTTGACGACTGCTCCGCACGGATACGCCACCCCAGCTTTGTGCCCGACATTTTCATACCACTCGGTCGGTTCAATGAACGGCCGGTCTGATCGGTGTAGTACTTGAGTCGGATTTTTATAATCTAACAACATAGCCCCGATTTTATATTTACGGTCGTCGCGATCGTCAACTGCTTGATAAATGAGCAGCCAACCGTCATCAGTTTTAATGGGTGGCGCGCCGGCGCCGAGTTTTCGACTGTCCCAATGATTTTGTCTCGGGGCAATTGCGTACTCGCCTTTCAGATACGTCTGACCGTCAAAGTTCAGTGAATCAACAAAGTCAACCAAAATATTGGGGTAAACCCGGTGAAATATTACATATTTTCCGTTTATTTTTTCCGGCAAAATACAGGCGTTTTTGTCAACAATCCCCGGCGGTGAAATAAGCACCGGAGTTTGCCAATTCCATTTGTGATTCAGAAAGTCGGCCACCTTGATTGAGGTCAGCGCCACCCGCGGTGGACTCCATCCGTCATAGGCGACATACGTCATATAAAGCCAATCGTCCATTTTGGTAATCCGGGGATCTTCGCAACCGCCGAAACTACCGCCGCCGGAAGCAAATGGAGAGACTGGTGGGGTAGAGGTTGGGTTCCCGCTTAACTCATCGGCTTTGGTAGGTATATATATGGGTTCTGCGTGGCGATAATCGACATAAAAACCGTCCCGGCTTTCTGCATATCCAAGTACGGAAACGTCCTGGTCTCCGATGGCTCGATACACTAAATGCACCCGGTCGTCTGCCGTAAATGCAGCCGGATTAAAGGTGGCTCTTGACTCCCAAAAATGATGCATAATCGGACTTAAAATCGGATTGTGGTGCAGCTTATTAAAAGTAAATGCTGGGGGTTGTGATTTCTGTTCCAGCCGTTGCCGATATAATGGATGATAGACCGCAACGAGATCAACGCCCTTGACCCACCAGAAGGAGAGTAATTGTCCGTTCCTTTCTACTACGCCAACCGGATGGACATCAGTTCTCCACCATTCTTTTGGCGTTTCCCAAATCGGCTCGGGAAATCTTTTGATCAATACATCGGGCCGCTGGCGATCAAAAAGCGCTGCCTTTAAGATAAAGCGTTCATAAGTGCCGGCTCGCAAATGCAGGTAGTAAAATACGAGTATCCCCTGCTCAGTAATTTGCGCTGCGGCAACCCGCACCGGCCATTCACCATAAAAATCTTGGGTTGGCGCTATGACTACCGGTCCGGTTTTCCAGTCCGTAATGTTTTCAGAAGTGGCAATCCGGATTTCTTTCTCACCATAGTAAAGAACATGTCGGGTGTCGTTATCCAGCTCCGGAACCAACACGCCTGCCTCACTCATATCGCTTATTTGTCCCTGCACCTGCCAGGAAGTGAAATCATGCGAAATGGCACCGAATAATCGTTGTTTACCTTTGACCAGTTTTTTAAAGGTCATGAAGTGCCGATCACCAAGTGCTGTGATATGCGGCATTTCAATATCAGGGGTTACCGGCCGTTTTTGATCGGTAAATACCAGCGCCCGGTGTGGTGTAAACTCGGCCCCATTAGAACTGATATCAAGGTGTAAGCTGATTTTCTTCCCTTCCCGCGTCCTTGAAATAAGGAAAATAGTCTCCTTTTGACCATAAACTGTAAGTGGTATGGCGTCGGCAGTAAAGTGTTTATCTTTCATACCCAGAATTTTTCAGCCTGAAGCCGAACTAATTACAGAATAACTTTAAAAGCATGGAGGTGCAATAGTTGGTGAGGAAAAGCTTACTGCAGAAAGTTTTTTTACTTAAGCTTCCAAATGCCATAGCCCGCCACTGTGTCTTTAAGTAAATAATCCTGCGTAAGCAGTAAGCGGGTTTGCTTCCAGACATCGTTCTGATTTGCTGTTTCTTCTTCCATGACAATATACTCTGGACGTCTGTCTTTGATTTGCGCATGAATACTCGCCAGTTGTTTATAGGTAAATATTTCGCCCGGACGATACCGAAACCAGGGAGCTTGACCAATTGCGACATAAAAAAACGTGTCTTTATCATCAAATAGAGCAACTTCATAACCATCAGAAGTGACCTCCTCTAACCAGGAAATTATGGTTTGAAATTTATCGAGTTCCACTTCATTTGTTTGCGACACGCCGCAGATATCCGACACTCCAGACCATAAACAAATACCTCCTGGCGCGCGCGTCGAAAAATAATTGAGTACATGAGGATAATTACGCACCAAAGAAGAACTTAAAAGAAATAGTATCGAAATAACGCAAAATCCGGCAGGAATCAGTATCGGATAACTTACGAAACGGCGGGAAATTACTACTGAATGCAGTTTTGCCGAAAACCAAATGAGCAATATCCAGAAAGCAATTGTCGGATGCAGCAAATTGAGAACATGTGAACGGCCGAGAAAAATAAGCAAAGTTGCCAGTCCGTATAAACTTAATAGGGCGGAAAATTGATGTACAATCGTAATTTTACCTCGTAACCAGCCCAGGAACAAATTGGCGACAAAACCAAGATATGCAAACACGATGACTTCAAAAAACAGCAGTCCGGTTTTCTGGCGCAAAAGGGCCATAGGCAAGTTTGAAATTCCAGACCCATATTCACTGATGCCTTCAAATAATCCTGACCAAAAACTGGCTGTAAAAAATGCAGATTTACCTGCGAACAGTAGCCCCGACAACGCAATTACAAAAAAAGTGGTCGTTGCGGCAGATAGCTGCGGCAGATTACTTTTATTTAATTGTAACGTTTTCTTTTTAAGTGAAAAAAGGTTAAACGCGTAATAAATTAGCATGACAATCACTAAATACATTCCTGTATCAAAGCCAAACAGGAATGCCAGTCCGGTTATTCCACCAAGCAAATAATGCCAAACCTTTTTTTTTGAATTTAGGACGAAAAATAATGCAATAAAAAACCAGATGTCAAACGGAGACCGTAAAAGAGTTGATGATGGAGTTTCCCAGAAAAAGGGTGCGGTCAAGTTTCTTGTAAAAAGATGTACCAGCAAAATAATCCCAATTCCGCCTGCTGACCAGAGTAAACTTCTGCTTAAAAGTCGCAGCAATAAATAAACGCCGATATAATATATGCACGCATATAAAACACCGATACCCGCCATAAATGAATAAGTTAGTGGCGCATTTCGACTCAGAAACGAAAACAGAAGCGGCCAGCCAATACCATACTGTATAAAAATATCGCGCCCCAGCATTAAACCATGTCTAAACCCAAGCGCTTGCCGCACTGCAAATCCATCCCAGTGTAAGAACTGGTCGTTGAGAAAAATTTTTCCGGCAAGATGCGTCCAATCCGGCACATACACAAGCAGTACAATACAAAGTAAAACTAAAATATCGAAACCTCTGTTGATCATTTGTCTGTTTCGATTATGAAAATCCGCGAGCTTAACCATCAGTCTTTTGGGTTGCCAAATATGTGCGAGTGCAAAAAGCAGGACCGATATGCCGGGCAACACAAATAAAATGGCCATAACACTGGTAACGACAATTTTTTGAGTGTACGGCACTGACTGTTGCCAATAGTCAAGAACCAGCAAATCAAAAAATACTACAAGTACTGCGTGAACGATAAAAGATATAAGACCGAGTATAACCATATCTACCTGACGTGCTTGTGCAAACTTCCGGGAATGGGACCACTTTTTAAAAATAAATAAAAATATAAAAACCAATACTAAGGCAACAACACATCCCGCAAGATACACCATAATGTCATATTCAGGCCTGAACCAGTATTTCCCGCTATCAGTCAGTTCATCAAGCGGACGCGGACGTGGATGCAAACCTGAAATGAGAAGTGCAGCGGTCAACCACTGAATACCTACGGTGATACCAAGAAAGATTGGTGCGATAAAGCTGAATGAATTGTCATGCGTGGAAAAAAATAAATTGTCGTTCACTCCAAATAACCGCTTAAATCTCATATTTTTATCACCCCTTGCCGAACAAAACTGCTCCGATTATAACAGGTCACTTATGGACAAACCGTTAAATCTCTCCTACAATCACGATATTAAATCTACATCTGTATCCACCTATCTATGTCGCAAATTAATCTATTAAAAAATTATCCCCGGATAAAACGGGATATTGCGGGCAGGGCAAAAGCAAAATCTTCGCATATCCGAGCGATTGCTCGCAAGTTTGGCAAAGAGTTTTTTGATGGTGATCGGATATACGGCTACGGAGGATTTTCGTATCATCCGCGTTTCTGGCAACCCGTCATCCCGGATTTTCAGAAATTTTATAACTTAACCGGGGAAAGTCGTATTCTCGATGTCGGGTGCGCAAAGGGTTTTATGCTGTATGATTTTAAACAACTAATTCCCGGCATTGCGGTTGCCGGAATCGACATTTCTACCTATGCAATCAACAATTGTCTACCGGAAATCAAACCATTTATTCAGGTTGCAAATGCGACAAAACTGCCATTTCCAGACCATTCATTTGATTTAGTTATTTCAATCAATACGATTCATAATCTTCCGCTCAAATCTCTCAAAAGAGCACTTAAGGAAATGATGCGGGTTACCAAAAAACATGCGTTTATAACTGTTGACGCCTATAGCAATCCAGAAGAACAGAAACGGATGGAAATGTGGAACTTGACTGCTAAGACAATTTTGCACGAAAACGAATGGGAAAAACTATTTCATGAAGTCGGTTATAACGGAGATTATTATTGGTTTACGCCGTGAAAAAAAATGAATTCGTATCAATGTCCAAAATCTAAATTTAGGATTCCAAAAATCTGGCTTGTAAGATTTCTTGATAAAACATATCGGAATATTTTTCAGGGTTTTACTCCAGTTAACGCTTGTGTCACAGATACCATGAACAGGATTTTTCGTTTTGCAAATAAACTGTCAATTCTCAATACCGGAGACTACTATGAATTTGGCGTTTACAAAGGCTATTCATTATGGCATGCTCAACAGGTTAGTCTTCAATGCGGAAATCCACACATGCGCTACTTTGGTTTTGACTGCTTTTCTGGACTTCCTAAACCAACTGGAATCGACGATTCCGGAGATTTCTATGAAGGTGAATTTTTCTGTACCAAAGAAGTTGTGGCAGATAATATAAAAACACATGGCGGAGATCTGAGTAAAATAAATCTTATTAAAGGCTATTTTGATAAAACATTAACTAAGGGTACGCAAAAAAAATATAAGATGAAGAAAATTGCGATTGCTTTTATCGATTGCGACTACTATTCGTCAGCTAAAGTAGTTTTGGAGTTTATAAAAGATTTATTAATGGTAAACACCCTTATCGTTTTTGATGACTGGAACGCATTTCGCCAACCCGGAAAAAAAGGCGAACAACTGGCATTTTTGGAATTCACTCAAAAGTACCCCCGGATTAAGTTGCGGAAAGAATTTTCCTATTGCTGGCATGGACAGGTATTCCGGGTAACTCATTGTCATGAAAACTAAAGCTGCAATTCTCTACAAAAACAATTCCCCGCTTCTGATTACGGAAATTGAAATACCCCGGATTAATCCTGGACAAGTACTCGTCAAATTGCATGCAAGTGGAATCTGCAGATCACAACTAAATGAAATCCAAGGACTCCGCGGATCTGACCCATTTTTACCGCACCTTTTGGGCCATGAAGGTTCGGGGGAAGTAGTAAGTATTGGGTTTGGGGTAACAAAAGTAAAGAGAGGAGATTTTGTCGTCCTTTCCTGGATAAAGGGAACCGGGCAGGATATCCCGAATGCGGAGTACCGGCATAATTCCCAAATTATAAACTCCGGACCAATTGCCACGTTTTGCGAATATGCCGTGGTGTCAGAGAATTGCATTACCAAAATTTCTAGAAAAATTCCTTATGATTTGGCGGCGCTTTTGGGTTGCGCAATTGCAACCGGAGTTGTGATAGTCAGACATAAACTGAAACTCACGGAAAATTCAACACTCGTAGTCTTTGGAGTTGGCGGAATCGGTGCGAGCGTCATCCTTGGTGCTCGGATGTACCGGTCGAAAAAGATCATTGCAGTTGATATCAGTGAACACGCACTTAGTTTTGCCAAAAAAAATGGCGTCAGTGACATTTTACTTTTCACCGATACCGTAGTTACCGATATCCAATCCCTTTGTCCAGGCGGCGTTGATTTTGTCGTTGAAGCATCAGGCAATAAAATTGCGATGGAAAAAACTGTTGCAGTTCTCAAACCACATGGTTTAGCTGTGATTGCCGGCAACATTGGATACACTGAAACAATTCGAATTAACCCGTTTGAGTTTATTAAAGGTAAAACGATTACCGGCACTTGGGGTGGTGAAACAAATCCGGATCTTGATTTTCCCTTTTATACACGGAAAATTCTTGCCGGAAATTTACCTGTCTCAGAGCTGATTACCCGCCGGATAAAGTTGCAAGAGATTAACGAAGCAATCAATGATATGGCGAAACATCAGATGGTTGGCCGCGCTGTTATTGATTTTAAATAATATGAAAAAAAGTGCCAGTATTATCGTCACCGCTTTTAATGAAGAAGACAATATTTCCGGCGCCATTAAAAGTATTTTAAAAGCAGTCAAGGGCATCATTACCGACTATGAAATATTGATTGTAAACGATGGAAGCACTGATCAAACCCAAAATGTTATTGAAGGTGAGATTAAAAAAAATCATCGCATCCGTTTGATAAACAATCCAGTTAATCAAGGTGTAGGTACCTCATTTCGAAATGCACTCATGAAAGCTCATAAAAATTATGTCACCGTATTTCCCGGAGACAATGATATGTCAAGTAAATCCCTTAAAGAATTGTGTCAGAAAATGGACACCGCTGACCTGGTTATTGCTTACCCAGTCAGTCAGCATCGGTCGTCGGTTAGAAAAATCTTATCACTTACTTTTACTAAATTTCTAAATATTTTATTCAGACAGAAAATAAAATATTATAATGGCCCCTTTATTGCCAAACTTGCACTGCTTAAGAATTTACCGCTCAAATCAACTGGGTTTTTAGTTTTTGCCGAGTTCAAGCTTAAACTGATCAGTCAGGGATATAGTTGTGTGGAAGTTCCTTTTGTGCATGTGGGGAGAAAACATGGTAACTCCAAAGCCGTATCGATTTCCAACTTGATAGACGTTGCCAAAACTACCTTATTTCTCGTCATTGATAAAACAACTAACCAATTTTGATAACTCATGATTGATGTGTTTATAAGCGCCATTGTTTTTGCAATTACGTTTGGAGGTCACGTAGTTTTATATCGTTTGCTCCAGAAAAAAGGAATAAAGTCTTTTTACACGGTGTTTGTTTTTGGTCTTGGGCTATTGGTATTACTAATAATTGAGTGGCCGGTTACCGCACAAACTCCAATAATTACTCCGGAAAGATCTATAGTTCTAATTCGGCTGCCGCTGACAAGTCTCGCTCTTTATTTGCTGACAAGCGGTTTACTGATTTTGTTTTTTACCGCTCCCTATACCGATGAAATCAGTCCCTCGCAAAAAATAACTGCAATTCTTAAACATCATAATGGCATAACTGCCCAACGCATCTTCCACTATTTTTCTGAGTATGAGCTGTTTGGAAAACGACTGCAAACTCTTATTCAAACCGGCTACATGACTGGAAGAAATAATACGTTCTACATCTCTCCTAAAGGTCAACGCTTAGTTCACCTAATAAATCTTTATCAAAACTGGTTTAAATGGAAATAGATCACCTAGTCATCATCATGGGTTTTGGCGAATTTGCGGTCTTCTGGTTATTACATGTACTGCTTTTTCCCAAGATCCACCGGAGACATATCATTACCTGGTTTCTCTATATTTACGTCACAACTTTCATCATAGGAACAGGAATTCTAACCAGTATTTTGAATCTCATACATGCGCCAACTATTTCTAATCATCTTGCGCTACTTACCATAACCATAATCTTAGTTGGTAGTATTTTCAGTTTGCTGTGTATAATTTATATTATCGGTATTTTCGGTGTCATCGAGTCATCAGTTCGTATGAAACTGCTGACTTTAGTTGCCGAAAAATCAACTCGTGGGCTCACGCAAGCAGAATTAGCAAAGACGTATAACAAAGTTGTAGACTTGACCAGTCGTCTTAATCGCCTCATCAGTTCAGGTGACGTACAACTTATTAATGGTAAATATTATTTGCGAAAACGGCTTTCGCTGTCTCTCCTCCTCATCCAACTATCACAATTAATTACCTGGATATATGCGGGCAGAAAACAGTAAAATTGTGCACGTCTAAAAATACGTATGAAAACACTAGTTACCGGCGGGGCCGGTTTTATCGGCAGTCATCTGGTTGAACAATTATTAAAGGACGGACATACGGTAGTGGTCCTTGATAATTTTAGTACCGGCAGACCGGAAAACCTGAAACAGCTTACAAAGTTTAAAAAATTAAAACTGGTTCCATTAGATATTTCCGATTACCGGATTAACCTCAATCAATACCTAATGAAGGTTGATTGGGTTTTCCATCTGGCCGCACTGGCTGACATCGTGCCTTCTATTGTTAACCCTAAAATATATCATCGCGTCAATGTTGATGGCACGGTAAACATGTTAATAGCCGCGCATTCAGCAGGAGTTAAAAAATTTGTGTATGCTGCATCTGCGTCTTGCTATGGTATTCCCAAAAAATTTCCAACCCCGGAAACTACACCTGTCCATCCGCAATATCCCTATGCGTTAACTAAATATATTGGAGAACAATACACCCTGCATTGGGGAAAGGTCTACCAATTACCGGTAGTAAGTTTACGCTTATTTAATGTGTATGGCCCTCGTTCGCGCACCTCAGGTACGTATGGGGCAGTGTTTGGGATTTTTCTTGCACAAAAACTCGCCGAAAAATCATTTACGATAGTAGGCGATGGCACACAGACTCGCGATTTCACCTATGTCACTGACGTGACAAACGCCTTTGTCATGGCAGCAAAATCGAAAGTCGTAAATGAAATATTTAATGTCGGCACCGGACAACCACAATCGGTAAACAAACTCGTGCGTTTACTAGGCGGTACAACTACCCATATTCCAAAACGACCGGCAGAACCTGATAAAACTC
>Ga0209542_10016664_pt1 | contig 12156 bp, 7 predicted proteins | sample RifCSPhighO2_01_FD_184028 | JGI IMG/M metagenome (GOLD analysis project Ga0209542, IMG submission 184028) | Soil microbial communities from Rifle, Colorado - Rifle CSP2_plank highO2_0.1 (SPAdes) (version 2) | ecosystem: Environmental > Terrestrial > Deep subsurface > Rock core/Sediment ...
TCGCCGATGTTTTTATTTATGCTTTTGATATGGCAGTTCTTTTAGGCATTGATACAGAAACAATTATTAAAGAAAAATTAGAAAAAGTGAAGAAAAAATATCCAGCCGAATTGATGCGTAAAAACGCAAAAAATGAGTCGGGTTCAGGTGCTGACCCAGAATATTTAAAAATTAAAAATAGCTATCGTAAGAGGTAAAAAATTTATAAAGTATATTTTACAAAGCCACCTTTATGGGTGGTTTTTGGTTAAATAAAGTTGACAAAGTAATGCCACTTTTAATTGTGATTATTAGGTTATTTACATAAAGTGTAGAAAAAAACTTGACAAGTACTCTTGTATAAAATACAATGGAGTCATTAACTAAAAATATATGGAAATTATTCCAATTTTAAAACAATTAGGTTTTTCTGAAAAAGAAATTACAGTGTATTTATCGTTACTAAAAGGCGGTCCTTCTTCTGTGAGAACTCTTGCTCAAATCAGCGGAATTAACAGGGGTACTACCTACGATATACTCAAATCACTGAAAGAAAATGGCTTGGTGAGTTTTTATCATAAAGACACTAAGCAGTTTTTTGTTGCCGAAGACCCATCGGCATTACACAAGAATTTAGAACATAGAATAGACAATTTAGAAGAAGTCAGGGGGCAATTAAATCATATAATTCCAGAGCTGAAATCCTTATTTAATGAAGCGGGAGATAAACCAGTAGTGAAATATTATGAAGGCTATAGTGGCATAAAAATAGTACTATCTGATGTTTTAGAGACCACAGAAATATCTAAAGAAAAATTATACTATGTATTTTCTTCAGATGCTATCAGGGATTACTTGTATAAAGCTTTTCCGAATTTTACCAAAGAACGCATTAGGAAAAGAATAAAAGTGAAAGCCATTGGTGTTGGCCACAAAGGAACGGTTGCTGAATTGTCGGAAAAAAAATCATTGAATGCCAAAAAAAGTTCGCCAACCTATATTTTAATTTATCCGGGTAAAGTAGCTATGATTTCGGTTAATTCGTCTAAACAACCTTTGGCTTTAATTATTGAAGATGAGGCATTGTTTATTACTCAGCAACAGTTGTTCGACTTTATTTGGCAAGCACTGTAATTTATAAATTTAAATTTTTTATGTGCGGTATTATTGGTTATATAGGCAAAGAAAATGCGTTGCCTTTAATTATTCAAGGGCTTCGTAAAGAAAGTTATAGGGGATATGACTCAAGCGGTGTTGTTGTTTTTGGTAAAGATAATATTCATTATCTTAAATCAGTTGGAAAATTAGAAAAGTTGGAAGAAAAACTCAAAAATAAGTCTTTTCCTGGAAATATAGGATTGGGGCACAATCGTTGGGCTACTCACGGAAATGTAACAGAAGCAAATGCTCATCCTCATACTGATTGCAAGGGGAATATTTTTGTAACCCACAATGGAATTATTGAAAATTATCAAATATTGAAAGAAAACTTAGAAAAAAATGGACACAAATTTGTATCACAAACTGACACAGAAGTTCTTTCTCATTTAATTGAACACTTTTTTAAGGGGAACTTAGAAAAGGCGGTAAGCAAGGCTCTAAAACAAGTTAAGGGTGCTTACGCAATAGCAGTAATTGCAAAAAAAGACCCCGATAAAATTATTGCTGCCCGTTTATCGGCACCATTGGTAATTTCGGTAAATAAAATAGGCGGGTTTGTTGCATCAGACCCAGCTGCTATTATTTCTCATTCGAATAAAATGATATTTTTAGAAGATAAAGAAATAGCAGTTATTAAAAAAAGTTCTTATGTAGTGACTAATTTACAAAGTGAGATAAAGAAAAAATTAATTACTGAATTATCATGGACAGTGCAAGAAATTCAAAAAGGAGGACATCCTCACTTTATGCTAAAAGAAATTTTAGAACACCCAGAGAGTATTGATAACGCATTAAAGGGAAGATTATTTTTTAAAGAGGGTATTGCAAAACTTGGTGGCTTAGAACTTATAAAAGATAAGCTAAAAAATATCAATAACATTCAAATCATTGCCTGTGGTGGCTCTTCTTATGCTGCAAAAGTGGGAGCATATATGCTTGAAGAATTTGCTGGACTTACTACAAAGGTTGAAACTGCATCGGAATTTCGCTACAAAAAATCGGTATTTAATAAAAAAACTTTGTACATTTTTATTTCGCAATCTGGTGAAACAGCAGATACTTTGGCGGCATTAAGAAAAGTTAAAGAACAAAAAGGTTTGGCCATAGGAATTGTAAATGTGGTTGGCTCTACTCTTGCCCGCGAAATTGGTTTTGGCGCATATACTCATTCGGGTCCCGAAATTGCGGTTGCTTCAACAAAAACTTTTACGGCTCAACTAACAGCCCTATGTCTTATCACTCTCTTTTTAGGCAGACAACGCAAGCTATCGCTTGTAGATGGTAAAAAAATTACTAAAGAACTTTCGCAAATTCCAGAATTAGTAAGGCATATTTTAGAGCAAAAATCTGTTATCAAAAAGATTTCCCAAAAATATAAAAATTTTTCTAATTTTTGCGTAATAGGCAGAAAATATAATTATCCTATTGCTTTGGAGGGAGCATTAAAATTAAAAGAAGTTGCCTATATTCACGGAGAGGGAATTGAAGGGGGTGAGTTAAAGCATGGGTATTTATCATTAATTGGTAAAGAATTTCCAACTATTGCAATATGCCCATTTGATAGTGTATATGAAAAAATGATTTCTAATATACAAGAAATTAAAGCAAGAAATGGTTTGGTAATTGCTATTGCTACTGTGGGCAATCAAGAAATAAAAAAAATTGCAGATGAGGTTATTTATATTCCAAAAACATTAGAAATGTTAAGCCCCATATTAACTACTATTCCTTTGCATCTTTTTGCTTATTATATTGCTACATTCAGGGGGTGTGAAATTGATCAGCCACGCAATTTAGCAAAAAGTGTGACCGTTGAATAAAATAAAAATATGCAAAATTATAAAAAAAGGGCCAATAATGCGCGTAAAAAAGTATTAGAAATGGTGCATTTAGGACAAACCAGTCACATTGGATCTAATTTTTCATGTATAGATATTTTGACGGTCTTATTTTCTAAATTAAATTTAGATAAAGATTTAAAAATAGATCGTGATCGATTTGTGCTTTCAAAAGGCTGGGTGGCATCGGCTCTTTATTATTTTTTAGCTCAAAAAGATATTATTCCAAAAGAAGATTTAGAAGAGTTTGGAAAAGATGGGTCAAAATATATTGGGTTGGCGGAACCTGATGTAAGAGGCGTAGAAGTTGCAGGAGGAGCAATGGGTCATGGGTTGCCAATTGCCTTAGGAATGGCATTGGCCGCCAAGAGAGGAAATGAGTCTTGGAAAACATACGTGCTCATGTCAGATGGGGAATTGGATTGCGGGACTACCTGGGAGTGCGCCTTGTTGGCTGGTCATCAAAAATTAAATAATTTAGCTGTATTTGTAGATTATAATGGGTTTCAGGCCATGGGAACCAAAAAAGAAGTATTAAATGTAGAGCCGTTGGCTGATAAATGGCACGCTTTTAATTGGGATGTAGTTGAAGTTGATGGACACGATTATGGCGAGATTTCAAAGGCAATTGATTGCCTTGGCAAAACAGGAAAACCACTAATGATTATTGCAAAGACTACCAAGGGGAAAGGAGTTTCATTTTTTGAGGGAAAGTTAGAGTGGCACTATAAAACAGTCGATGAAGATAATTATCAAAAGGCATTAATAGAATTAAACGCATATGAATGATAAACAAACATCAATTCCTGGGTTTACAAACGGTCTGCCCAATGAAGTATTTAACGAAAAAGTGGCTCGCAATGCCCGCGGAGTTTTTATGGAAACTCTCGAAGAACTGGTTATCAATGATTCTAAAATTATTTTGGTTGTGGGAGATGTGGGTTTTTCATATATGACTGAATTCCAAAAAAAATATCCAAATCAATACATTAATACCGGAGTGATGGAACAATCGTTTATGGGTTTAGCGGCCGGATTGGCCCAAAGCGGATGGAAGCCCTATGTGTATTCTATGGTACCTTTTGTGATAATGCGTAATTACGAACAATTACGAAATGACGTGTGTTATGGAAATGCTAATGTAAAACTCGTCGGAGCAGTGGGTAATGTTCACTATCGTTTCCAGGGTATGAGTCATAATCTTTTAGGAAAAGAAAACGAAGAAGATTTGTTGAAAAATTTACCAAATATTGAAAGGTTTTATCCTAAGAATATAGAAGAAGTAAGAAAGATAGTTTTAGAAACCTATAACAATAATAAGCCCACCTATATTAGATTATAGAAATTACTAAAGTAATTTATATAATTAATCACTCGGTCGGAATATGAAAATGCGTTTTCCTATTCCTTCCTCCTTCATAATTATGATTATAAGAAATTTACAAAAAAATGATAATAACCAAGTCGCATTACTAATTAAACAACTAACTCAAAATATTATTGAACCGGAAAATTTAGTTAAAAGAATTGAAGGACTAACAGAACAAAAAAACAGTCAATTTTTAGTGGCAGAGTTATATGGTAAAATTATTGGTTTTGGCGGTTTAACTTGGCATTTAATTCCGTCAAAAGGATTAATTGCTTGGGTTGAAGAAGTGGTAGTTGATAGTCAAAGTCGTAGAAAAGGTGTGGGAAAAGATTTAATGGAGCATTTATTAAAGTTAGCTAAACAGAAAAAAATTAAACAAATCAAATTAACAAGTACTCCCATGGCTAAGAGTTTATACGAAAAATTAGGTTTTATTAAGAAAGATAATGAGTATTTAATTAAATCTTTAGTTTAATTTTTAATCGGGGGATGATTTTTAGTTATAAAAATATAAAAGAGTCATTGACAAGTGTATTAAATAGTGATAGGACGAATGTATGACTTACAAATTATTAAGAACAATTTTAATTTTTGTATTTTTAATAACTCCTCTAGCTCCTGTGTTTGCTGTTGATGTGCCGGTTGAAGAAATTGTGGCGGAAGAGCCAGTTTTAGATATTCCAGTTGAAAATACCGAAGTTGTTGCAGATGTTTTACCAGATAATGTTTTACCCGAAACAGAAAAAGAAACTACGCCTGAAAGTCAGCCTAGCTCGATGAGCGAAACATCTGTGACTCAAAATCCCAGCCAATCTTTTTCAAAAAACCAAATCGTTCCTGAACCAGATCCTACAACAGGAGCATTAGTATATGATTATTCTATTATTGTGCCTCCTGGTCGCCAAGGCATGCAACCAGATTTGAAATTGCAGTACAATAGCCAGGGCATTACTCAAGACAGTATTGTTGGTTTTGGTTGGAATATCAATATTCCTAAAATAGAAAGAATCAACAAGCACGGTGTCAATAAATTATATGATTATAAAGATTTTAGGTCTTCTTTGTCGGGCGAACTTGTGTATATTTCTGGCGATGACTACGAAGCAAAAGTAGAGAATGATTCTTTTTTAAAATACAAATTAGTTGCTGGCGTATGGATTGTTACAGATAAACAAGGCACTATTTACAAGTTTGGAAATTACAATGATTCAAAAATATATAATTTATCAGATACAGATAAGATTTATTCGTGGTATTTAGATGAAGTTGAAGACACAAATGGAAACTCAATAAAATATTTTTATGTAAAAAATATTGCCAATAACTTTATTTATCCCGATAAAATAATTTATACGGGCAATGGCGCTTCTGAAGGAATTTTTTCGGTTGAATTTAAAAAAGAATCCAGACAAGATTTCTATACAATTAATAGCGCCGGTTTTACTCAAAAAATTAATGAAAGGATTAAATCAATAGAAACATATATTTCTGGTACTTTAAAAAGAAGGTATGACTTAACTTATGTAATAGGGGATAATGGTAAGCGTTCAATGTTAGAAAAAATCACCGAAAACGGAAGAGATGCTCTGGGCGTTACCACCACATTACCGTCGTTTGATCTTACTTACACCAAGGGAGACATTAACTTAGTAAATACGCCTTCTATAAATTATCCATTAGTTCCTGATGATTCAGGAACTATGCCGTTTTCGTTCAGTGATAATACTGTTAAAATTATGGATATTAACGGTGATGGTTTGAAAGATATTGTAAAATCTCGCATTGATGGCACGGGGAAGACGACTTTCTGGGTTTTAAAAAATAACGGAGCGGGATGGGAGGTGGATAATTCTTGGAGCCAGCCAACATATTCTTATATTAATGGAAGCGGAAGAAACATTACAGAATATTTTGTTTTTTCATACGACATTGATGTTGCCGATTGGAATGGCGATGGTAAAGATGATTTAATCAAATTTTGGGCTGAAAATTTAGGTAACGGGCAAAATAAACAGCAAGTAGTTGTTTTATTAAATACAGGCACAGGGTGGGTGCAAAATACGAACATAGAAACAGATGTCCCAACTTACACAAATCCTAATGCCGGGACGCAGATTTTATATTTATATTCCGGTCCTTATGGCCCAGAAAATCACTTCATTGACCTTAATGGCGATGGCCTACTTGATTATATTCATTCCTCAAACTACCAAATAAATGGCATTGATCATCCAAGTTTTGCGGTTTTATATAATGATGGCGAAGATTTAAAATGGGATTCAACAGTGTCACAGCCATATGTAAAGCCAAGTCCGACTTCTGGCAATGAAGTTTTTACATTAAGCGGGGGCACAAAAATATTGGATATCAACGGCGATGGGCTTTTGGATTTTATGTATGCCTGGAATTATCAAATAAATGGAATTGATAATCCATTATTTTGGGTGTTAATTAACAATGGTCACGGTTGGGACCAGGATTTTAGTTTTATCCAACCGCAATATACCTCGCTTGGTGTGAACGATAATTTACAAACTAATTATTTCACTAGCACTAGAGAATGGCTCGTTGTTGACATAAATTCAGATAATTTACCCGATTTTATAAAGTTTGGGCCAATTGATTCTGGTGGTGGAACTTATAAAAAAAGGAAGACAGTTTTGGTGGGTACTGGCAAAGAGTGGATTCAGAACGACAGCTTGATTAACATTGAAGAGTACACCTACACAAGTTACAATGCCGGCGCGCAAACCGGTTATCCTAGTTCCGGTGATTCTAGTACCATGTTTCTCGACATTAGCGGTGATGGTATTCCGGATATTACGCACGCGGCATTCAGTCAACAGCAAGGAATTTATTATTCTACTAATTGGTCACTGATAAGCAACGGTAAGATTGCCAACACTTTGGCAAAAATAACACTGCCTGAAAGTGGCTCTTATGATTTTTCTTATAAAATGACAACCGCGTACAGAGGTAATTTAGGAAATTTAATGAATAATAATTTATCATCATCATATCATATGGTTGAAAAAATAATTCAAGAAGATTCTAATAACAATACCTCTGTAACAAATTACGAATATGCAATCGGAAACTTTTTCTACGAAAATGCTTTTAACAGGCGTTTCGCAGGGTTTAATATAATTACTAAAACTGATTCTGCCGGAAACATAACTAAAACTTATTATCATACGGCTGACATAAGTGATTCTGCAAAAGGCGAATATAACGACGAACATTGGAAAATAGGAAAGGTATATCGCGCTGAAGCGACCGACAGCTCCGATAATATTTATTCTAAAACCATTAATAAATGGGACAGTTATGATTTAGGCAACGGCTCAAAGTTTGTAAAATTAGCAGAAGCGGTTAATTATATTTATGATAGTGATATTACGCACAAAGATACTGCCGAAAGCTACACTTACAACAATAATAATGGAAACTTAACTCAAAAAATACAATGGGGCGAAGTAAATGGCAGTGATGATGGCACTTTTTTGGATTTGGGAAGTGACAAATTTACTACTAATTATACATATGCCACCGAAGTTTCAAGTTTTAAGTTTCAAATTTCAATTCAAAATACTACAGATCAAAACGCAAACAAAGTTAAAGAAAGAAAATATTATTATGATAACTTAGCTCTTGGAAGTTTAACAAATGGTAACCTTACAAAGCAAGAAGATTGGAAAACTGGCGTGGCTTACATTAGTAATCAAAAAAATTATAATAGTTATGGTTTGATGACCACGTCAACTGACCCGCGAGGTAAAACTACGCAATACATCTATGATAGCTATAATCTTTATCCAGCCACAATAACTAATACCCTAAATCATGCCACACAGTATGTATACGACTATTCATCTGGTCAAGTTATACAAAAAATCGACCCCAACACAAGAGTGTTTCAATATACTTATGATGGTTTGGATAGGTTAATAGAAGAAAAACAACCAGATTTAATTACGCCATCAACTTTAGTTGCCAAAGCAACTTATATATACACCGATACGCCTAATTCAGTAAGTGTTAGAAAATTAAATTACCTAGACAATGCAAATAGCTCTGAAAGTTATGTGTACTTTGATGGTTTGGGCAGAAAAATTCAGGAAAGAGCAGAAGCCGAGGGGGTAAATTTTTCAGTAAAAGATTATGTTTACAATAGTCTTGGGCTTTTAGAAAAAGAATCTTTGCCTTATTTTTCAATTGGTTTTATTAGAACTTCTCCAACAAGTGATTCTAATCTTTATACAAATTACACTTATGATACTTTAGGCCGAGTTGTTTCTTTGGCTAATTCAGTGGGAATTACCACGAATACTTATAGTGATTGGAAAGTTACAACTACTGACGCCAACAACAAAGCCAAAGATTTATACAAAGACGCTTATGGTAATTTAGTTCAAATTGATGAACATAATGCCGGGCAAATTAACAGCACATTTTATAATTATAATTATTTAGGAAATCTTACAAAAATTACCGATGCCTCTCAAAATATTCGTAACTTTACTTATGACGGATTGGGCAGAAAATTAAGCGCAGAAGATTTACATTTTTCATCTGACATCACTTTTGGCACATGGACTTATGCCTACGATGATGCAGGAAACCTAACTCAAACTATTAATCCAAAAAACCAAACTGTTAATTATACTTATGATGATATGAATAGGCAGTTGACCGAAGATTACATAGGGCAGGCGGGGATTGAAGTGACTAATACTTATGATGCTGGCATAGATGGCATAGGCCGTCTTACTGGTTTTGTGTCTTCAAGTTTAAGGCAAAATAATACTTATAATCCATTAGGTCTTCTTAAAACTGAATCAAAAATTATCAACTCCAATACTTACTTAACTGCCTATGATTATGACAGGCAGGGAAATCAAATTCTTATTACTAATCCCGATAATTCACAAATTAAAAATATTTATAATTCCGCAGGCATACTTAACCAAACACAGAGAAAAGAGTTTACAGATTTAAACTTTACCAGTGTGGTTGATAACTTTGATTATTCGCCAACAGGGCAAATTACAACGCAAAACTATGCTAACGGAGCATTCACAATAAATAATTATGATGCCCAAAAGCTCTATCGATTAAGCAACAAAGTTACTACTATTGCTGGCTCGGTTCGTGGCCAAGACTTGGCTTATACTTACGACAATATTGGTAATATTACTCAAGTAATTGATAATTCTGATACAGATTCTAAAAAAATATCAAATTATGTATATGACGACTTGTATCGGCTTATTTCGGCCACAATTACCAATTCTGCAACAGGACAATCAAATTATAACCAAACTTTCTCATACGATGCAATTGGTAACATTTTAAATAAAACTGAAACAATTGGAACAAATCCAACCTTAACATATACTTACCAATACAATGGCAATACTGGTTCTAATTATGCTAATCCTCATGCAGTTACCAGTATTAGTGATGGCGCAATCAACACTATTTATACATACGATAGGAATGGAAATATGACAGCAGAAGGCGCAAAATTATATGCCTTCAATTATAATAACCGTTTGGTTTGGAGTTCTATTCCTGGCGACTTAGCTTTGACTCCATCTTCAACTGCCACATTATATTCGTTAGCTGGCGATGGCTCAACTTACAAAACCTCAAATTCTTGGTCAACAGCTATTGGCGCCGCAATTGGCACAAGCGCAGGTTATATTATTACCCCCTTTAAGGCAGGAACAGGCAAATCTTCAACTAATTACAAAATTGACAGAGCTTTTGTGCCATTTGACACTTCAAGTTTACCAGATAACGCTATAGTTATCGATGCTAAACTTAAGGTTTATATTGCCCACAAAATAAACAACGACAACGATGGCGACGATTTTATTACTCTTGTACAAGGTTCACAAGCAAGCACTGCAAGCCTTACCATATCCGACTACAATAAAGCGGGAGCTGTTTATAATTCTAAAGAAGGAATTAATATCACAGAAAGAAAAGACATTACTCAAGTTGCAACAAACCAATACTTAGTTTTTAATCTTAATGATACAGGCAAAAGCTGGATTTCTAAAACCGGGGCAACCAAGCTTGGTTTACGAGAAGGGCACGATGTTATTAATAGCGCTTTTGTTGGAAACGCAGACCAATTTAATCAAATTGTTATTAGGTCTTCAGAATACGCCGATACTTTGAACGACCCAATTTTAGAAATAACCTATGTCATTCCACCTCCACCAACCATAATAAATTACACTTACGATCCAAGTGGCCAAAGAATAAAAGTTGTCAACAATAATAGCAATATTACCACATTTTACCCAACCAATTTTTACAATATAAACAATTCTCCAACGCCAAAAGTAACAAAGCATCTATTTGCAGGTTCACAGGATATTGCTACAATAGAGGGTAGTGGAGTTACTGCTGTAATTTATTACAACTCCACCGACACCATAAACTCCTCAAGTATAATGACCGACAGCGCAGGAGCAATTGCTGAAACAATGGATTATTTCCCTTTTGGAAAGATCAGATTAGATATCAAACCAACCGAAAGCACATTCAATGAACAAAGAAAATACATCGGGCAAGAATTTGACCAAGAGACAGGTTTGAATTACCTCAACGCAAGGTACTACAACGCCACCCTGGCAAGGTTTATTTCAGAAGACCCAATGTTTTGGAATTTTGACCAATCTTGGCTAGTCGACCCACAAAATCAGAACAGCTACGCGTATGCGAGAAATAATCCGATAACACTTTCTGATCCTTCTGGTGAGGATGTATGGATAAATTCTAAACCGGTTTTTGATGTAAGGGGAAATTATATCGGAATACACACTTATCTTAAAGCGGTTCCAGATCATCCTAACGAAATTAATATTCAAGGTTTACCTCAAGGAGCAGAAGGTTTTACCATGGGCGGATATAATAGTAGTAATAATGGTTTGACTAACAAGTTAATAAAAAACATGGGGACTACCGAAACAAGTTGGGATAAGGAAACCGCTTTTGGAGATGGAGTAAAAATAAACAGTATGAAAATTAACCCTCCGACAGGACAAAACGATACGCAATTTATTAATAATCTTGGTAAAATTTACAATGAAACTGATTTGTCGGGGATGAATTATTATTTTCGTGGTACAGTTAATCTTCCTGGGGGATCTACCTTGTACAACGGAAATTGTAATAACTTTTCCTACACATTGGGCGTAAAAGCAGGAGTAAAAGATCAGATGGATGCATTTAATCCAAATTTAAATATTAGTCCACTTGTTGGTGCATACGGTTATAAAAATGAGCTACCAACACAAACATTATCTCAACAAGTTCAAAGTAGGATAAATTCGCTAAAAGAAAAAGTTAATAGTTATGTTTCTTCGTTGGTAAATAAAGGTAAATAAATTTATGTTTTCACTTAAAAGTGTCTTTAAAACTATAGCAAAAATATTTATTGGAATTTTAGCTACGATGGGCATCGTACTTTTTTCAGGTTTTGGGTTAACTTTCCTAGCAGAACAATTCACAACAGGATATATTGATTCTGCACCATTTTTAATAGAATATCCATTATTGGCTATTCTAATATTGGGCACATATCTCGTTTTTTGGAAGAAACAATATGCATTTGTGATAGGTTTAGTTTTGGGTTTTATTGTATTTATGTTGTTGATGACTTTTATATTCGAAGTTTTAGCAGGACCAGCAACATTATAAATCGGTAAAAAGAACAATAGTATGAATAAATATATCTTATTTATTTTAAGTATATTATTGGGGATCGCATATGGATGGTCTAGTATTTTTATA
>Ga0209542_10016665_pt1 | contig 12155 bp, 11 predicted proteins | sample RifCSPhighO2_01_FD_184028 | JGI IMG/M metagenome (GOLD analysis project Ga0209542, IMG submission 184028) | Soil microbial communities from Rifle, Colorado - Rifle CSP2_plank highO2_0.1 (SPAdes) (version 2) | ecosystem: Environmental > Terrestrial > Deep subsurface > Rock core/Sediment ...
CTATGGTCTTCTTCTTCATGGGTGGCGTCTCCTTTGAGGCTCCAGCGCTAACTGGAGCGGTTGCTGGTTGAATGAATTTCAAAGGATACGCCGCCTTTTTCATTTACACACTTTTTGATGGTACCTCCAAATCAATGTTGAAATATCTTAATTTACCTAAACAATGAAGATGCATACTCTCCGACAGGTTTAGGAAGCAGGTCTTGAGGATGGTCTCCACCAAATGTTGCTAGACCGCTTTTTCCATTCACAATTGCTGAATCAATTACTCGACCTGTATTTGCATCTACAACAATAATTTTTACAGAAACCCGATCTGGTATTGCGGACCATTCTGTCGCACGATCTTCCCACTCAAGAATGGTGGGATAAATAAGATAGCTGTAATTCCCTTTCTTGGCCCGATCCAAGCTTTCTTTATAATCTTCATATGCTTGCGCCGTAACAACTTGCGGAAGGTATTTTGAGAATGCCGCTAAAATAACCTGCGCGGTATTCTGTCCAGATCCGTTGTAAACAGTGCCTCCATATACCCCATCTTTCGGGATTGCAATATATACTAAGGCACTTCTATTGAGAGCTACTTGGCCGTTCCCGCTGCCTCTCAGTAACTCATGAGTGTCTGCACATCCGGCAAGGATCATGCTAATAACAATCATGCCTAATATTCTCATTAGGTCATCCTCCTGTATGTTATCGACATTATCATACCTGCTGTTTTACGCGAAAAGCGGCGGCCAATATCAAACAGAACGCGGAACCCAAACCCACCGTGATGCCGATCGCCGAAAGCACCGGGACACGCGACAGCGCCAGAACGCCGAAGACGATCACCGTGGTGCCGCTGCACATCAGCAATGACAGCACCGTGCGGCGCTGCTCCTCGGCATGGGCAAACGTACTGTTGAAAAACAGCCCATAGTCGAGACCGATACCGACCACGAGCAATAATGCCACCAAATGGAACAGCGACAAAGGTTGTCCCAGCACCAGCAACAGGGCGCAGACCGCCGCCACCGACGCGGCCACCGGCGTGACCACGCGCAGCAGGGTACTTATTGACCGTACACCCGCCAGTAGCACCAAGCCGACAACCAGAATGCCGAAGCCCCATATGGCCAGCGCCTGATCCCGGTAAGCCTTCACCATCTGCTCTGACTCGGTTTTCATATCCAGGGCAAAGACGGCATCGGTGCCCATGTCCGCCGCCAATTTCCTGAGCGCCACACCATCTTTGACGCCGCGCAGCAAAATCACACCTGCCCACTTTTGTTCGTAGGGGAACAACAGGTTATTCACTCGCATCCCGAGCGCCGTCCCCTGCAAATCTTTCAATTCGGTTAGAGGCTGCGTTTTCGATGCCTCGACATCGCGTAAAAACGGTGAGAACAAACCGCTCCTGAACGGAAAATCGGCCAGCGCTTGCCGCAAATTACTGCGCAGTACCGCGCTTTCTGGCAAAGCGGCTTGGCGCGCCTGTTGTATCCGGGCGCTCGGCTGATAGCGACAGGGCGGATCGAATCCCTTCAGCGCTGCTTGCTGCACCAGATTTTCAAGCGCGGGCGTCATCTGCTCGCAAAGCTCCAGCACCTGTTGCGGCGTGTCGGCGCGCATGACAAGCATCTCGCGCACGTCCGGCGCGCCCAGCTGGGCGCGCAGTTCCCGATCGAGACGCTTGCTGTGCTCCGGAACGGGACTGAGCGCGGCGATGTCATCCTGCCAGAGCGGCGTCGGCTTGATGAGCAGAAAAACGGCGGCGGCCGCCACACCGGCGAGGAAGCCGATCCTCCACCGATAGGGCAGATTCACCCAGCGAATCGCCTTGCGTGACAAGGACGGTATCGCGGGAGAAGATGCACCGCGCGGCATCAACAGCGGCAAGAGCCAGCGCGTTGTCGCGGCGGCGGTAATCAACCCGGTGACGGCAAAAACACCGAGCTGCGCCAGCCCGGGGAAATCCGAAAACAGCATGGCAAAATAACCGATGACGGTGGTGGCAACGGCCAGACGCAAGGTCGGCCAGATTCGCTTTATGGCTGCCTGCGCAGACTCCGATTTCCTCACGTGCGTAAACAGATGAATGGGATAATCCACGGCGACACCGGTCAGCGTCATGCCAAATGCGAGCGTGATGCCGTGGATGTATTGGAAGCTCACGCTGACAACCGCCACCGCCACGAGGATTCCCGCCACCAGCGGCAACGCACTCAACGCCACGAGCCAGGCGGAACGATAGACGGACCAAACCAGAACGATGACCAGTACCGTGCCGATCAGGGACAGCCGCCAGGCGTCCTGGCTGATAGCGTCGCGGGATGCTTGGGCAAATACAGCCGGGCCACTCAGTACCAGACGTGCGCTGCTGCTGGAAGAAACGAATCCAAATGCCTGGCGAATTTCACCGATGGTGGCTTGTTGATTATCGAGATCAAACGCCGGTGCCCTGGTTTCGGCTACCAGCAACGCACGGCGCGTATCCGGCGAAAACCAGGCACCATGCTCCAGACGCGGACCTTCGGGCGATTCCCACTGTTCCAGAACCCGACCCAATTCATGAGTAGGGTCGGCAGGCAGGAGATGTTTTTCCACGGCTCCCAGCGGCGAGGCCAGGCGATGCAAACTCTCCGCCAGGGCGACACGCAAGGCCGGCGCAGTAAAATGGTTTTTGTCCACGGAGGGGCTCAGCAAATAGCGATTGCGCATGAGCAGGCTCTGTTCGCCCATGGTCCATTGCTGCGTTCCGTTCGCGATATACCAGAACCGATCGCTATGTCTCAGCCTGTCAGCAAGCGATTTGCTCAAGCCCGCCAGTTCGGCGGCGGGCGCGTTTTCCAGACCGATGAGGATCAGCCGCGACGCGGCTCCCTCGCGCAGCTGGGAGACAAGAAATTTCTGCTGCGGTGTCGAAGCTTCGGGCAGGAAACCGGACATGTCCGTGCGGACATGGGTATAGGTGGCGATCAGAATGGCACAACCCGCCAATACCGCGAGCCACAGGATCAGAACCAGTCGCTGCCTGAACTTCACGGCGATTCCGGCGTGATTGCCATGACAGACCGATCTCCATTCTTCTCGAGGATTTCGATGGTGCCGATCCGGGCTTCTGCGCCCTCAATCCGTATCGACGTGATGATCTCGCGCATCGCATCGTCCAGGGGATCGAGATCGAGGCGCCAGTGCTCGCGCGAGCCCTGCAGCTTGATCGCATAAAACCGGCGCAACGTCTCGGCATTTCCGGCCAGAGTGCCGCGCAGTCCTTCAACGAAGGCCCACATGACGGGATATCGCTGCAATACAAACCGGCGGGTCGATCCCTTGGCAGGCTGCTCGATCACCAGCGTATCGTTGGTGACGAGGTAAAGCTCTTCGTAAGGCTTGAGGACACGCTTCTCCAATCTGTCAGGGGCGTGAAATTCAAGCAGACCGCTCGTGATCAATGGTTCTTTCAGAATTTGCATGTGTTTGCGCTCGGTGAAACGGGCGCGCGCCGATCCGGCTTGTGAAAAGCCCAGCATAAGCCGGGAAAAGTCCCACTCCGTCGTATCAGTCGTATCAGGCGCGGCCTGCAGCGGTGCGGCAGCCAGAGCCAGACTGACCAGCAGCAGACACCACGCACGCCAGACAAACCATGGCAGGAAACGGCTAGACGGGGCGTGGGGCATCCGTGTCCCAGTAATTGTAAAAGTTGAACCAGTTATAAGGCGCAAGCCGGCAATAATACTCGAGGCGATCGACGTACTTCTGGGTCCAGCTCGCCATATCCTTTGCGCGATCTTGCCGGCTGATCTCGATGCATTCGGCCAAGAGCTCGAAATAAATGTCATAACGATTGCCGCCGCGATACAGGCCGAAGCACAGAATAACCGGTACCTTAAGCGCGTTGGCCAGCAGCATGGGGCCGCCTGGGAAAACCGTTCTTTCGCCCAGAAATGTCGCGCTGATCTGTCTGTCGTCAAACATCACGCGGTCGCCCAGTATCCCCACCAGCGTACCGCGATCGATCTCTTCCTTGACCTTCAGCAGGGCATCCGGCGCCCCGATGGCAATGACACTGTCCGTCATGGCGGGGTTAATCGCATTAAGAACGGCATTAATCTTTTTCGCGTTCTCCTCGTACATCAGCACCTTGATAGACAAGTGCTTTTGCAGAATACCCAGCGCGCGCATCGCGTCAAAGCTACCCAGATGCGAACCCAGGAGCAGACAGCCCTGGCCACGCTCCACCTGTCTCTGGACAATCTCGGCGCCATGCAACTGTATCTCAAAGAGATCATGTTGACCGCTCAAGAAATAAATGCGGTCCAGAAGCGTGGATGCAAAATAGTGATAGTGACGAAACACATCGAGCCAATTCACCGCCTGCGCGCGAACGCGTTGCAGGTAGTCGAGACTGGCGCGGCGGCTGGCGCCGGAGAACAGAACAAAATAGGCCGAGATCGGATACAGCAAAACACGGCTCAGGCGACGACCGGATCGCGTGGCAATCCACGTGATCAGACGCAAAGCCAGGTAACTTCCGCGCTCGGGTTGACGCAACCAGGAACGACTCATCACTTCCTCCCGACGCTAATGGCCAGATACCGCCAACTCGATACTGCCTGTCGCGACCATCGACTCTTCCATGCGGCATTCGAACCGCAGCGAGTCTGGCGCTACAGGCAACAGGGATATCAGAACTTCCTTTTCGGGGCGCACGGGCGCCAAAAATTTGACGGCTGGCATTCCTATCACCCGTACCTTACCTTCGTAGAACTTTTCGGTGATATCTATCACATGGGCAAGAAGGACGACACCGGGCACCAGCGGATTTCCCGGGAAGTGTCCCGGCAGAGATGGATGAGAAGCGTGTATGTAAACAATCTCATTCATCCGGTTCGCTCTCCCTGGCGCGCAGCGTCGGATTTTCAGACAAAATCGAGCTTGCTATGCCAGGCGCGATGGCGCTGGCGATAGGATGCCAGGCTCTCGCGCCAGCTGATGATCGAGGCGGCGTAGTAGATCGTCTTGAACACGAACAAGGGGAAGCGGATCGGTGTCTTGCCGAAAATGTCCGCCGACAGCAGCGATAGAATCGCTTCTTCCACGCGGAAGACATTGTGTGGCGACATAAACATCTTGCGCAGCGTCGGTGTGGTGACGCGGTAGATAAACCATGAAAAGGTCTTGAGGCCGCGGCGTATCTTTTTCTCGTGGCGCCCCAAGCTCTTGGCCGACAAATCGCCGCTGCGCAGGGCGTCGTCAATGGCCTCGGCCGCGAGTTCGGCGCTGTTCATGGCCAGGAACACGCCACTGGAAAACACCGGGTCGATGAAGGCGTAGGCGTCGCCTACGATCAGCCAGCCATCGCCGGACATGCGATCAGCCTGGTAGGAGAAATTACCGGTAGCCATGGCCGGCGCCATCAGGCGCGCATTTTTGAGGCGCTCGGCGACCAGGGGGCTGAGGGCGAGCGTGTCCATGAAGAATTCGTCGACGCTCTTCTTGCGACTCTTGAGATAGTACGGCCAGCACACCGCGCCCACGCTCATGGCGCCATCGCGCAACGGGATCATCCAGTACCAGCCATGCTCGAACCAGTAGACGCTGATATTGCCTTCATCTTTGCCACGGCGGCGTACCGCGCCCTCGAAATGTCCGAAGATCGCCGAGCTGTTGTGCCGCGGATCGCGTTGCTTCATTTTCTGGCGGTTGGCAAAAAAAGTATCGCGCCCGGAGGCGTCGACCACGACCTTGGCCTCCCACAACTGTGCTTGGCCCTTTTCATCCACTGCCGAAATCAGTGACGTTTGTCCGGGGCGCGTTTCCACGTTCGCGACCTTGACACCTTCGTACACCTGCGCGCCTTTCTTCTGGCTATTGCGCAACAGCAGGTTATCGAACTCCGAACGCCGCACTTCGTAGGCCGAAGGGTAGGTTTTGCGCATGGCATTGGCGAAATAATATGTTGCCGGCTCATAGCCCTCGCAGTTGAATTCAGCGGCGAGTTTCAGCAGGCCAATTTTGTCGACCTCCTCGCGTACACCCAGGCGTCCCAACAAGGGCATATTGAGCGGTAACAGCGATTCGCCGATGTGGAAACGCGGGTGGTGTTCTTTTTCCAGGAGCACCACCCGCCAGCCCTTTTGCGCCAGGAAGGCCGCCGCAGTGGACCCGCCCGGGCCACCGCCGATAATCAGCACGTCGCAGGAGTTTTCGAGCACAACGTGACTTGCGTGTACGGCCGAGCTACTGCTGGTACTCATGGCTTGTGGATTCTCAATAGCGGCTCCGGGAACGGGTTCGGTCTGGCGCCGGTCAGTGCTTGGGGTCGCAAAATGGTTTTCGGTCTCCGCCAACTGTAGCAGCCTGGCCCGAACCAGCTTTCCGGTTTCATTCCTCGGCAGGCTTTCGACCAGATACAGCGGTCGTGGCAGAAAAACCGGATCAATGCGCAGCCTCAACTCCGCCATGATCGCGTCATGTGTGCGGCCGGGCGCGACAACAAAGGCGATCAGGCGTGTCACCGGCTCCTCTCCTTCTTCGGGCATGACATACACACCATCCACCACGCCTTCAATCTCGTGCAATTTATGATTCAGATCGCCTAATGACATGCGCTTGCCGGCGATATTGATCAGATCGGATTTCCTTCCCAGCAGCATGAATTTGTTCGTATTGAATGTACGCACGATATCGTTCAACGGCACGGGGGACTCAAGGTGAGGCCCCTGGACTGCACATTCCTCACCGCCACCATGCAGGACTATCCCATCCAAGGTCTGCCATGTTCCCCCTTCCAGTGTTCGCCGTGTGGCAATCGTGCCCGCTTCCGTGCATCCATATATTTCCAATACCCGGGTCATGAACATGGCCTCGGCTTGTGAAGCCATCTGTTCCGGCAAGGGCGCGGTCGCGGACAAAATAAACGCCAAGGAGGGCAATGACATGTTTTCCGAGACACAGGCGCGAATATGAACAGGCGTTGTCACGAGAATGCGCGGGGCCGGCATGGACTCAAGCGTGTGCCGGATGTCCTGGGGGAAGAACGGCCGCACGCTGTGTATCACGCAGTTCGATTGCAGCGGCAGCATGATACTGGTCTCGAGGCCATACATATGCTGCGGCGGCACCGTCGCAACAATAGACACAGGCTGATGTGCTGGCAACGCGAAGCGCGCGGCAGTCTGCTTCGCCACGGAAACCAACGAGCCCCAGGTTTTTAAGTGTGGCTGCGGACGGCCCGTAGTGCCGGATGTAAAAACCAACGCAGCAACAAAATCATCCGGTACGCATGGCATTTCACCACAACGACCTGTATCGACACGGCGCTCGTAGCGAAATGTTTCAATATCAGCCGAATATTCTGATTGATCTACAAAACAGTAAACATCGCCATAGGCTTCGCACATTTCCTCCAGCATTCTGGGCGCCCGAGCCGGGGGGAAAAGACTCGTCTGGCCACGGATCAGCGCGGCGGCGAAACCGACCAGAAAATGGTAGCGGTCCTCACACAGATTCAGGACATAACGTCTTTCCGGAAGACGCTCTGCCAGATCTGCTACATCACAGAGAAACCGGCCAATGGTAACTGTTTCACTTCCATACAGGGCCAGTGGACTCTCAGACTGATGGCGGTTCAACAAGGGAAGAGGCGTCATGGTCGCTGGACGTTACCAGGAACGTGAAACTCGTATCCAATCGATCTGGACAAGATGACGAAGAAACTGCAAGAGAGATGGGTGCGGATAATGACGGAAACGTATGATACGGTAAAAATATTCGCCGATTAGAAGCGCGGCAACAAAAAAGTAATTCAGAAAATTGGCAAACAGCGACCAGATAGCCAGCGGCGCAAAGATGGCCAGCGCGGCCGATTCCACTGTCATGGCCGCGAAAAGCGCAGCCCAGACCCAGGTAAGGCGGCGTGTATAAACTGTAATAATCGGATCCATGTCGCGGCTGACGGTCAGACGGTGAAATGTCGAAATCAGCGGCTCCCTTCCGGGGAGCAATGTGCCGGCAAAAACGGTCAACATCGCCAGATTGATCATGACCGGGGCGATATAGAGAGCATGGCGCGTGTTTGAGACAAGATTAAGCAAGCTGAGAATCGCGAGCGATCCAAATATGAGCAGGAACACACCACGGTGCTCCCTTATACGCAAAAATGAGAACGTTGCGCCTGCCGTACTGATAAGAAACAAGGCGATCGAAGCAATGACAATTTGATCAAAAATAATCGCTGTATGAACGGTGAAGGGATAGGCCAGCATGATTGCTCCCGCCACGACCTTTCGCCGCGCGGGCATGTTCTACCGAATACGATGTTGCTGAATATAATTGCCCAGGGAGCGCAACGATGCGAAAATTTCCCGATTATTTTTGTCGTCGGAATGAAGCTGAAAACCGTACTGTTTGGAGACGGCCAAGGCGATCTCGAGCGCATCTATAGAGTCGAGCCCCAAGCCATCACGGAACAATGGTTTAACCGGATCGATACTGGCTGGGTCTATTTCCAGATTCAACGTTTCAACCAGCAATCGGGCAACCTCTGCCTCAGTCGATACATCTGGAGACACCCCTAATGGTGTGGATTTAGCCATTGTCCCCTTGGTCGCTATAACAATAATCCAACTCTAAAATGATTCACGCATATTGCCGTTGCCTGAAATCACCGAATATGGGACGGGGCAGTCATTTTGACACCCCCTGTTAATTTCTAGATATTTTACCTCTACATTCCCGCGCCTTCCCTAGCACGATTAAATTATATGTTGCCGAAAATATTCTATGTCAACAAGCCTGTTATTTTGCAAAGCTCAATGCGAGACGCACAAGAAATGGCTTTGACCGTACCTCCTATGTACGAGGAACAAATCAAACGCATTCAGTGAAATTACCTAATCTGTCCTTTCATGGCCGGTGCAGCACCAAGCTGTGCCTGAATTGCTTGGTTTAGCCTTTGGATCCACCCGTTATAATTGCTGTGAATATTCGTTCCATTATAATCAAGATTTTTGCTGTCTTTATAAAGAATACCGTATTTTTGCGTGTCGTATTTTATGTCAACAACTGCCAAGTGCTTTCGAAGCGCTAAGGTGCCAATTATATGACCTGGTTTATTCTCTCGCATATTCCAGCCGAGACCACCACCGGCCCGAAGAATCGCGTTTTTAACATCATCCATTGAGGCGCGGCTGTTCCCAGTTATTACGCTTTGGTCCTCGACATTAAGAACAGGCGCGGACTTACAACCCGCCACGACCACAACAAGCGTGGAAATCAGGATGATGAAAATCTTTCTGATCTGAGTTGGCATACGACAATCCTCCTTTGCCTGAAGTGGATTATTGAAATTGCTTATTGATCGATGCATCAGCCAAATCCGCGTTTAACGTTACATTTGAGGTTCCGTGAAGTCAATCATGAAAATCCGGCTGCAAATCAGGGGGCGAATAAGATAACAGCTTCTACCGGTCGGTGAACTTGATCTAGAATAGCCGGCAAATGCCAAGGTTCTCCAGCCACCACCGTGCGTAACGTTTCGCCCATGAATTACCGGCACACCGCCCTGAACAGGCCGACGGCGACGGTTCATTGCAACTACGTTCCGTTACAGCGTCTGTCGGGTTATCTCGCCGAATCCGCTGAGAGAATACTGGCGGTAATCGGTTTCGGGGGCAAGGCACTGGATATTCCGTCCCTGCCCTGTCTTCGTGCCGAAGTCGCCACTCCCCCGCTGGGTGACGCCAGGCTAGTAGAAGTATGGACATCATCGGCCCCGATCCTTCACCGTGAACATGGGGATATTCATTATGCTGTCAACGGAGATGTGCTCTTTGGGTCCATCCGCCTGCCTGAATCGGAGGAGACGACAATGGACCTTATCACCTGCGCGGCCTATCGGCACATCTTCGATCTGCTACGGAAAGAAGCTTATCCGCATCTGATACGAGTCTGGAATTACGTTCCGGACATCAACAACAACACCAACGGGCTGGAGCGATATCAGCTCTTCTGTTTGGGCAGGCATCGGGCGTTCTCCGAACGCAACCAGTTCTTTGAACATAACCTGCCGGCAGCCAGCACCATCGGCGTGCGACAAGGAGACCTGCATATATATTTTTTGGCCGCCCGACAAACGGGGAGACAGATCGAGAACCCGCGTCAGGTGAGCGCATTTCACTACCCGCGCCGCTACGGCCCACGCAGCCCATCATTCTCGCGCGCCATGCTCAAGGAGTGGAATGATGGTCACCATCTTTATATCTCTGGAACTGCCAGCATCGTAGGACATGAAAGCTGCCACGAGGGAAATCTCGACAGACAGTTACAGGAAACCTTGTACAATATCGATTCGTTGCTCGGGCATGCGGGACGCGCATCGGAAATCCGGGGCAATTGCCTGAAAAATATCTCCAGCATGAAAGTCTATATCCGCCATCCCCATCACCTTGGCCCCGTAAAAGCTTCCCTTGAACGTCACTTCGGCCACGGCACACCCACAATGTTCCTGCAGGGAGACATCTGCCGCAGCGACCTTCTGCTCGAAATCGAAGCCATCTATCATGCGCACCAAGACTAATCACTCGCGCATGAGAAGTCGCGCCATGGCCAAGTCAATGCAACGTGGAATGGGCCACGTATATCACAGCCACACCGAGCACGATCAGCACAAACTGCTGCACCGTGGCGCTGAACTCGGGGCGCTTGTGCAGGCCGGGAATCAGGTCGGCGACCGCGATGTAGATGAAACTCGATGCAGCCACGGCCAGCACGTACGGTACCAGCTGGTTGGCGAGTGACAGGGAAAAATAGGCCACGATACCGCCGATGAGCGTGGTCAGGCTGGTCAACACGTTGTACAACAGCGCCCGCCCCCGGCTGAAGCCGCTGTGCAACAGAATGACGAAATCGCCGAGTTCCTGCGGGATTTCATGGGCGATGACGGCGATGCTGGTGATGATCCCAAGATGGATATCCGTCAGAAACGCCGCCGCGATCAACACCCCGTCCACCATATTATGGATACCGTCGCCGATCAGGATCAGATTCCCGGTCGCCGCGTGGCGCGCCCTGTCCACATCCAGCGCGTTGTACTCAGTCAATACTGGTGCCCTTGTCGTTCCCGCGCTGTACAGGGATGTACTAGTGTCGCGAGAAGCAGGATGCTGGGAGCGACCGACATTAGTACCTCCATGCACGTCACAATCATGCGTGTGGCAGTGGCGCCAGATCACCATCTTCTCGAGCAGAAAGAAAACCAGAATGCCGCACAGCACCGTGAGCGTGACGGTGTGCGCGTTCACGCCGGGAACTTCGAACGCGTGCGGCAGAATCGCGAGAAACGCCGCGCCCAGCAGCGCGCCGATGGCGAAACTCACCATGGGAGACAGCATCCGCGCGCGCACGCCCTCGGGCAGCAGCAGAAAAGCGCCGGCCGCGAGCACGCTCAGCGCGCCGCCGAGGACGGTGAAGGCGATAATCCAGAAAATCAGGGAATTCATGTCTCAGAAACCGCCCGGCGGGAAAGCGGGCATCATAGCCTACCGCGCGTGTTTATCCAGCCAGATGAGCGAGGCCATGCGCCCGCAGGTGCCGTCGCGCCGGTGGGAGTAAAACAGGTTGCGCTCGCGCAGCGTGCAACGCAGACCGCCATAGATCGCGTGCACGCCCTGTGAGCGCAACCGCCGGCGTGCGATATTGTAAAGATCGGCCAACCAATGTCCCGGGCGATTCGGCACGGAGGTGAACGACCCGGCCATCTCCTGGTCCTGACTGACAAACGTTTTGCGCACGTCGTCGCCGACCTCGTAAGCCGACGGCCCGATGGCCGGCCCGAGCCAGGCCAGCAGATTCGCCGGGGGAATTTGAATTTTGCGCAACCCCTCCTCGATGACACCGGCCGCCAACCCGCGCCAGCCGGCATGCAATACTGCAATGCGCGTGCTGCGCCGGTCGCACAGGAATACCGGCAGACAATCCGCCGTCAGTATCGCGCACACCACACCGCCCGTGCCGGTCACACAGCCGTCCGCTTCCGCGCCGGACCCGGCATCGAAAGCGTCAATCACCTTATTGCCATGCACCTGCGTGAGCCACTGGGGCTCGGCCGGGAGATTCAGCACCTCGCGCAGCAACGCGCGATTGCGCTTGACGGTTCCGGGTTTATCGCC
>Ga0209542_10016667_pt1 | contig 12155 bp, 17 predicted proteins | sample RifCSPhighO2_01_FD_184028 | JGI IMG/M metagenome (GOLD analysis project Ga0209542, IMG submission 184028) | Soil microbial communities from Rifle, Colorado - Rifle CSP2_plank highO2_0.1 (SPAdes) (version 2) | ecosystem: Environmental > Terrestrial > Deep subsurface > Rock core/Sediment ...
CAGATCCGGCCTTTGAAGTTGAAGCCTGGACTGCGTTGAGCTGGCCAAGCATAAAAGCATTTCTTGAAAAATAAATTAGGGATTATTTTTTGTATTCAAACACATCTTTGATGTGGTGTGAAAGCAGGAATAATAAAAACATGAATCCTGCAAAGAGTAAGAACAGAAATTTGAATGGTAAAAATAATAGTAGGCATGAAGCAAAAATTCTTGCGACAAAATTTCCGGTATCTGAGGCTGTGTTATACGGGGAGTAGAAACGGTATTTTTCGTTTTTGCCCAGGATGTCAAAGAAATATGCTTCGGTTGTTGGTTCAAGCATTGCCATACCAAAGCTTGCGAAGACAAGTAATGCAAGGATGATGTAAACATTAGTCATAAAAAAACAAGCAACGGCAAGGATTGCGACGATGAGGTATCCTGTCTTAAACAAATTTTTAAATCCGTGTTTTCCGGCTTTTTCCGAGAAGTAATATTCACAGAGAATAAGCGGGAGGGCAACACCGAAGAGAAAATAGCCTACCCAGAGTTCACTTAATCCTGAACGGATAATAAATAAGGGGATAAATAAATACATAAATGACCACCAACAATTTACTCCGCCGCTTAAAATGTAACAGACGAGTCTTTTTTTACTTCTAAAAAAATCAATGAAGTTATTAAGAAAATTGTTATGTACTTTTCCCTTTACTTTTTTGCGTTTGATATGGCAGGAGATGAATACCATTAATCCAATAAATAAGAACAGCGACGCGATGAGAAATACTGCAATGTTGCCAAATCTTGCGGCTACAAATCCTGCGATGAGCGGGCCGACTACCCAGGCAAGATTAGTCAAGGTGTAGATAAGCCCTTCGTTTCTTGCAACATCATGGTCTTTTGAATTTTCTCTGATTAATAGTCCGAAGCTGGTAATACGAAAGGTGGTAACCACGGTGATTACAAGTGCCATGATGACAAATAAATAAAAATTTTTATTGAATGCAAAAAAAATACAGGAGATTAAAAAAATGAAGAGTGAGAGTGCATACACTTTGGGCTTATTTGCTTTTTCTATTGCGGGGACAATGAGAAAGTGGGAAATAAAAGAAATAAACGTGAGCAGTGCTGAGAAAAATCCGACGAACGCAATGTTTTCAAAGAATGAATCAAGATAGACTGCCCAGATGGTGTCAATGTAGGCGAATGCGAGCGAGACGATCAAACTTACTACTGAAAGTTTTGTGATAGTATTAAGAATATATCCTCCCTCACTCTGCTTTTTTAGTAGTATTCCCATACCGGCAACTAAAAGAGAAATTAGGTTTAAATATTTGTGGATGAGGATAGATGCATGGATGAAATTAATGATCTGATTAGCAAGTATAATGAAGTTTCTCTACAGTTTCCTTTAACAAAAACAGTTATTGCTACCATTTATCAAAAAGGATGGAGAGCTTTCATACTTCCTAAATTGATAGACTGCTGTCCTTTAGGAGGAAGAATCGTTCGAGGAAACGATGGAAAGAATTATCTTTTATCACGAGGAGAAGGAAATAGTGCAAGACAGTCTTTGTTTCACGAGTTGTTACATATTCTTCGTGATCAGGAAAAAGGTCTGGGAGATAATTATTTTCATGAATTAGCACAAGATATATTATCAGATTCTAGCTCTTTGCTTTATAGAACGTATGAGTTTGATTGCATAGATAAAGAAGCAAAACAGCTAGCTACTTACTCCTCTCATCTTTTAGAAACATTTCATCAGTTACATCAAACTGATCGTTACTTTATGAATCATCAACTCAAAATGATCCATCCCGCAACTATTTTTGTTCCTGAAGATTTTTATCCTCAAGGAATACCTGCTTGTTATTATGGATCTCTTGATTATTTACTTGAAGAAAAAACTATTTATCGGAATTTTTATTATAATGGGGATGATAGGAATTTATTAGAGATCTCTAGAACGAATACATACTAAAGATATCAAAATCTTTAAAAGCCCTTTAATTCTCTCCTATTCATGCCGACATCGCATAGTGGTATTGCAATTGGTTGCTAACCAATGCCCTTCGGGGTTCCGAGGTTCGATTCCTCGTGTCGGCGTTTTATAATTATTAATTTTTCAACGCTATCAAAAAGTTGACTGACAAATAACCTCTCATTTTTAAACTTCATTTTCTTTTGAAATTAATGGAAAAAGAAATTGTGTTAGAAGAAGGGCGAACGTATAGTATTTGTACGTGCGGGGCGTCGAAGAATTTGCCGTTTTGTGATGCAGCGCATAAAGCGTTAAATGAACGGGAAGGAACTTGTTATAAATCACTTAAGATAGTCGCTCAAGAAAAAGCGAGGGTGAAAGTGATGAGTGCAAATTGGGAGAACGATGCTATCGCAAAAACAGGCAATAAAACAATTTAGGGAAATTGAGAAATTGCAGGGAGGAATGCGGCTTGCTGCGGAAGGATGGGATGCGCCTTTTATGACTCTTGTTGCAACAATTCTTTCGGCGCGAACGCTGGATGAAACGACGATACGCGTTTGTGAAATTTTGTTTAAAAAATATCCTACTGCAGCTTTGCTGGGACAAGCATCTGAAAAAGACGTGAGTGAGATTATTAGACCGATTAATTTTTATAAAAATAAAACGCGCTATATTATTGCTTGCGCGCGAGCATTAGATAAAACCTATGGAGGAAAAGTTCCTTGCAATTTTGAAACTTTGATTGCTCTGCCGGGGGTAGGGAGTAAAACTGCAAATGTTTTTTTGAGTGAACAGGGCATCGACGCAATTGGTATTGATACGCATGTCTATTATATTTCTCGATATTTGGGGTGGTCGTCTGCAACAAAGCCTTCGGGAGTTGAAGCAGATTTAAAAAAATTATTTCCTAAAGCATATTGGATTGCCCTTAATCCGACGCTGGTTAAGTTTGGAAAGCGCTACACTTCTCGAAAAGAAAAGAATCGATTACTTGCTACGATAAAACAGATATAACTTTAAATAAACTTGACTGCTTACTCCCTTAACACCACCACATTAGTCATCCCCCGTCTTTTTCTTTCTACAAACCCTCTTCCTTCAAGTCTATCAATAATGCGTGTCATTTTTGCTTTTCCAAGATTTGTTTTTTCTATTAAATCTGCTTGAAAAATTGTGCCGCTTTCTATTATCAATGCGAGCACTTGTTTTTCTTGGGTGGTTAATCCTTGGGTATCAAGAATTTTCTTTTTTAACTTTTTTTGGACTGTTTTTGTTTTGACTATTATTCTTTCTGGTTGTTTAGAAAAAATTAAAATAACACTTACAATGATTAAAATTCCGACGATTCCCAGGGCTAAATAGGTTTGTTTATCGATGGTCTCATACATGGGACATGAATCTTGGCCGTGGGCAAGTGTGCAGCTTGCATCAACAAAACTAGTTAAAGCGCTTTGAAACATAAAAATGATGATAACTATTAACAAAGAAATTCCTAAGAGTAAATAACCTACATATTTATTTTCCATTCATGAGCTAAAAAAGTCAGTTTAATAAACTTTTCTTATTGAAACTAGTTTCACAAAAGAATTTTAATACCAGCATTTCCTAACAAAATTATGTCGTTTAACCAATTTATCAAAGCACTCAACAATGAAGAAGCAGAAGGAGAGTTAGTTAAAACAATATTTGTCTCACTTATAGCCTCGCTAATATTATTTGGAATAGTATACTTTCTTAAACTAAAAACTATAGAAAATTTTATTCCAAAGTATGGGTTTTTCTTATTTTTTGCAATTTTAAGCTACTCGTTAATTTTGCCTTCAATAAGATATGTACGAGCCTATAAAGAATTTTCATGTATGAGTGGCATGATGATTGGCATGACAACAGGAATGATTTCTGGATTTCTTTTAGGATTTTTTATTGCTTCAACAAATGGGATGTTTGTAGGGAGCGTTTTTGGGATGTCCATTGGCATTATCTCCGGAGTTTATAACGGAAAATGTTGCGGAGTAATGGGTATTATGGAAGGAGTAATGGCAGGTTTTATGGGAGGGCTTATGGGCGCAATGACTGCATTTATGTTAATCAATGATCATTTAAAAACAGCGGCGGTGATAATATTTTTTATTTCTTCTTTTATTTTATTTGGGCTTAATTTTATTATATATAAAGAGACAAGAGAAATGGAAAGAAAACATAAAGACCATGAATTATTTATAATTTTGTTGAGTTTAGTTTTAACTACTATTACTATATGGCTTAGCGTTTTTGGACCAAGGAGTTTACTATTTCAATAAATTTAAATATTGAAAGGAGGTACTAACTAAAATGGAAAAATCTACAATATACGGTATATTAATTTTTGCGATCATAGTTTTAGTAGGATTTTTCTTTTTGAAAAGTCCATCTACCACTAATGAGATAGTCCCTATGGGTAACAATGTTATACAAGGAGAAATACAACAAATAGTTATCGGTGAAAAAAATTTGAATTACTATCCAAATACAATAACTGTAAAAGCAGGACAACCGGTTAGTATAACCCTTGATTCTAGCGTCACAGGATGTTTGCGCTCGTTTAATATAAAGGATTTAGGAGTTTCAGGATATGCTAAAACCCCTCGTGAAACAATTGACTTCACTCCAACAAAGAAAGGAACATTTAGATTTGCCTGCAGTATGGGGATGGGTTATGGAAGTATTATTGTTGAATAAATAAAATGAAGACTATTTTTGAAAAGCCTTATATTTATTTTGTAATTTTAATTTTTTTAGTTTATCTATTGTTAAATATTTTTTTGAGTGGCTTTTACAACACAATTCCTTTGATATTAGTTTATGCAAAGACTCTTAACTGGTTTAAGTTAGGCGCCTCTCTTTTTTTAACTTTTGTAATCGGATTATTGATTGCTTTTAATTCAGTTTTGATTTATATAAAGTACCAAGAAAGAAAAAAGTGTAAAAATGAAATGGCTTTAAGCAGCGTAGGTGCAGTTGGTGGATTAGTTATTGGGGTCTGCCCCCTTTGTTTTATCGGGCTTATACCATTGCTGTTGGGGATAGCCGGAATTTCTTTTTCTTTAGCTAGTCTGCCATTTCAAGGAATTGAAATTCAGGTTTTAGTGGTAATAATTCTTCTCGCAAGTTTAATTAATTTATCTAGAAAATAAATGTATACTAAAGACACATAAAGTTTAAATACTATATGTACCTTAGTTGCATATGCTAAATAAACACATATTACATCATGTGCATAATAAAGGTTTTAAAGAAGGAGAAGTTTACGAAGCGTATAAAATATTTTTTAGAACATTAGTTTCTGAACCTCGGTTAAAAATTATTAATTTGTTAAGGGAAGGAGAAAAAAGCGTTTCAGAAATTGTCAAGGAGCTAAAAATTCCACAGCCAAAAGTCTCTCATGATCTTGCACGACTAAAAAAATGCGGATTTGTTAAAGTAAAAGTTGTAGAAAATTTTAGACATTATTCTCTGAATAAAAAAACTATAGGTAAGCTTATGAGTCTTATTGATAATCATATGGCAAAATATTGCGTGCATATTCTTCATGAGAGAAAAGGAGATAAAAAAAATGACAAATAATGAGAATAATATTGTGCTTATAGTAGTAACCGCCTTAATTTTTTTACTAGCATTTAGTAGCTTTAGTATGATGGGATTTGGCGGTTATGGTATGGGAGGAATGATGGGTGGATCATATAGCGGATTTTGGTTTATGGGGATATTTGGATCACTGATTATGGTATTAGTTATAGTTGTTTTAATTTTGTTTATACTCTGGTTAATTAACCAATTGCAGGGAGATAAGAAATAATGGTAAATGAAGTTATGAAAAATAAAGGAGGTACTTATGAACAATAACAATAACACGGTTTGGATACTAATTGTAGTTATACTCGCATTTTTCTTATTTGTCATGCCTTTTGGAACAGGGAGATGGGGAGGATTTTGCGGGATGATGGGCAATTACTCTACAACAAATTATGGCTATGGAATGACGGGCGGATTTGGCTGGATATTTATGCTTGTTGTTTTAGTTGCTTTGATACTATTCATTGTCTGGCTTATCAATGAACTACAAGTTAAACCGCATAAGAATCGGAGAAAATAAATGATAATTAGAAAAGAAAATAAGAACATAATCAGCGGAGGCCGTCGATGAAAAAGCTAAAACTGTCCATAGAGGGTATGCACTGTGCTTCGTGTGCTGCAAATATAGAAAGAAGTCTAAAAAAAGTGGTTGGAGTTAGAGAAGTAGCAGTGAGTTTAATGCTCAAAAAAGGAACGGTGCAAGCAGAAGACTCAGTTAGTGAAGAAGAAATAAAAAAAGCAGTGGCTAGAGCGGGATATAAGGTTGCCAATTTGGAGAGATCATAAATGAAACAAAAAGATAATCTAAAAATGTATTTTATTGTTCTAATGATAGTTTTGGTTCTAATAATTTTATTCACTTTTTATACAATAAATCTTGCAAATTCTCAATTATTAGCTGAACATTGCGCCATGCTACCCGGAGCAGACGGTTGTGAAAAATATCAGGAGGCATATACCCAGTCAGGTCAGCTGTTTAGTCGTAGTATAAAAGGTCTTTTGTTAGCTAAAAAATCAACAGTATATGAACCGTCAAAAAACAAAATAATGCAGTTGGCAGTTAATCCAATCAAAAAAGAAATAAATGGAAAAGAAATAAGAATGTATGGATATGACAGCCAAATTCCTGGCCCATTAATAAAAGTTAATCAGGGAGAAACTATTCTTGTTAATGTTACCAATAACTTAGATATGGAGACAACTGTTCATTGGCACGGCATTAGATTAAAAAATGAATTTGATGGGGTGCCTCTGACAACTCAAGAAGCAGTGCAGCCAAGTGAATCTTTTATTTATACATTAACTTTTCCAGACGCAGGAATTTATTGGTATCACCCTCATGTAAGAGAAGACTATCAGCAAGAATTGGGACTTTATGGAAATATTTTAGTTGTTCCAAGTAAAGAAGATTATTATAACAAAGTGAATCGTGAAGAGTTTATTTTTTTAGACGATATTCAATTAACTGGTGAGGATATAACTCCTGTTTACAAAGATAAAACAAATCAGGTGCTTATGGGTAGATTTGGAAATAATATGCTTATTAATGGGGAAAAAAATTATGACCTAACTTTTAGAAGAGGAGAGGTTGTAAGATTTTATCTAACGAATGCAGCAAATACCCGATTATTCAATGTTTCTATTGAAGGAACAAAATTTAAAGTAATCGGCAGCGACGGAGGAAATTATGAAAAAGAGTTTTTTGCTCAATCAGTTATTGTCTCTCCATCAGAAAGAAGTGTAGTTGAGGTTTTATTTGATAAGTCGGGAGAATATAAAATAAAACATGTAAATCCTGATAATACCTATGTACTAGGTGTAATAAAAGTTCTTGATGAAAATACAAATATCGATTACTCATCACAATTTTTTGTTACTAAAGAAAATAAATATGTTAAAGAAGAAGTGGAACAATATAGAAGCTATCTGAACAAAGAAGTGGATGTAAGTCTTACACTTGATGTAGACTTGCCCGGAATGCGAATGATGGGGCAGCATATGCAGATGAACCATGCCGATGAGTCTGGACTTGAATGGGAAGATGTTATGCAAATGATGAATTTCGCAAGTTCAGATACCGTTATAGATTGGAAAATTACTGATACAAAAACAGGATTATCAAACATGGATATTAAATACCGATGGAACGTCGGAGACAAAATTAAAATGAGAATAACAAATGATAAAAATTCTCCACATCCGATGCAACATCCGATACATCTGCATGGGCAGAGATTTTTAGTTTTATCAATAGACGGTACGCCAAACAATAATTTAGTTTGGAAGGATACCGTCTTAGTTCCAACGGGTAAATCTATAGATATTCTGGTAGACATAACAAATCCTGGAAAATGGATGGCTCATTGTCACATAGCCGAACACCTCAGTGATGGCATGATGTTTGAATTTGAGGTGGAAGAATAAATGGATCAATCAGATAAGCATGATCATGCACCACATCATGAAGAACATCAGCATGACGCTCCAGTAGCCGATGCTGAAATAACTAGTTGGAAAAGAAAACTCCTCTGGTCATGGTTGCTGACAATTCCTATAACAGTAATAATGTTATCAGAGCGATTGTTTAGTATTCCTCTTCTTGAGATGCCGTATTCTGTTATTGTTATATTACTGTTAGGATTTTTTGTTATTTTTATTTTTGGTTGGGATACTATACGGGCTGGAATGAGAGGATTATTCACTTTTTATTTTAATATGGATTCTTTAATTGCGTTAGGAACTATTGTGGCGTATGCTACCGGAATATTCTCTTTGGGAGGAATGGTCCAGGATTATTCAGGTGTTGCAGCGATGATTATGGCTTTTTTTACGACGGGAAAATATATAGAGGCTAAAGCAAGAGGAAGAGCAAGTCAGGAAATTAAAAAACTACTTGAACTAGGAGTAAAAAAATCTCGCGTCTTAAGAAATACTATAGAAATTGAAATTCCTATTGAAGAATTAACCATTGGAGATATTATGATTATTAAGCCGGGAGAAAAAATTCCTACCGACGGAGTTGTAGTTGCCGGAGAAAGCAGTGTTGATGAATCAATGGTCACCGGAGAAAGTTTGCCTGTTGATAAAATAAAAGGAAATGTAGTTATTGGAGCGACGATAAACCAAGAAGGAGTGTTGTATGTCAAAGCGACAAAAATAGGTAAGGACACTTTTTTAGCACATATTATTGAATTAGTAGAAGAAGCACAGGGAACAAAAATTCCTATACAAAAACTAGCTGATTCAATCACTGCAGTATTTGTACCAGCAATTCTTATCTTAGCATTTATTACTCTTTTTAGTTGGTGGTTTTTTTCTGGGAGCTTGAGTAGAGCTATTGGAGTTGGGGTAGCAGTCTTAGTTATTGCTTGTCCTTGTGCTTTGGGACTTGCAACACCAACGGCATTAATGGTTGGTTCTGGAATGGGTGCAAAAAGAGGAATTCTTATTCGAAAAGGGGAAGCAATTCAAACGATTAAAGAAGTTACTACAATCGTCTTTGACAAAACCGGAACAATTACCAAAGGAAAACCTGAAGTTACTGATATATACACAAAGATAAGCAAGGAAAAATTATTAACAATCGCTGCAAGTTTAGAAACATTAAGCGAGCATCCCGTTGCTCATGCAATTGTCAAAAAAGCTGGACTTACAAAGTACAAAAAAGTGAACGGATTTAAGGTTTTAAGAGGGAGAGGAGTAGAAGGAAAAATATCGGGAAAAGAAATTGTTATTGGAAATAGAACATTAATGATTGATAAAAAAATTGCGATCAAACAGTTTGAAGCAGTGATAGTCGGGTTTGAAAACGAAGGTAAAACAACGATGATTGTGGCAGAAAATAAAAAAGTTATCGGAGTGATCGCCGTTGCTGATACTATTAAAGAAGATTCAGTACAAGCGTTAAAAATTTTACAAAAAGAGGGTTATCAACTTGTTATGATTACTGGTGACAATCAAAATACTGCGCAGGCAATTGCTAAACAAATTGGAATAGAAAAGGTGATTGCAAATGTTCTTCCAGAAGATAAAGCCAGTGAGGTTGAGAGGCTGCAAAAATCTGGATTTGTCGCTTTTGTTGGCGACGGAATTAATGATGCCCCTGCATTAAAACAAGCTAACGTAGGGATTGCGATGGGCTCAGGAACTGATATAGCAATTGAGGCAGGAGATATTGTGCTTGCAAAAAGTTCGCTGCTCGGAGTTGTTGAAGCGATTCATTTAAGTAAAGCAACTTTTAGAAAAATAAAACAAAATCTTTTTTGGGCTTTTGCTTATAATATTATTGCGATTCCCCTTGCTGTTGGTGGAATACTCCATCCAATCATAGCAGAAATTGCGATGGCGCTTTCTTCAATCACGGTTGTTACCAACGCTAATTTATTGAGAAGAGCTAAGATTTAATAGAGAATTATAAAAAAGTTTATTAACAAGTGATAATTCTATTTATTATGAGTTATGTTGATGGTTTTGTTTTAGTAGTTCCAAAAAATAAAGTGGAAGCCTATAAAAAGATGGCGAAAGTTGGAGGAAAGGCTTGGAAAAAATATGGAGCACTTGAGTATTATGAGTGTATTGGAGCTGATTTGAATCCGAATACTGGAGGGATGAAATGTTTGACGTTTCCTCAAATGACTAAACTAAAAAAAGGAGAAACAGTATGGTTCTCATTTATCGTCTATAAATCAAAAGCACATCGCGATCAGGTCAATAAAAAAGTAATGAAAGAATTTGAAAAAGATAAAGATATAAACCAACATATGAAAATGCCTTTTGATATGAAACGCATGGCCTATGGCGGATTTAAATCTTTAGTTAGATACTAATTCAGACAAAAAACTACACACTTTAGTGTGCAGTTAGCCTCTCGTGAGAAAAAAGTTTTTTCTCTGACTCTCCAAATCCCAACAAACCACATCTTAAAGGGCGTGGTACAAATCCGAAGGATTTGGTGATGATATTGCAACTTTAGAAAAAGCGTATAAAAGTAAATAAAATCAGACAATTACCACCTAACTATACAAAATAATTTAAAGTTGATTTGTTTTAATTATTAATGAACATCGGTATACTTGGTTCTGGAGCTGTGGGGCAGGCTCTTGCACAAGGATTTCTCAAACACAACTATCAAGTTATGATAGGAACAAGCAATCAACAAAAATTTGAAGAGTTTAAAAGTGTAAACAAAATTAAAATTGGAACTTTTAGAGAAACAGCACAATTTGGAGAGATACTTATTTTGGCGGTTAAAGGGTTAGCTGCACAAGAGGTACTTACAACAGTAGAGAAAGAAATTGCTCATAAAATTATTATTGATGCCACTAATCCCATCGCTGATGCTCCACCAAAAGATGGAGTGCTTAAATTTTTTACTTCGCTTGATGACTCATTGATGGAAAGACTGCAAGAAGCATATCCTAGCACACAATTTGTAAAAGCATTTAACAGCATCGGGAGTGCTTTTATGGTAAACCCTTTGTTTGCAGAAAAGCCGACGATGTTTATCTGTGGAAATGATACTTCTGCTAAAGAATCAGTGAGCAAGATTCTTGAACAATTTGGTTTTGAGGTTGCAGATATGGGAAGTGTGATTGCCGCTCGGGCAATTGAACCGCTCTGCATGCTTTGGTGCATTCCCGGATTTCTTAATAATGAGTGGAGTCATGCGTTTAGATTACTGAAGAAATAAACGGCTCTGTTGAAAAAGTCCTCGGGTAAAAGTTAATCTACCCGAGAACCATGTTTATCTTTGAAGGTGATAAACATGAAAAAAGAGAATACGTTAGTTAAAAAACTTGAGCAATTGCTCAAACAATTAAATTGCAGGAGTTATCTGCACCATTTTGGGCCAAAAAAATATAAACTTAAACAGCATTTGTTTGCTTTGATGGGCATGACAATTTTTCGATTGTCATTTCGTAGAGCGAGTAAAATATTAGAAATGTTTGGGTTTATTGTTCCAAGCTATTCTGCATTATGCAAGAGCAGAAAAAGAATTTCTCCGAAGCTGTTTGAGCGTTTGATGACTTTAACAGCAGGAGCAAAGCATGAATGCGTTGCGATTGATAGCACAGGAATAAGCAAGCAAAACCCAAGCTATCATTACATAAAAAGAATTGACAGGAAAAAACCAATTAAATCTTACATTAAACAGTCGTCGCTGTTTGACATTAAGCGACGGACATTCGTCGCTTTGAGAGTTAGAAGCAGACCAAGACATGACAGCAAAGATGTGAAATATCTTTTGAAAAGAGCAGATGTGCAGACAACTCTTTTGGGAGATACAGCCTATGATGCAGAGTGGCTGCATGAACTCTGCTTTGAGAAAGGGATACAAACACAAATCAAGCCTCGCAAGAATGTTAGACGAGGCTTTTATCGAAGGAAACAAATGAAAAATTATTCGAAAGAAGAATATCATCAGAGAAGTTTGATAGAATCTGGACAAGGAGCAGTAAAAAGAAAGTATGGAGGCTACACACTTGCTAAGGGAATTGAGTCAATCAAAGTTGAAGCGTATCTGAAGGCAACAGCCTTCAATTTAAGGCTTGCGCCTTAAGAGATTTTCAACAGAGCC
>Ga0209542_10016669_pt1 | contig 12154 bp, 10 predicted proteins | sample RifCSPhighO2_01_FD_184028 | JGI IMG/M metagenome (GOLD analysis project Ga0209542, IMG submission 184028) | Soil microbial communities from Rifle, Colorado - Rifle CSP2_plank highO2_0.1 (SPAdes) (version 2) | ecosystem: Environmental > Terrestrial > Deep subsurface > Rock core/Sediment ...
GCTTTGCGCTATTTGACCGGGTGAATATCAGTTATAATAGCAAACTTTTTAAACAAAAGCAAGCCCGCGGGCGTAGTCCCGCAGTGAAATTTGACACTTCGTTAAACCGCTAAACTTTTTGCAAAAGTTTTGCGGGCTGTCAAATTTCTACTGCTGGGGTAAAAAAAATGGCGTCAGCTTTTGCAAACGCCCTAACTATTTTGATCAATCTATAGATTCTATGGTAATTCGTGCCCTCCGAGCAAATTCCCTGGTAAAGAACCAATCTGCATGCGTCACCATTGAAACAATCGTTGGGATTGAACCCACTACAAATACAACCTCACCGTCTTCATTTTTTCGTCCCGCAAACTGAAGGGACTGTGTGCCGTCTTCTGCTCTTTCCCAAAGGATAGAACCGTCTAATATTGTTTTCATGGTGAAATTCCTCGCAAAAAATGATACCACGTTTTGCAAACGCCCCTCAACGAGACCTCCTCGTTTGTGCTGGTTTTTATATTACCACTAAATCAAAACCAGTCAACCCTCGTCAGATTTTACGCCATGGCGTAAAATCTGACGAGGGTATCGTTCAAGCTTTTAATATACAAACGTTTGATTTTCTTAAAAAATTATATTACTATTTAACAATATGAACGACCAACCAGATTTCTCAAAATTTACAGCAGAAGACTGGAAAAACTATAGACCCGAGGAGCCAGAAAGCCCTTCGGCAAGCTCAGGGCGACAATCTGCGATTGTCGAAATACGGGCTGGAACCGGCGGTGACGAAGCCGGGCTTTTTGCGTCTGACCTTTACAGAATGTATTCAAAATATGCGCAAAGCCGTGGCTGGAAACAGCGCGTTTTAGATTCTAATGCCTCAACCATCGGCGGATATAAAGAAATTATTTTTGAAATAGCAGGAGACGGAGCTTATGACGATTTACAAAATGAGGGAGGAGTGCACAGGGTGCAAAGAATTCCAAAAACAGAAAAACAAGGCAGGGTGCATACTTCAACTATAACTGTCGCTGTTTTGTTAAAACCCAAAAAAACAGAAATAAGCATAAGCCCGGCTGATTTGGAAATTTCTACTTACAAAGCGTCGGGCCCAGGAGGCCAATATGTAAACAAAACAGAGTCAGCTGTAAGAATTGTCCACAAACCCTCGGGCCTCGTTGTAACCTGCCAGTCAGAAAGAAACCAACTACAAAACAAAGAAACCGCTATGGCTCTTTTATCGGCCCGAGTTCTGCAGAAGCAGGAAGAATCTGATTTATCAAAATTAACCGAAGAAAGAAGAGAGCAAATTGGCTGGGCAAAACGTTCTGAAAAAATAAGAACTTACAATTATCCTCAAAATAGAATAACTGACCACAGAATAAATAAATCATGGCATAGTTTGGAAACTATTGTTAACGGAGATTTAGAGCCAGTCATCAAGGCCTTCAAAAAACAGAATTAGTTTGTAGTTAAATTTTTATGCAAAATAAAAGCCCTTGGTCGAAACCTTGGGCTTTTTGGTGCGCATTCGCGCCATACTCATATTCACACTTCACAGAGGCAAGACATCGCCTCCTCAACGGTGGCAAAGTTAAGCGTGATCGTACTAAACGATCCCCCGACAACGCCCTCTTCCACTAGGCAATGGTCGCCTAGTCTTTTGTAAAAGGCGTTGCGGTTTTCCGGGTTTTGAAGTGCAACTTTTGGATACTGGAGCCTCACCACACCTTGGCCTGGCCAGAGGGTGACATAAACTCCACACACATAGACATTTATTTGACCGTTCATGACACATCTCCTCCAAAAAAGATAATAGCTGTTCGCAGGCACCCGCGAAAACCAGCTATATTTGTCAACTTATACTATATTTAGTATAGCATATTTAGAAAACCTTGTCAAGAGCAAAAAAATTAGTGGAAACTAACTAGAAAATAAGATTTTCGCAAGAAACAGACATTGTCCCATTATCAATAAATGTCTGAATGCATGTGGCTCTTGTATATACGCTGTTTGCATAAGCAGACGAACCTCCATAATATCTTGAAGCAGCGTTTTTTTCAGCAGACATTGTCTGGGCTTTAGCTCCCAAATCTCCGAGATAAAGCGCGGAAGCTGTAAAGGAATCATTTATCACCCACGGGTCAGGAGCTTTACCTAATAATAATGTTAATCTGTCTGTAAATAAATTCCATGTTGACGGAATAAATTGAGCCGGTCCCATGGCGCCTCCCCATCCATAAGGGGCTCCTTTTACGTAAGCTGGTATCCAGCACGAAACAGGAGTGTCATATGGATCTCTGCCCAAGGCCTGCGTAATTTGCAAAAATGGCTGGACGTCTCTGGTTGGTTTCATAATTCTGATGACCATAGCGCCCGTTGAAATTCTTTTTCCATCTCCAGTGTCAGGATTTGTCAAAACACATTGGCCTACATTTCTGCCAATGGCTGACTCTTGGCTTATTACAGCTAAAAGAAAAGCAGGTCTGATTCCTGTCATAGTTCCTATAGTTTTTGCAATTTCTAACGCTTCGCCGAATGTAGGAGCCTTTGCGACACCTATGGTTTGAAATAGCATTGATTTAATTTTTGCTGATTTTTCTTCTATTTCCTGCTTGTCTTGAAGCTGCCGCTGATATTGGGCTTCCGTAAGATTTAAATATTGCTGCTGCTCTGTCTTATTCTGCTCGTTTTCTTTTTTTTGCAGTGTTTGTAAAGCTATAGTTTTTTGCAACTGGCCGACTTCCCCGTCCATTTTTTCTTTTTGATTTTCAAGATAAGACTGCAAATCTTTTGTGCTGTCTAAAAGTTCGCTCACTTTTAAATTCAATCCCCCCAAATAGGCTATATTGCTGAAAAAATCCGAAAGATTTCCTTCCAGTAAAATTATAAACGAGGGTTTTTGATCTTCTTCATAAATTGACCTTAAAATACTTGCTATCTGGCTTTGCGAATCTTCAATGTCTTCTGAAGTTCCGTCTATGGAATCTTTTGTATCTGTTATCTGTATGCTCAAACTGCTGACTTTAACGTTACTCTGACTAATCTGATAATCCAAATTTTGAATTTTCTTTTTAAGGGCTGTTATCTGGTTTTGAAGAGTATTTTTTTGCTGGGTTGTCTTTGTAATATCCTGGCTTATAAGTTCTGACTGCTGGTCATAATAATCTGCGCATTGCTGTAATAAATTTTTGCAGTCAGCAGAAGACATATTTGGGCATCCGGTATTTGATTCTGAAATTTGGACGCATTGGTCAGCCAAATCAGCAGCCACGAAAAAAACAGGAAACATTGATCCCAAAAATAATATTGATAAAAATAATGACTTCGTGCTACGTAAAAACATTACAAAAACTAGATATTCTGTTTATCTCTATTATCTCTTTTTTTTATAAAAAAACAACCCTGTTTTCCACAGGGCTGTTCAAAGACGCAATCTTCTATTTTTTTTCTTCTTTCGGCTCCTCTACAACTTCCTCTGTCTTTTTCTCCTTCTCTATCTTTTCAACATCTTCTACTTTTTCTTCAACCGGTACAGCAAGTTCTTCTTCCACTTTAGCCGGCCGAGAGACAGAAACTACAATTTCATCTGGTTTTGCAATAATTTTAACTTCCTTCGGCAAAATTAAATCTTTTACCAATATGTGGTCTTCAAAAGTTTTCAATCCGTCTATAGAAATTTTAATTTCATGAGGAAGATTCTGGGGCAAAGCTTTTACTTCTAGCTCTGAAAAATGTTTAACCAAAGTTCCTCCTAACTCTTTCACTGCAAGAGATACCCCCTCAAATACCAAAGGAACGTTTGCCTCCACTTCTTCTTTCAAAGAAGCCTGGAAAAAATCGATGTGGATTATTTTATCTAAAACAGGATCTTTTTGAATTTCATGAATCAACACCGGCCTTTCTTCTTTTTCTCCCTGCACACGCAAAGAGACTAAAGAGCTTTCTCCGGCTTCCTTAAAAATTTTTTGAAACTCTCTATAATCAATTTCCACTGAAACATTTTTAACGCCGGGACCGTAAACCACAGCAGGAATCTTTCCTGCTTTTTTTATGGCGTCTGTTTTGCGTCCAATTTCTTTTCTGATTTTAGCGTTTAACTTAATCATGAAACTTAAAACTTGAAACTTGAAACAAAACTACGACATTTTGTTATGCGTTCCATATTATGTGTTATGTGATGTGTATACACTGCACGGGGCAAGTATCTGCGGCTGTTTCTGCGCATTCAATTTTTGCCACTTCTAATTCTTCGTTATTTGTTTTTTCGTCTTTGACCGAACCTTTAATGTGCGATTTCCCGTCTTCGGCCAACTCAAAATATTTCGGGCACACAGCCTGGCAAGAACCGCAACCTATGCATTTTTCTCTTTCTAATTTAATCTTCATTGTGTTGCGATTCCAATATACTAATTCACCCGGTTAAATAGCCCCCTCGGGCTAATCCCGCCAGCTGGCGGGATTATTTAACTGGGTGAATGCTAATTATACTAATATGATACGAATATTATTCGTATCATTAGTATGCATTCGCATATTGACATCGCATTTATCAATATAGTATATTTATTTTAAAATGTAAATAGTTAGCTCTCCTCTTATACCCTGTTAGCTGAGCCAAATAGGACTATTTTCCCCTCAACAATTTTTGCTACTGATTTTTGGGCTTCAGGCAGATACTTATAAGGAGTGATCTCGTCTGAATTATCAGCTAAAATTTTTCTTAGAGCTTCGGAGTATGCTAATCTTAATTCTGTATTGATATTTATTTTAACTATTCCCAGTTTAATCGCTTCTTTAATGTCGTCGTCTTGCGCGCCGGAGCCGCCATGCAGAACCAAAAACATATTCCCTGTTTCTTTTTTAATTTTATTTAATACGTCTAATCTTAAATTCGGGTCAATGCCGGAAACCTCAATGCCATGAAAATTTCCGATGCTTACAGCCAGTAAATCCACTCCTGTTTTTTTTATATATTCTTTTGCCTGGTCTGGCTTTGTTAAATCATCTTCTTTTATCTCAAATTTTTCCGAATAAACTTTTGAAGAATCCGTTCCAATTCTGCCCACTTCGCCCTCAACTAAAACTCCCCGCCATCCCGATAAAATCGAGGATCCACGACGAAGTCGGGATTTTGCATATTTTTTAACCTGTTTTGATATTTTTATGTTTTCTTCCAGCGGCAGTTTTGAACCGTCAAAATGCACGCTGTCGTACCCTGCATCAATCGCCTGTTTTAGATATTCAAAAGATTTTCCATGGTCTAAATTCAAAAATATCGGGTTACGTAACTTGTTGCGTAACAAGTTGCGTAACACCACCGCCTCTTGTATCCCAAAAAATTTGCTCTCACCTTCAGATGTTCCCAAAATCACCGGTGATTTTAAATTCTTACAGGCCTCAATAATTGCTTTCATCTGACTGAAATCAGAAAAATTAAACTGGGGCATTGTCCACCCCTCTTTCTGCGCTTTTTTAAAATAATATTTTAAATCTTTCACCCCGTTAGAAGTCTTTTTTAGACCTCTCAATTATTTTTATATCTTCCCGTTAACGACTTCTAACGGGGTTCATATTATTTTTCTATGCATAAATTATTTTCTCCGCACTCTTCTTTTGAAACCTCAACCGGCTCAAATTTTGAATTTTTGTCTAAAAGCCCGTTTTTTGCCCCGACTTCAGACAAACACGCCTCTGCATTTGCAATTCCAAACTGGATTGCTTTTTCAATATCGCCGGCATGCCTGATATAATGCGAAAGAAACCCTGAAGCAAACGCGTCCCCTGTGCCCGTTGAATCAATCACTTTTAACTCTTTATGGGGCTTAGCTGAATAAATATATTTGCCGTCAGACGCAACCGCCCCTTCTATGCCTTTTGTCATTATGGCAACGCCGGGGCACATTTGGTCAATTTTTTTAAATATTTCTGATTCTTCGCGAAAAGAAATTTTTGTTAAAAATGACGCTTCTTCCTGATTTAAAATCAAAATATCAATCTTTTTAAAAATCCTCTGCAAATTTTCGGCAGGCAAAGAAAGTTGGCTGTTTCCCGGGTTTACGGCTATTTTTATTTTATTTTCAAAAGCAAAATTTACTATATCCTCAAAAGCATCGCACAATAAGCCGGAAAGCGGGGCCAAATAAAGCCACTTTGATTTTATTTTCCCCCACAGAATTTTATTTTTATCCAGCAAATCAGATGCTCCTCGGTACGCTAAAATTGTCCTGTCCTCTCCTTCGCTGGAAATAATAACAGAATAATTTGTTGCTTTTTCTTTTGTTTTTAAAACCAAATTTGTATCCACTTTTAAACGTTTCAGCTCATCTAAAACTTGTTTTCCTGCCTGGTCATCTCCCACAACTCCGCAAAAAGCTGTTTTAAACCCCTGTTTTGCAAAAGTAGCAGCAGTATTTGTTCCGCCTCCACCAGAAGTAAATTTTATGCCCTCAACATCAATTTTAGAACCCAAAGCCAGGCAAATTCCTTCGCCTGTGACAGAATCTTTGTCATCCTTGGTCACCTTAAACGCCTTGGACTTTAAATTAATATCCTGCGTTGCTGACCCAAATGTTATAATATCGTACATGAATTATATTGCTAAATTGTTAAATGGTTAAATTGCTAATCGACCGGTCTTAATTTTCAATTTTAAATCAATACTTAATTTCATTATTTACCTAATCTTTTTATTTCTTCTTTTATCTCTTTTATAACTTCTATATTAGCAATAACTTTTTTATCACCTTGTTTCATAGAAAAAATATAAAAAACTTTTCCTCCATATTTTGCCGTAAATTCTTCGTGTGTCTTTAACTGTAAAGAATGCTCTTTGAATATTTCAGAAAGTTGAATGCCCTCATTAACGGGTTTAATCTGCAAGCCAATATATTTTTTATCTATTTTTATAAAAAAATCCACATTAAAAAGTCTATCCCATTCATCTGAAGATGGCTCAATTTTAATACCTATCTCTTTCTCAAGTTGACCATAAATTGTTTGTATTTCAGTTGTATAACCATCAAAAGTCCTATCTATCACAAGTTGTATCATATAGTCGATACAATCTTGCTCTGTTATTTCAGCTACCTCTGATTGAATAACTTCAGTAATTTTTACATAAAGTTTTTTTCCTAATTCAATAATATGTTCTTTTGGTTTCACTTTTGAGAAATAATATTCTCGCCACTCATCAATGTTTTTGGGAGAACATTTTCTTATTGATTCAGATGTTGGCCCGACATTTCTCTTAAAATTCAACTGAAATCGATTCATAGCACTATTCAAAATCCATTCTTTTGCCATAATTTTATGATGTTAATTGTATAAATTTATTTTTATATTTATATTCCATTTCAGTATTGGGCAAAACCAAACCGCTTTTAATCAAATGGGCATTTATAAAAGTTTTATTTTGTAAATAAAGATAACATAATAAATTATTATACTTGTCATATTTTAAAGCGTCGAATTTCATAAAGACTTTCTGTCCTTTTGTTTTATCAATTAAATACTCTACTGCTTTTCCGTTAATTTCTGGGTTTTGTTTTATTCCAAGCAAGCGAATTATTAAACCGTTGCTTAACTTTATTTTTTCAGGACTCAATATTTCGTTGACAGTATAAAATTTATTTTCTTCATCATAATTATTTTTATCTATTTTTGATCCAAATTGTAATTTTTTTAGATCTATTTTTTTATCTAATTTATGAGGATCTTTGAATATATATGGCAATTGATTTATATATTTGTTAAAATCAACATCTTTATTTTTCTGTCCATCAATAAATTCCAAAGAGGCATCATTAAAATTATAACTATTAGCAGTACCAATTTTGTTTTTAATAATTGGTAAAAATTCTGAGTTGATTTCATATCCTACAGAATTTCTATTAAGATTTTTTGCAGACAATGATGTAGTGCCGCTTCCTAAAAATGGGTCCAACACAGTATCACCGACAAAAGAGAACATTTTTATTAGTCTCTTCGGTAATTCTTCTGGAAATACCGCCATATGTTCATCTTGTCTCGCGCCACCGAAATTCCAATGACCTTGAAAATATTGATTCCATTCTTCTTTGGTCATTTTAGATTTTTCTTTAACGACTCTATCAACTTTTGGACTCTCTCCTTGTTTTTTGAATATTAAAATAAATTCATAATCTAATTTTATAATTCCATTTCTTGGATAAGGAAAACTTCCCATTATTGTAGCTCCGCCAGTAGTATTCATTGTAGTGGCTTTTTGCCAAATAATTGAACCCATATAATCAAAACCTATTGTTTCACAAAATTTTATTATTTCTGTTCTTATCGGAATAACCTTATAGCGGCCGTAATAAACAGCACGGGCAAATTGATCTCCAATATTTATACAAAGACGACAACCGTTTTCTAAAACTCTATTACATTCATTCCAAACTAAATTTAAATGATTAATATATTTTTCATAACTATCATTAAAACCAATCTGACTGTCGGAGCCATAATCTTTTAGTTGCCAATAAGGAGGCGATGTGATAATCAACTGAACACTTCTGTCTAGTAGTTCTTTCATCATCCTCGAATCGCCATTAACTATTTTATGATTTGTTTTCACTTTTTTTGTTTTCTAAATTTTTCTCGGTTTCGGCGATTGCGATTTTTGTTTTTATTACAGAATCCGGGTTTAAAGACATTGATTCAATGCCAAGTTCCACCAAAAATTGCGCGAAATCAGGAAAATCCGAAGGCGCCTGACCGCATATTCCTATGTATTTATTATTATTTTGGCACACTTTTATGGCTTCTTCAATCAGTTCTTTTACAGCTTCGTCTTTTTCATTCCCCACACCGGCTATTTCTGAATTATCCCTGTCCAAACCTAAAGTTAATTGCGTTAAATCATTAGACCCGATTGAAAATCCGTCAAAAATTTCCAAAAACTTTTCTGCCAAAATAACGTTAGCTGGAATCTCGCACATAACATAAACTTTAAGTCCTGATTTTTGGCTCAACCCGTTTTCTTTCATAATTTCTAAAACTTTTTTACCTTCCTCAACCGTTCTGCAAAAGGGCACCATTACAACAACATTGTCCAAGCCAAATTCTTCTCTGACTTTTTTAATTGCTTTTAATTCTAAAACAAAAGCGTCTTTAAATTTAGGATTGTAATATCTTGAAGCTCCGCGAAAACCAATCATTGGATTTTCTTCCTTCATTTCGTATAAATCTCCGCCAACCAATGACCTGTATTCATTTGTTTTAAAATCCGAAAATCTTACAATAACCTGCTTTGGATAAAAAGCTGCTCCGATTTTTCCGATTCCTCCGGCTAATTTATCAATATAGAATTGCGTTTTGTCCTGGTATCCTAAAGTTAATGCATCAATTTTATTCTTTAATATTTTATCCCGCCCCGAGCGGGATCCCGCTATGGCGGGATAATTTATCAGAGCGTTTGGATGGATTTTAATATCATTTGCAATAATAAATTCTTCTCTCGCAAGACCAACGCCGTCGTTCGGGATAAAACTCAAATTAAAAGCATTTGACGGCTCGCCAACATTCATTGTTATTTTTGTCTTTGTTTCTTTGATATTTAAAATATCTGTTTTTTTGATTTCAAACGGAATAATTCCGTCATAAACCGCTCCTGCTTCGCCTCCGGCGCAGGAAACTGTAATTTTTCTGCCGGTCTTTATTTTCTTTGTGCCCATAGCCGTGCCGACAATTGTAGGAACCCCTAGTTCCCTGCCGACAATTGCAGCATGACAATTATGAGCTATCAAGGGAGTCAACTTACTAGTAAAAACTAAATAATTATGGTTATCTTCAACTTCTATGTCGTAAACTTTTTGTTTTGCTAAATTCTCTACAAAATTTACCCTATACATTTTGAGGTCAGATTCAACAATTTTCGTTAATTCGTGATTTTCCAACTGTCCCGCAATCATCGGTATAAGATTATTTTTAATTTTATTTCCGTCAATTAGCAAATTATTTTCAACATAGGGTTTTATTCTTCCCATAAAATTTACTCTTTCAATAATGTCGGATAATAATTGTTTTGAAGAAAATAAATTAATGCCAAATTTTTGCCTTTCTAATATTTCTCCTTTAACGCGTTGCGTATATTTAAAAATTTCTGAAAATTTATCCAACAGCTGAACATTGTGAATATTTCTATTCTTAGTAATCTGAAAAGCAATTTTTAGTTTTAGACAGCTGACAACTATTGCCTCAAGTAAAAATTCTTCAGAGCAAAAAATATTTATTTTTTTATTATTCTTATTATAAGTTCCGTCCCCGTCAATCACGCCAGCCAAAAAATTATACACTGCCTCATCAGAACCGCAAAGAATATTTTGTGTAATTTCTTTTTCTAATTCTTTAAATTTACTTGCAATATCTTTGCTGTAACAACGATAAGCATTGGCGCTTCCAACAACATTTTTCCCTCTTATTTTTCCATTAGAAGTTTTTTTCTCAAACTTGCGGAAGTCATATCCAAAACAATTTTTCATACAGACAGCCATTTTTTTAATGAACTGTTTTTTTCCTGCTGTTGGTTTTTGTATAAATTGGACTTCTCCGTGAGTTTCAGAAACATAAACGCTTCCGTCTGTAATTATTCCACCCATTAAATAGGCAAGCTCTCTATTAAATTTTTTATTATCAGGCGATGGTATTTTAGAAACAGATGTCAAAAATTCTCTATCTTTTAATATATCATCCAATTCCTTAAACACTCCTTTTCTGTTATTAAATGTAAAAAATTTATGATCCTTTGTTGAAATAAACTCATTATCAAGCATTCTGCCAGTTTGGGATACGGCAGTTTTTACAACCTCCGATTCTTTTTGAAAACCATTCAAAACTTTTTTCCACTCCAAATTGAAATTGTCTTCATCAACAGATAAAACTTTAATTTCTTTGTTTTCGCATTCCTCAACAATTTTTTTAATTGTTATAAATCCCACATCGGTCAAAATTTTTGTATCTCCATCAAAACAGGTTCTTCCGCCCCTGTTTGTCACAATGGCTTTTGCAATTTTCATTGCCGGAACCCAGTCGGGATCCGTCATATCTGTAACTAAAACTTCGCCCTCTTTAAACTTTTCTATATCTTTGACGGACATTATAACTTTTGCGGTTCCCTGTCCGATTTTACTGCCAACGCTCATTCCCTCTGCTAATACTATTTTTTTAGCAGCGGCATTTATTATATATTCTTCCAAAACACTAAGATTCTTTTTGCTTTGCACGGTTTCCGGTCTTGCCTGGACGATAAATAATTCTCCGGTTTTACCGTCTTCCGCCCATTCCATATCCATTGATTTTTTGTAATGGTCTTCAACTATTACGGACCATTTTGCCAAAGCTAAAATATCTTTATCGCTTATGCAAAAATTTTCTCTTTCTTTTTTTGTTGTTGCAATATCTTTTGTGGGATTTTTTGGGTTTGCCGTATAAATAAGTTTTACCAATTTCGTGCCCAATGTTTTTTCTAAAATTGGAGAAAATCCTTTTTTCAAGGTTGTTTCAAAAACATAAAACTGGTCAGGATCAACCCTGCCTTTTACCACATTTTCCCCTAATCCATAGCTTGCATTAATTAAAACAACGTCTCCAAAGCCGGACTCTGTTTCACACGAAAACATAACTCCCGAAGTTCCCAAATCAGACCTGACCATTTTTTGCACTCCAACCGACAAAGCAACAGAAAGGTGGTCTATTTTTACCTGCTCTCTGTATACAATTGCCCTATCTGTAAAAAATGAAATAAAACAATTTTTAACAGCCCTCAAAAGGCTTTCCTTCCCGGTAATATTTAAAAATGTTTCAAATTGTCCGGCAAAAGAAGCATCCGGGTTGTCTTCGGCCACCCCGGAGGTTCTTACGGCAACATCTGTATTCTCAACATTATACTTTTTAGATAATTCTGCATAAGCCTCAAATAAATCTTTTTTTAATTCTTCCGCAAAAATTCCTGTTCCAATTTTTTCTCTGGCAGCTTTGCCGACCGCCCTTACGGATTGCAGATTTTTGGGATTTAAATTTTTAAAAATTTCAGATAAATCTTTGTCTAACTTATTTGCTTTAATAAATTTCCAGTAAAAAGTGGACGTCGCAGCAAAGCCATACGGCACATTTACCCCCTTTGAAGTTAAGTTATTATACATTTCACCCA
>Ga0209542_10016670_pt1 | contig 12153 bp, 11 predicted proteins | sample RifCSPhighO2_01_FD_184028 | JGI IMG/M metagenome (GOLD analysis project Ga0209542, IMG submission 184028) | Soil microbial communities from Rifle, Colorado - Rifle CSP2_plank highO2_0.1 (SPAdes) (version 2) | ecosystem: Environmental > Terrestrial > Deep subsurface > Rock core/Sediment ...
ACTTTCACGTTTCATTCGAAGAGTATTTAGATGAACACAAGGAAGATTATTACTATCATTTAGATAATGGATTATCAAAAACCAATGATTATCTATTATTCATGCTTGATGCGTTTTATAATCAAACAGAAAAATTAAAAGAATTGGTAGAAAAAGAAAATCAAAAAAAAGAAACTCTGTTACTTCCCCCCAGGCAGGAAGAAATCTATAATATCATCAAAAATCACAATATTGTTTCTTTTGATCAAATCCACCGCCGCTTTCTAAAAGTTTCACCTCGTACTCTTCGTTATGATTTAAAGAAGCTTTTAGATAAAGGTCTAGTCCTCAAAATCGGAGAAACGAAGGGAAGTTATTATAGAGTAAAGTAATAATTCCGGAAGCGTAAACAAATTTCCTTAGGTGTACTAGATAGACGTTCTTGGATTATCCTTTTCTACTATGACAGATGTTCCCCCGCCCAAGGAAAAGATACGGTCATAATTTCCTTTTATTGGTGCCCACCGTGAAAGAAGTTTCGAAGCGCCTACCATTACAGAAGGGTTATTTGCTTGTTTCTCCTTTTTTCTAACAACTATTCCACTAAAAGGAACACTTTTCTGTCCACATGGGAAAATTGTAACTTTATCTCCTACGTTTGCCTCACTTATAGGAACAACTTTTGCTCCCTCAACAAACGGCTTATATCTTGGTTTTTCTTTCATTGAAAGGATTATATCAAGGCTTAAAATCTTGCGCAACTTCCTTCTTTATCTCCTTCTGCTTTTTTGGTACTCTATATTTGTGATGTCGATAGATCCACGATTTATTACGGTATTATCAGATCTTTTTATAAATTTATCTGCCGGATGGTTTGGAGCTGCTCTTATACTTCCAATTAGCTTCAAAAGATCGAAAGTTAGATGGTTTTTATTGACAGGTAATTTACTTTCTGGTACATTATCTTTAATAGTTTCATATTTATTAAGGAGATCTATATGAGTACAAAGGGTAAAGGGATTGATATTGAAGATATAAATATAAAGGCTATTATAGCTTTTGCTCTGCTTATGATCGCTTTTCTCCTTGTATACATCGCTTTCTTCAGGTAAGCCCTTTCTTATAAAGTACTTTTCTGCAATTAATATTCAGGGCTCAAGAATAGTCACGCAAATCATTGCGATCGCAGTAAAATGCGTGAAGAAAATAATTCGATAAAGGGGTAATTTGATTACGTGCTTGTTGAAAAATCGGAATCCTTTCCCGATTGAAGCTTTTTAGGAATAACACCTTTTGTATCAAATCGTTCTAATACATTATCAAAATTGTTAAGTGCAGCAGCAATTGATCTCTCTCCCTCTATAGTAACATCTCGAGAATTTTCCCATGCATGAAAAGAAACATATACTCTACGATTTGTCATCCAATGATATTTTTGTGATTCTTCCGGTTGTATGTTAGTACAGGCGCCTTGGATGATGGAATCCACAAATTCTTCTATCCCTTCAAAATCATTTCCAAAAGCCCAAAAAGGTTCTGCGGGTACCTCATCAAGCTCTTCGGGCAATGTCCCATCCCTGCAACATTTATCTATAAATGGATCTCCAAGAAATTTGTCTCTTTTAAAAAATTCACTGACAACAGGGGGAAGAACAAAATATCTAATCATTTTAAACCCGGTTTCAGTGTCCACATAATGTGAAATTCTTATTCTATCATCTCTTGATTCCCATGGCACAGATTCTTCCGATGTAGAAAGCCCAATAAATTCTGAATCTGTATAAGTTATCCATCTTTGTTCCGGACGACTATCCAATAAAACAAAACCTATGACACCATATTTACTAATTAAAATATCTGCTGGAAGAAAAAATCTTTTTCTCTCCGGCGTTTCAGGTAAAGCTAAGTTTCTCGATTCGATTACTGCAAGGCCGGTATCTCGATAAAGTTGTATAGCTTGATCCCGTCTTTCTAAACTCATAGTCGGAATTATACCAAATCTCGTAGTAAATTTAAACTACTTCTTTATCTACCTTGGCTTTTTTGGTATGATTGGCTTATAGATTACAAATGGATTCCCGATTCCCCCAAGGGGACTAGTCATTTCATGGCAGCGCAGGTGGGGAATGACATGAGATTGCTTTGCGTTGCTCGCAATGACGAAGAAAGGAGATTCTGGACAAGGCACGTCAAACGTGCCAGGCCAGAATGACGGAGGGGATTTAACTTATGGCGGATCAGAAAGAGAACGATTTATTTGATAGAGTAGTGGCGCTGGCGAAGCGGCGGGGGTTTGTGTATCCATCTTCCGAAATTTATGGCGGAATGGCAAATACATGGGATTTCGGTCCAAACGGTACGCTTCTTAAGAACAACCTTCGTGACTTGTGGTGGGAAAACTTTGTAATTAAAAGAGACGATATAGTGGGTATAGACGCCTCAATATTTCTCAATCCTAAAGTCTGGGAGGCATCGGGGCATGTGGCCGGCTTTACCGATGCATTGATTGATTGCAAAAACTGCAAATACAGAACGCGTGCAGACCATTTAATAGAAGATAATCTGCCGGATATTAAAGTGGAAGGTTTGCCGGTTCAGGAATTGTCAAAAATCATCAAAGAAAAAAATCTTAAATGTCCAAAATGCGGGTCTTCGGATCTTACAGAAGTAAGGCGCTTTAATCTTCTATTTGAAACTCAGATTGGTATTGTGGAAGAGGGCAAGTCTAAAGCATATTTAAGAGGAGAAATAGCGCAGGGCATATTCTTGAACTTTAAAAATGTATTGGATTCAACACGAGTCAAAATTCCCTTTGGTATTGCGCAACAAGGCAAAGCATTCAGAAACGAAATTACAATGGGACAGTTTATTCACAGAACCCTTGAATTTGATTTAATGGAGTTTGAATATTTTATCCATCCGTCTAAATGGGAAGAAACATTTGAATTCTGGAAATCAGAAATGTGGAAATGGGCATTATCAATCGGTATTCGACCGGAAAACTTAAGATGGCGTGAACATGAGGAATTTGAAAGATCTCACTACTCAAAAAAAACAATGGACATTGAATATAATTATCCTTTTGGTTTTAAAGAAATGTTTGGTATTGCATATAGAACCGATTTTGATTTAAAAAATCACTCAAAACATTCGGGAAAAGATTTGACTTACCAAGACATGGAAACAAATGAAAAATATATACCTCATGTAATTGAGCCGACTTTCGGGCTCTCCAGGCTTACGGGTATTGTTCTTTTTGATGCATATCGGGAAGAGGAAGTAAATGGACAAAAAAGAATTTATTTAAAACTTGATCCTAAAATTGCTCCTGTAAAAGTAGCTGTTTTTCCTCTTCTTGCGAATAAATTACCTCTTGTGGAAATGGCAAGAAATGTTTATGATAATCTTAAGAAGGAATTAAATCAGGTTGTTGCGTTTGATGACAGAGGCAATATAGGAAAAAGATATTTTGCGCAAGATGAAATTGGCACTCCATATTGCATAACAGTTGATTTTCAAAGTTTGGAAGATAAGACGGTTACTGTCCGTGATCGCGACACAATGAAACAGGAAAGAATAAAAATAGAGAAGCTTGTGGAATATCTTAAAAAAAACTTATCCTAATTTTATTTAATAAATGGTTGTTGAAACACTGCCAAAAACAACATATTTTCAAAGAGTAAATTCAGATATTCTAACAGACACCCAATTGCTAAAATCCCCTGTGTTTCAAAGGATAGAACGATTGAGTTTCATAAGTCCACTATGTCATGAACTAACTCTCTTTGGTCAAGCTCTTCATAAAAAAGCTGTGTTAGAATTGGGATCATTAGGTAAAGAAGATCAACATAAAACGATCGCTGTTTTAGGAAGAGAAATTGCCTCTCTATATGGGTCTAATGTAAAGAAAGAAGGAGAAAAGGAATGGATTATAGACGCAGAAGCTTTTAAACAAATGTCTGAATCGGAACAGTTTCTTGTAGCTTGGATTGAAAGAGAAAAAGCAATATTAAGAGAGTGGAGGGGAGAAAAAGAAGAAAAATTAATAGACGAGGTAGAAGTATTTAATATTGACACGCATACAAAAGCTGTTACAATTTAATAAGGTCATGAAAAATAATAAATTAATTATTATAGTAGGAGTTATAATTTTAGCTGTTTTGGTTAGCGGCGGATATTTTGTTATATCTTCAAATAAGCAGTCTTCAAACAAACAAGCGCAAACGCCTCAAATACAGGATGAAGCGGCAGAGCCTATTTCAGCAAAAGAAATAGGTTTAAAACTTACAATAAGAGACGATAAAAAGGCAATTAAATTCTCAATAGAAAATGCAACAGACATAGAATCTGTAGATTATCAAATTTCTTATACGAAAGAAGTTAAAGGAGAAGAAGTGCCGGAAGGCTTAATTGGAGAAGCAAAACCAGAAGACGGAAAAATTGAGATTAAATATAGGGAATTTGGCACGTGTTCGTCCGGAACATGCAGGTATGATACTGTTGTTTCGCCAATTAAGGTTACTCTAAAAATTGTTAAAACAAACGGAAAAGTTTATCAGACGGAAGAAAGTATAGAAATTTAACCTCATTGTCCTTTGTAATCTGTAAGAATCTTGTAATAAATTTACTCGCTTCACTAAAGGTAGCGTTTTAGATTACTATATTACACTATTTTGGTCTTTTCGCCTCTTGACAGAGTCAAAAAAATGATTCAAAATGGGATGTAGTGGGAAAAGGTGGGACAATATAGGAAGGCAGGTAAAAATGTTGATAGGACAATATGAAGGAAGAATTGGAGCAAAATCTAGAGTTGCATTTCCCAAAAAATTTAGGGAAGTATTAGGAGATAATCTCATTGTTACGCTAGGATATGAAAACTCGCTTATTGTTGTATCGGAAGAAGGCTGGAAAGCTCTACTTGAAGGGACAGAGGGTAAACCGTTTATCCAGTCGGAAACAAGAGAAACTCAAAGATTCCTCCTTGGAGGAGCAAGTTCTGTTGAGCTCGATAGTAAGGGAAGGTTTATTATTCCTGGTTACTTACGAGGGTATGCGGAAATTAAAGATGAAGTTGTATTCTTAGGTTTATCGAGATACGTTGAGATATGGGACAAAAAGAGATGGGAAGAATACAAAAAGAACCTTGAAAAAAATATCGATAAAATTTCCCAAAGGCTGGTCGATAGCGAGAAAAAGGTGGAAGTTAATGAATAATTTTCACGTAAGTGTACTTTTAAAAGAAGCAATAGATTACCTTAATGTTGAGAAAAATAATAAATATATAGACGCAACATTGGGCGGGAGCGGACACAGTTTCGAAATCTTGAAACACGGGGGCATAGTTTTGGGGATTGATGCTGATTCAGACGCTATCAAGTTTGTAAGCCGAAGATGGAAGATAGAAAGTAGAAAATGGAATATCGATGAAGAGAATCTAAAAATTGTTCAAGGGAATTTTAGAGATATTGATAAGATTGCTCGCCTCGCGTCGACACAGGCGAAGCGGGCTCGTTTAAATAATTTTGAAAACGTAGACGGCATTATCTTTGATTTGGGCGTATCAAGTTATCAAATTGACACTAAAGATAGAGGTTTTAGTTTTCAAAAGACAGGACCGCTTGATATGCGGATGGATAAAAATTTATCCGTAAAAGCAGCGGATTTGATAAATATTCTAACGAAAGGAGAGCTATATGAGCTTTTTACTAAATTGGGTGAGGAGCATCGTGCTCTTGCCATTTCTGACAATATTGTCAGGGCCCGTAGAGTAAAACCGATAAAAACAACAGAAGATTTGGTATCGGTTATAGCGCAGGCATTAGGATTTGAAAAAGGAAGAATATCAGACAAAATGAAGTCGAAAATTGCATCAAAAGTTTTTCAAGCCCTAAGAATTGCAGTGAACGATGAACTTAACTCATTACGAGAAGCATTGCCGAAAGCGATATCGCTTCTTAGCAAAAACAAAAGATTAGTTATAATAATATTTCATTCTTTGGAAGATAGGATTGTTAAAGAAAGTTTTAAAAAATTTCAAAAGGATGGACTGGGAGTAATATTAACAAAAAAAGTAGTAATTCCAAGTCTTTCCGAAGTTAGTCAAAACAGAAGGGCAAGGAGCGCGAAAATGAGAGTTTTTGAAAGAACATAAAATTATGAAAAGATCAATTCCTTTTATTATATTTCTAGCAGTTACAATTATTTTTTTATCCGTAATTCAGGTTACGGTTTCCAGCAAGCTTTCAATAACAGGTATTGAACTTGGCAAATTGCAGGGAGAGCTTGCGAACTACGAAAGGGAAAATAGCGTATTAACAGAAAATCTTCTTTTAACAACTTCACTGACAAATATTGCATCTAATGCTTCCGAGATTGGGTTTGTTGAGCAAAAATCAATAGTATATCTGACAACTCCGTTGCCTTTGGCTGTTAAAAGATGATTTGGCGTTATCGCTTTTCTTTTTTTGCTATTTTAGGACTATTTGTTATTGTAATTTTGCGTCTTTTTTATTGGCAGGTTGTTAAAGCGGAGGAACTTTCCGCATTAGGAGAATCTCAATATGGCCGGAACATTAAATTAACCTCTAAAAGAGGCGACATTAAAACTTCGGATAATTTTCCGATTGCCACGAATAAATTGTCTTATCTTGTATTTGCAAATCCTAAAGAAATAAAAGAAAAAGAAAAAGCGGCGGAAATTTTATCTCCTTTTCTTAAGCAAGACACAGCCTCTATAAGCGCATTTTTACTTCCCGATCGCTTTTGGGTTCCTCTTAAATCACAAATAGATATTGGTACTAAAAACGAAATCGAAAAATTAAATTTGCCCGGAATCGGATTTGAAGAACAATCCATACGTTTTTACCCCGAAAGCTCAATGGCGGCAAATCTTGTCGGTTTTGTCGGTAAAGGAATGGAGGGAGAAGATAAAGGGTATTTTGGTCTTGAGGGGTATTATGACAGACAACTTAAAGGAAAGGCAAGTTATGCTATCCAAATACATGATGCCTTAGGAAGACCGATTTTATCAAAGATGAATAAGAATTCAAAAGAAACAAACGGCAGATCAATTGTATTAAACATAGACAGATCTATACAATTTTTGGCAGAAAAGAAACTAAAAGAGGGAATTGAAGAGTATGAAGCGAGTGGCGGCATGGTAGGAATTATGGATCCAAAAACAGGAGGAATAATTGCAATGGTAAGTTTCCCTTCTTTTGACCCCGCAAAATATCAGGAGTATTCGGATGAAAAGTATAAAAATCCGTTTATTTCAAATGTTTTTGAACCGGGTTCTACTTTTAAATCCTTAGTTATGGCAGCAGCGCTTGATGCAAAAGTTGTAAAACCCGATACAAAGTGTCCTATTTGCGGTGGTCCGGTATCAATGAGCGGCTATAAAATAAAAACGTGGAACGATCAATACTATAAAGATATAAATATAATTGACATTATTAGACACTCCGATAATACAGGTATGGTTTATGTTTCGAAATCATTAGGCTTGGACAGGATGATTTCTTATTTTAACCGCTTTGGGATAGGAGATATTACGAGAATTGATTTGCAGGGGGAAGTATCAACAGGAATTAAACCTAAAAATCAATGGTACGAAATTGATTTGGCAACTGCCGGTTTTGGCCAGGGAATATCGGTTACTCCAATTGGGCTTCTAACAGCCTTTGCATCTCTTGCCAACGACGGCAAACTGATGGAACCGCACGTTGTGTCAAAAATTGAAATGCCCGATAAAAAGACGGTAGAAATAGAGCCTAAAATTGTTGAAAGGCCGATTAAATCGGAAACGGCAAAAGTAATGACGGAGATACTCGTTAACGCTGTAAATAATGGGGAGGCAAAATGGGCAAGAGTTAAGGGTTACAGAATTGCCGGAAAAACAGGAACAGCACAAATTCCAATTGCGGGACATTACGATCCTCATAAAACAATCGCTTCTTTTATCGGCTTTGCGCCGGCCGATGATCCAAAATTTGCAATGCTTGTTATTGTAGACAGGCCGACAAAATCAATTTACGGTTCGGAAACCGCGGCGCCGATATTCTTTGATATAGCACGTGGCATTTTTGCTTACTACGGAATCCAACCGACAGTAACGGAATAATAATCCTCTATTTAACACATTTTTTACATTAATTATTTATTTTTGTGGTCAATTATAGTATGATATGGCCTATTATGGGAGAAAGAGAAAATGTATCAGGTGGAACTGTAGACATAGATCAACAGGCTGAAAAAGATTCAAACGGTGAGCAATTTACAAGCAAATATGCCACATTATCCGATGAAGTTTCTATGTATTTGGAAGAAGCAAGCAAGAGACCGCTTTTAACTACCAAAGAGGAAAAAGAGTTATTTATTTTAAAAGAAAAAGGGGAGTCTTTGGAGAAAGACAAAGGAAAATTTTGGGATCTTTTGGGAACAAATGAAGAAAGAAAACAAAAGTTTAAGCGCATAATTGATGATGAAAAAGAAAGAAGAGAGGAAAAACTTAGAAAGGATTCTGAGCTAGAAAAGAAAGAGGCAATAAAGGGAAAAAAGTATACGAATATTCCGGCAATTGTTGCAGAATGCAATACTCTCCTTGTTTTTTCAATTGCAAAAAGATATATGGGAATGGGTCTAGCTTTGGCAGACTTAATTCAGGAAGGGAATCTTGGATTAATAAGGGGGATAGAAAAGTTTAAACATCAAAAAGGATTTAAATTTTCTACATACGCCACATGGTGGATAAGGCAAGCTGTGACACGAGCAATTGTTGATCAAGGCAGACTTATTCGTATACCTGTTCATATGATTGAAGCATTAAATAAAGCGAAAAAAGTTGTTGATGAACGCCGCATGGAAACAGGCGAGTTCCCCAAAAACCCGGGTGAATTAGCAAGTTTATTTGAAGATCCAATAAAAGAGGGCGAATTAGATTTTAGAACCACTTCTCCAGGGACCGTAGCAAGCACATATTTTTCCGGAACATTAAAAAGACCCGTGTCGCTTGATATATTAGTAGGAGATGGGACTAGCGATGATGATCCACTATCTGATTATATTCAGGATAGGACTGTAGATATAGAAGAAGAAGCAAGAGTTGCATTAGAAAATGAAGAAGTGGCAGAGTATCTGAAGAGTCTTCCTGTTAGAGAACGAAGAGTGCTTGAATTGCGTTTTGGTTTAGACGGAGAAGGTAGCCGGACGCTTGAGGAAATAGGCGAGCTACTGGGTGTAACGCGGGAGCGGGTCCGGCAAATAGAAGCGAAAGCGTTGCGATGTATTAGGAAGGACCCTTCATTTAGGAGAAAATTTAGAAATGAATTTTCGCCAGATCCCGGCATAGTAATTATGCATAATGGATCTTCTAATGTTCCCATAAAACAACCAGACGGAGAACATAAATTGGAAGTAAAAGTAAAACCTATTTATACTTATGAAGCCGTTAAAAAGGTGGTAGATGCGACATATAAGAATGAATCTTTGTTAAATAAATTATCTAAAGAGGATAGAGCGATTTTGACAGCTTGTTTTAGAACAGGCTTTAATTTAAGGACTGCGATTAAAAGACTCTCTAAAATATTTGGAATATCAGAAAAAGACATGTTTAGTAAAGTTAGGACTTTGGCTGCCCGAGTCATAAACAACGAACACAATTGGTCCTTGACGCGATAAAGTAAAAGTAGTATATAAATTAAACGGATTTGATATTTCAAAAATATGCAAGAAAGATTTGCTGAAATAGCTGAAAAAGCGTATCGCAGAAGAGCTGCCGCCAAACAAAGAGCAAGCGCTGATCTGACCGATGAGGGAGATATGGAAGGTGCTGGTGCATTAGATACAGAACACAATCTTTTTATCGAAGCTGCATCGTTGGTTAGAAAAAGCATGAATCAAACCCTTGTTGAGTTGAGCGGACTTGGTGTTGAAGATCTGGAAGAAGGCGAAGTTTTGAGTCTATTGTTTCCCGATAAACAAAAGAAAGCCAAAAAAGCAGCAGGTGAAGCGTTAGAAGTAAAAGAAAGACCTCTAGATTTTACACCAAGAGAAGAAAAGTTTATGCAAACAACCTTAGCTATAAGCCCGGATAGAAAAAGTTTTCAAAATCCTACTTTTCAAGATGTTGTGCGTGCAACATACAGCGACGAATATGATAAAGCCGAATTAGATGACAAGAGAAGAAAGCAAATTGAAGATGAATCGTACAGAGTGAGAGCGGAAGTTATTAGAAAATTACAAGTCGCAATGGGGGGACAAATTTCTTACGGCGCAAGATTTGGTGGTATTTTGGAATGGATGCAAGATCAACCGGAATATAACGGTAAAAATGTTCAAGAGATTGCATTGGTTATTAGAAGATTGACTCCATACGAGAGTTTAGCTAACACTTCAGCAACAGAAGACGAGGCAACAGCAGGAGGAGTGGTAGGAAAACCTTATGTTCCTTTTGTTTCTCCGGCTCGCAATGTAACTGAAGTTTTCAGGTCTTATGATTCGTCAAACTATATCCGTCCCGTATTTAATACAAACGTACCAGTTCCTGATTCTGGTAAACAGCCGGTTGATACGTCAGTTCATGGCAGGAGGGATAGAAAACCCGGCGGCGCCGGATCTGAACAACAATCTTCAGAAGCAAGAAGAGCTCGAGAAAAGTCAGCAAGAGCAGTTTACAAAGTTGAGTTTCCAGATGGTAAAGCAATCGAAACTTCGGGTGAAACTAGTGCTAAGTATTTAGAAGCTATTTCTCAAACATCAAAAGATAATAGAATTAAATATTCAGAATGGAAGAAAAAAGTGCATGGGAATAAAAATGTTAAAGATATAACTATGAGAGCCGGTATTAGTACTATAAAAAGCTTCTTAAAAGATCATGGATGGAATCTTGAATTTTACCGTACTGCAGGTGAATTAAGAAAAGACAGAAAAATAGAACAGGAATATTATGTCGAAAAAATAGATGGAGAAGGTGAACCTGTTGCAAAAGCCGTTTCTTCCAAGAAACCTGCAGGCGCTTCAAAACCAGAAGAAATAGTACATAGGCCAAAAACTCAAGCAAGGAGAATTGATTTTTCTGATAATGAGCAAAAAGAAGGAAGTATAAGAGATTTATCGGAAGGGGAAGTAAGAATTCTTGATGTTGTTTTTGAAGTAGATGAAGATGGTACTGATTTTAGCAGGTGGAGTTGTGGAAAAATTACTGAAAAGGTCTACGCTGGGAAATTACAAGGTTTAGATGAAAAAGAAAGAAAAAGAAGAACTAATAGTTTGTCTGGCGCTGTTTTACAATCATACCGAAACGCGGCAGATAAAATTGATGCTATAAAAGGAGATCTCTCAGACTTGCCGCCTCGAATGAGAGCATTTGTGGATTTGGTAAGAGGTCAAGATGTTTATGCAAATTTGAGTTTTGCTGATCTTGCCCAAATTGCAAGAAGGCAAATACCATTTGAAGAAGTTTTAGCAAAAGCTCAAGCTGCAAAAGCAAGGCTTGCCGAACAAAACACTGTAGCGGAATTATCTTTGAGTGAATTGCAAATTGTTTATCCTCTTTTTGAAATTAATAGTAGTGGAACCGATTATAAATATCGATTTACAACAGAAATGATAGATCTTATAGGCTCGGAACAACTTTCAGGCATTAAAGATTCACAGGAGAGAAGATCCAGAATCAGCAGTATGGCAAAAACCGCGCGTCGAAATATACAAAATGCAATTGACAGATTTATAAAAATGGAGGGCATACCAGAATCTGATCTTCCGGAAGACATGAAGAAATTTATGGAATGGCTTAGAAGTAAACCTGAATTTGCAAAATTAAGTATGGATGAACTTGCGATGATTGCAGAAAGAAAAATGCCTTTTTCTGAAGTTTTAAGAAGAATGGAATCAAATGACTCATCTGGCAAACCTATTGAACATGTATCAAAAGAGGGTAGGACGGGAAATATAGGAGTAGATAAAGTAGGATCAGTAACGCCTAACGGAGCTAAAGAAGGAGAAACTGAAAAAAATGGATCGGTAGTTTTTACCGAAACAGAACTTTATTCTTTAGCAAATATATTATTAACTCAAAACACCGGCCTTGGTAGGGAAGATACTGAAGTACTTCAAAAAATAGAAGAGTCTCATAGGGCAGAACATAAATATGCGGTAAAAAGCAGAGGAGACATG
>Ga0209542_10016672_pt1 | contig 12152 bp, 11 predicted proteins | sample RifCSPhighO2_01_FD_184028 | JGI IMG/M metagenome (GOLD analysis project Ga0209542, IMG submission 184028) | Soil microbial communities from Rifle, Colorado - Rifle CSP2_plank highO2_0.1 (SPAdes) (version 2) | ecosystem: Environmental > Terrestrial > Deep subsurface > Rock core/Sediment ...
CGATCAATGCAGCGCCGGTATTAGCTACACATATACATTTAATCAGAGCGGTTCGTGGAAATACCACAATCACTTGAAGTTGGGCGCCTTCGGTACGATTGTTGTTACAGAGTAGAAACAGCACTCTATGATACACAGGACCGTCCTCTATAGAAAGGACGGTCCTGTGTTAATGCCGCTGCGTTTAATTTTAGCTATAGCACAAGTTAAACGTATTATGATTCAAGCGCGTTTGAGAGCTAAATAGATATCTTCAAGCGCCTTCACAGAGTCTCCCGCGGCGATGTTGTTCTGGTGGTATAGACCATCACTACAATCTCCCGCTGCCCATACATTGGATGCTGATGTGCGTTGTGTTTTTGTATCAACAACAATCTGCCCTATTCTATTTTTCTCAACGGCGTTTCCCACCCACTCGGTATTAGGAATGAGGCCAATTTCGACGAAAATGCCCTCTACAGGCAGAGTTTGCTCCTTGCTTGTGGCCTTATCTTTAATTCGTAGTCCCGTAACAAATTGACTGCCGACGACCTCAAGCGTCTCCGTGTTTTTCAGAACACGCAGATTTGGATGTGCTAGAACTGATTTCGTGGTTATTTCATCGGCCCTGAATTTATCACTGCGATTAACAATCGTGACGCTTTTGCAATAGGCAAGGAGCTGGGCAGCGGTCTCAAACGCAGCGTTGCCTCCGCCGATAACGGCAACGTCCTTGTCTGCAAAAAGCGGCCCATCACAGCTTGCGCAATACGTGAGCCCTTTCTGGTCATATTCTGCGGCGCCAGGTGCATCGAGTTTCCTGCGATTTGCGCCTGAGGCGATGAGGAGCGCCCTCGCCGAGATCTTTTCATTATTCTTCAAAGCCACTTCAATTGCGCCTATATTTACCGCGAGGCCAACAGCTTTGGAAGGAAATGAAATGGATAGGGAGTCGCCAACGTAGCTCTCGACGTGCTTTCGCAGGTCTTTCGCGAGATCCGCGCCGGATATGGAAGTCGTGCCTATCCAATTCTGTACGTCAGGAGAGACATTACTCTGCCCGCCCCATTCTTCGACGACAAGCACTGTTTTAAGACGCTTCCGCGCAGCATAAACGGCGGCCGCAGCCCCCGCTGGTCCGCCACCCACTATAATTAAATCATTCATAAGTTTTTAGTTCTTAGTCAATAGTTTTAGCAAACACTACAGTGCTTTGAAACTATAAACTATAAACTACAAACTTAAAACTAAATCTGCTACTTCCTCCGCAAAAAAGAAGGAATGCCCCAGTCATCGTCTTCGTCTTTACCTGCGGCTGCCACCGGCTCGGGTTTTGCGCCTGGCCGCACTTTCTCTTTTTCGATTTTTGAAGTCGCATGCGACTCTGTTTCTCTTTTTGAATCATCTTCTGCTCGGGTGATTCGTGATACCGGCGGCACATCCTGATCTTTCTTCGCCACAAGCCGCGATGAGGCGGGGAAAAGAGGCGTTCGCGCGACTCCTTCTGGAAATCCTGTTGCAATGACTGTGACGCGGACCTCTCCTTTCTTGAGAGAATCATCCGTCACCGCACCGAAAATAACCTTGGCATCCGGATCAATAGCCTCTGTTATGACATTCGCAGCGTCTTGCACCTCGAGCATCCCGAGATCCTCGCCTCCAGCAATTGAAAAAAGAACGCCCTTCGCGCCATGTATAGAAACTTCCAGAAGAGGGGAATTAATAGCCGCACGCGCCGCCACTTCCGCTCGCTTGTCGCCCATAGCAGAGCCGATCCCCATCAGGGCGCTTCCGGCGTTCTGCATGATAGTTCGAACGTCGGCAAAGTCCACGTTAATTATTCCAGTTGAGGTGATGAGGTCGGAAATTCCTTCTACCGCCTGCTTCAAAATATCGTCGCACATTGCGAAAGCGTTTCTGATGCCAGTTTCTCTGCTGACAATCGCGAGCAGTTTGTCGTTGGGAATAACGATGAGCGCATCGACTGCCTTCCGGAGCTCGTTCATTCCTTGCTCGGCAAGACGCATTCTCTGCGCACCTTCAAATGCAAATGGCCTCGTGACAACGCCGACGGTCAACGCTCCGAGCTCTCGCGCAACTTTCGCAACGACTGGCGCGCCTCCCGTTCCAGTTCCTCCTCCCATACCGCAAGTGATGAAGACCATGTCAGAACCTTTTATTGCGTCCTGGACGTCCTCTCTCGTCTCCTCCGCTGCTTGTTTGCCGAGATCTGCATTCATTCCCGTGCCGAGTCCGCGAGTCAGAGTTTTGCCGATGTGAATTTTTCTTTTTGCTTTTGATTTGTGCAGGTCCTGCGCATCAGTATTCACCGCAATGAAATCAACGCCCTGAACGTGCGAGGAGACCATGTGATTGACCGCATTTCCGCCGGAGCCGCCGACACCGATGACTCTGATTCGTGCGAACGACTCCACATCCGGTTTCACTTGCTTGGTCATGTTGGAGACATAATTACCCACAACCAATAGCGGGTCAAGTTGACAAAAGCCGCTAACGTCCTGCCGTGTTTGTTTCAGCTGCTCGCTTCGCAGATTCAGGCGTTATGGCAGAAATGAGCGCATGATCTGACGAATCATCTCACCACTTCTATTTATGAGGTCACTCACAGAGCTGCCATATGCGGCTAAATCATCCATATACGCCGCGCGACACAATCCGAATGCCACAGCCCATGTGGCGTCTGCCGCACCAGTGCGGGACGAATTTCCTATAAGTCCAATTTGGGAAGGCAGCTTTAGAACGGAGCGGGCAATATCGGAGGCACTCGTCAATCCCGAGCCGCCGCCGGTGATGATGATGCCGGCTGGCAGAAGCTGATTTCTTCCGATCGACTTCAAATGCGCGTTTATAAGAAGGAACATATCGCGCAGGCGGGCGGCGACAATTATATTCATTTTTTTTGGTGAGATGTCGCTGCCGGTCACTGCACCGCGCTTCATTTGTTCCGCTTCTGGCGGCGGGATTTGAAAGGAAAGTGCGATGGTGTTTGTTATGTCACTCGATCCTATAGGAAAAACTTTTAACGAAACCGGAACGTCGTTGTCAAAAACAATTATGGAAAGGGTTTCTGCGCCAATATTTGCAAGAACGACACCGGCGGTTTTTTGGGAATTTGTCAGCGTAACAAGTGAAGCCGCAACGGGGGAGGCCATTACGGCCTCAACCTCCACGCCTGCCGCTTCCACCGCTTCTGTCAGATCGTCGTGATGTTGCGAAAGCATCGTGATGATCAAAGTATCTACGGCGAGTTTTGTGCCTTGAAGATTATTGGGCTTGCCGAATACTCTTGCGCCATCAACTCGGAACTCAAGAGGCATGGTGTGTATGACTGTGCGATTTATGAGCTTCGGCATCGCTTTTTTCTGGCTTTCCTTCAACACGCGCTCGATCTCACGGTCCGTGACTATGCCGCCGGAAGGAGTGAGCGTGATTTCGGCAGAGGATCTGATCTCATCAAGCCCGACGCCGCCGAGAGCGACCCGCGCATTCTTTATTGAAACCTTCGCCGAAGTTGCCGCTCTTGCTATAGCTTCTTTAACGCTTTTTGTTGCCTCTTTCTTGTCAATAATATAGCCGTGTCTCATTCCTTTCGAGGTAGCGCTTCCCGTTCCGACTATTTGCAGCGGAAGTTCTGGTGATGGAGGAGGAGTCGCTATCACGACTTTTACGTGATAGGTTCCGATATCTATGCCTGTGTAGAAACGACGCATTAGCGCATTATATAACAGCGCTGGAGTTTACCGTTTACAGTTTACAGTGGACAGTCGCTCACAAATTCTCGGTAAACTGTGTTCTGTAAACTATAAACTAATATTTAAAGCTGAACTGCTTTAGGATCTTCTTCTCAAAAGAGTCCATGTTTGTTCCATGTTTGTATCCCTTAAGGTGCAAACATCCGTGGATAAATAAATGCGCCAAGCGCTTTTCAACTTTGATAGACAATGCCTTGGCTTCTCTCGCCGCTTTTTTGATATTTAAAAAAATCTCGCCTTCATCTTTAGATAGTGCGAATGAGAGAACATTCGCGGGGTAATCTTTTTTCCTGAACGTGCGGTTAAGTCGTCTCGCGAGACTATCCCCGCAAATAACGATTGATAGGGAATATCTAGAGCCGAGAATCCTCTTCGCGATTTGAGAGAATCGTATATGAGGAAAGCTGCCGCGAATCGTCTTTCTAACTTCTATGTCAGCCGATCGCACACTCAACGCGTTGGTGGGATGCCTTCTATTTGACGAGCAGGGGCCTGCGGCTCCGGCACTTTTGGATTTTTGGAGGTTTGCGCCGGCGGGTAGGAAAATGCGGCAGGGCGATTCGCGGCCCCTCGCCTTGCCGGAAGCTCTGCGATTTTTCCTTCCTTTATCTGTCTTCGATAATCTTCCCTGCGCTTTAGAAGTTTAAGTGCTCGCTTTTTTCTAACAGTTTTTGAGGTATCGCGTGAAAAATAACGCGCCGCCCGCACTGTACGAATCAGACCAGTGCCCTGTACTCGGCGACTGAATTTACGGATAGTCGAAAGCGCGGTCTCATTTCCGCTTTTCTGGACCTCTGCGTTAATTGCCATGCGCGGGAGAATACCACGTACAGCCTGCGGCTGCAAACTATCAATTTACAATTTACAATTTTTAATCAATACCCAATGTTCCAATATTTAAAAATTAATACATTGTCCGCCGGAGACGGATCCGCCCTTGGCGGAAAAATTCAATGAAAATTGAGAATTGAAAATTGGAAATTCTTTCATACCGGGACTACTATATGCCTTCGTCTCAAATACTGCGGCAGTTCGGGAAGCAGTACGGCGTCCTGCGCGTTTGTCGCCACTTCTCGGACTAATATCGTTCCTTCCATCGCTTCCTTATGTCCCATGATCAAAATATAGGGAGAAGCAAGACGTCGTGCCGCGGCCATTTGCTCGCCAATGCGCTCATAAAGAAGTGATTGATGCACCGGGATATCTGCACGCCTCAATATCTCCATAACGCCAAGCGTACGTCTTCGGGCTTCAGGACCGAGATGCGCGAAGAAAATAGCAGGAGAAGCGGATTCCGCTGACTTCACCCTGGCTTTGCCGCGAATCTCGCACACAACAGATATCATTGCCGCGGGCATGGGCAAGAACTTTGCCGCCAGAGGGTCATATCTTCCCCCGGATGCTATCAAAATGCGCGCGCCCGATTCTTCGTCCAATGTAGAGATTTCAAAAAGCGCGTGCGCCCAGCAATCTCGGCTGCCAAGCACTTGATGATTCAATTCGTAGGGAAGTCCGAATACTTCAAGGTACTCCAATAGTTCCCAAAATCGGCGTCTTTCTTCTTCGGTAAGGTACTCCATTGATTGCGGCGCGCGCGGGGTCGCAGGGTGCCCGCGTTCGATGAGTGCTACCAGCGTTCCCAGAGGATCTTGCGCTACGCGCGGCCGAAGAGTGGGCGAAATGCTCTCAATATGTTTGCGCAAATAGATTCCCACATCGCGTATGAAGCGATTTGAAGAATCGGGCGAGCCGATATTATTGACTGAAAGTATGCGCTGTTTGATCCCAGCTTCTGCCGCAATCGCATCCGCGACCACAAGGAGGAGCGCTTCCGCGATTGCGCCTGTCGAACCGATGCAATGAAGTTCAAGTGATAAGCCGGGAACGCTCGAGCGCTCTTTAAGCGTACCGATTGAAATCCGCCATACAAGCCGCATGTCATTTCCTCGCATATGCGAGAGGCATTTCTTTGCCGACGCGACCAATGCGCGCTCGTCGCGCCGCGCAAACGACATTTCCGCTTCGCATTCCGCGGCAGAGGGCATTGCGCGCCTTTTTTCTTTTGGGGCAGTAGGATCTCTTCTCTGATTCTCGAGCCGATTGTTCTCTTCAAGCGATCTGAATCCGTAATATTCGGCGATGCGGATCGCCGAATCGAGAAAACCGGCGGTATTAGAGTGCCTAGTGTCTTTTAATCTAAGCATACTGCTTTGAGATTATTTTTTTTCGTAATTAAACTTGCCGGGAAGGACGCTGATCATGTTGATCGGATAAAGCCGGAGGTCGACACGACCGGTTATGTATGATTCGGGAAGTTTTCCCCAAAGGCGAGAATCTGCAGAGGCGCGCCTGTTGTCGCCGAGCACGAAATATTCGCCTTCGCCAAGAGTAATTTCTAAATTGTCGCCGGTTAATGCATCTTTTGCATCAAGATAAGGTTCGGCAAGGACGAATCCTTTCTCATTCTTACTGTTAATGATCATCACTTTCGAATTTTCTATTCTTACGGTATCGCCCGGAAGCCCGATTACGCGCTTAATAAGGGATCGAGAGGGGTCCTGCGGCAGACGGAAGACGATAACATCACCGCGCTCGGGCGGATAAAGGTCGTAAACAAGCTTATCAACAATAAGATAGTGCCAATCATAGAAAGTCGGGACCATTGAGGCCCCGTTAACGACATATGGAGTGGCAATAAAAAAGCGAATGAACAGCGCAAGCCCTAGAGCAATCAACGTGTATTTGAAAATTGACTGTGGAGAGCTTGTCTTGCCCGGGGAAATATTTTCGCCGCCACCTTTTCCTGGAGTGTCATTCGGGAAATCGACAATGACGGGGTCCATGTGCGACTAGCTTACTCTACGCGCGCCGTTGACACCAAGCATTTAATAGTTTTTAGTCTAGAGTTTTTAGTTTTTAGTTTGAGGGCGATGTGATATCTGTATTTGTGATACTGTTATCTGGTATTGAGCCAAAGATTTAGAATTTTTTCCAGATTTTTTCTAAAAACTAATAACTAAAAACTAATAACTTTTCTCATGGCTTGGGTCATTGTGGGATTGGGGAATCCCGGAGAGAAATACGAGGGTACACGGCACAATACCGGCCGCATGGCCGTCGAATATTTTGCGAAATCGGAAAAATTGAGCGAGTGGATGGTGGATAAGAAGGCGGCAGCACTCGTTTCTAAGGGACTAGTCAAACGCATGATCGTCGCAGCGGTGCTTCCGAATACTTTTATGAATAAATCCGGAGATGCCGTCTCAAAATTCATTAAAAACGCGAAGGCCGGGGAAAGATTGGCGGTTATTCACGATGATCTGGATCTGCCGCTCGGTACTATCAGGATCTCTTTTAACCGCGGGAGCGGTGGGCACAGGGGTATTGAATCAATAATACGGAAAGTAAAAACTAAAAAATTCTATCGCGTGAGAGTGGGGGTTTCCCCAACAACTGCCGCCCGAGAGTTGCGAAAGCCGGAAGGTGAAAAGAGAGTATTGAATTTTATTTTGGACCAATGGAAGCCGCACGAGCTCGTTGTTTTAAAAAGAGTATTCGATCGAGTTGTCCGCGCTCTTGAAATTATGGCTACCGACGGAGCGGAGAGGGCGATGAATGAATTTAATTAGGCGGAAGGAAATTAATCAAAAAACTGGCTTTAAAGTCATGCGCCTATCCTTGGGTTCAAAGAATGTAATCATGAATTTGTACACTTTTCCAAGTTCGAGTTTTAAGCGAAGATCATCCTCACTTGAGAATTCCGAAATGTGAACGAGTCCGGCTACGCCTTCCTCGATCGAAGCAAGTGCGCCGTGCTTGTTGTATTTAATGACCACCGCATCCACCTTTTGATCTTTTTTATACTTTGCAGCTGCCGCTCTCCATGGGTCGTCGATCAAAGCTTTTACAGAAAGTGAGATCTTGTCATCTTTTATTTCAATGACTTTGACCTTTATTTGCTCACTCACCTTGTATCGCGTTTTTGGATTTTCAACGAGCGCCCAATCCATTTCGGAAATGTGAACAAGCCCTTCCAGTCCTTCTTCAAGCTTGACGAATACTCCGAATTCCGTGGCACCGGTAACGACGCCCGCCAATACGTCGCCGACATGATATTTCTCCACCAAGGAAGATCGCTCGGATGTAGAAGCGCCCTTTTCGCTAAAGATAAGTTTCTGCTCTTTCGGGTTTGCGGTGATTATCATCACTTCAAGTTTCTGTCCGACCATTTTCTTCAGTTCCGCGAAGATCTTTTCTTTATCGCCGTCCGGTACGCGCGGATAATGAGCCGGCGAGAGCTGCGATGCCGGCAGGAAGCCACTGATGCCATTCCAATTTATTATCAAGCCGCCTTTGTTCGCATCCGTTATTGGAAGTTCGAAGATCGTCTTTTTCAACATCCCGGATTCTGCTTCATTCCAAATCAGTGCCTGTCGCGCTTCCCGGAGAGAAAGTTCGATATAGCCATCGGAGTTGTCCGTTCCGATGACTTTTGCCGTGACGGTGTCTCCTATGCTTACATTTTTTAGCGTCTCGCGCGCCGAAAGATATTCACGTCCATAAATAATGCCCGTTCCATATGGGTGCAAATCAACAAACACTTTCGCACGGCCCATAGCAATAATTGGGCCTTCAACGACATCTTCAGAAGCCGGCGGTTTTTGCGTTCTGCCAAGAAACTCCGCCATCGGTCCTTCTTTTGCTGCGATTTCTACTCCATTTTCCTCGTAGTTTTCCTTTTCTTCTAATTCAGATGAATCCTTAATTACTGTATCTACCATGAATATGTGCGATCGGCGTCCTTTCACACTTCGAATATGTCTTTATAATCGCGGGGATTATTTTGGCACATTCAATATACAGATTGTCCAGCAAGTGTGTCGGATATGAACCGCTCGCCCTAAATTAATAAATGGGCTTTTGGCCTCGCGACAATATATACGAGGTGCCTCTATGGCGCAACCTGCCCCGTTTCTCTCGCGATTGCGTCCTGCCACGATGTTTCTCTTTTCTCCGCACGCTCCCATTCGAGGATTTGCTTTCCAATTCTGTAACGCAGAGATGGTAACCACTGCTTTAAGAGAAGAACATTGCTCGGTGCGTGCTCCTGCCTCTCCCCCGGGATGTCTTCTCCCTCGAAAAGTCTTGCGGCGATCTCCACATATCTTTCAAATGCTCTGTTATTGATATCGAGTAGCAGCTCTCGCGGGTTTCTTGACGTGTCGGCCGCGATTACTTCGAGAATGTCGCCGGCATCTGCCTTTCCATTTACATAGTGGATAGTTGCTCCTATGTGGGAATGGTCTTCTCTCAATACGGCATGTTGATTTGCTAGGGCGCCTCTATAGTTTGGACAATATCCCATATGTAGATTGATTGCGCGCCTCGCAGTTTTAACGATTCGCGGCTCAAGAATTGTGCTGCCCCATACGACCAGAAGGTTTGGAGAAAGTTCGTTGATAGTCTGATGGACTTTATCGCTATTTACTGAATCAACCTCAATCGTTCGCGGGTTATCGAGATCGGGGACAGGGACAGATGTGGCTCGGAAATACTCCAGCGTCTCTCTTACACGCCTGTTTAAACGTATCAGATGTCCGTACCAAAGTTCCTTTGGGAGGCTCCATATGCCTACCGAAGAATACAGCCGTCGTAAGCGTTCCAGAAAATTATACTGCCGCTGTTTTTGGACGATCACCAAATCTACCCCGCCGCTCGTTCGTGCATGAAGCGCTCGCGCAAAGGCTGCCTTTGTCTCCCCGGGGATTGTAATAATAACTATACCCATGATGAAAATGGATGGATACGTGAAGTATATCACGCGAGTCTTTATGTTGATTAGCGTGATTAAATAGCTGTGGATGGCGAGAATGACCCTTAAAGCCGGATTTGATGTTCTGATATAATCAGATGATTCGCAGATTGGTGCATTGTGGATTCGGATAAATTCGCAGATGGATATTATTATGTATATTAAGAAAATCTAACATGATTCTTACTTATCACGAGGGAGCGTGCATACGCGCGAGCGCAGGGGACACCACGATAGTATTCGGCCCTGTATCAAAGCGATCAAAGAATTTCAAGCCGATCAATTTCGGCGCGGATGTTGCCTTTGTCCCTCTCAATCATGAGGACATGAATGGCGCGGAAGATGCAGTGCGAGGCGAGCGCAAGCCGATCGAAGTCCTTGGACCGGGAGAATACGAAATTAAGGACATTGCGGCCGTCGGCTTTCCTTCCAAATCTTCTTATAACGGCGAAGAAAAAATCAATACTATTTATTCGGTCCACTTTGATGGACTCTCCCTGCTTTATTTGGGGGCCCTTGGAACTGTTGATCTGCCTCCGGAGGTTATGGAAATGGATTCTCCCGACGTTCTCATTATTCCCGTTTCTGGAAGCGGAGTGTTGTCTGCCGCAGATGCCCAAAAATTATCGGTAAAGCTCGAGGCAAAGATCGTTATCCCGATTCTTTTTAATGAGAAAAACTTGAAGCAATTTTTGAAGGAAGCAGGAGAAGATAATACAAAACCCGTGGAGAAGTTGACCATTAAGCCTCGCGATGTGGCGGGGAAGGAAAATGAAGTCATAGTGCTTCAGGCATGAAAGATCATGCGAAATATAATCAACAAGCTTCGAGAAAGACCAAAGGATGAACAGGTTGCTGTGGCTGGCGCGACAGCCGTTGCCGTAGTTGTTGTCCTCGTTATTGTATGGGCAATTTCTTTTTTCAGAACGATTAGAGACACTGATATAAATGTCGATACTATAAACGTGCCATCAGGGAACGCCCTAAATTTAGAGGGAATAGATGATGTCAGAGAGCAATTAATCCAGAATTATAACGGCGCGTTTGAGGCGGAAATACCATCACAAGAATAGATTTCCTATACGAAAAAAGCTCGCAAGTGTGCTATTTTTTGTTATAATGACACTTCAAAATGACTCGCAATAAATCAGAAAAAAACAGTGAAGAAGGGGCGCAAAAAGCGCCTCTTTCCGGAGCAAATATAATTTCTCGCAATATCACGACTGAAATGCGGGAGTCTTATCTCGACTACGCAATGTCAGTAATTACAGCGCGCGCGCTTCCGGATGTGCGCGACGGATTAAAGCCAGTTCACCGGCGCATTCTTTATGCGATGCACGAATCCGGACTGACTGCTTCCGCTAAGACCCGAAAATCTGCAACAGTTGTGGGAGACGTTATCGGCAAATACCATCCGCACGGCGATGTTGCCGTCTATGACTCGATGGTCAAAATGGCGCAGGATTTTACTATGCGATATCCGCTTCTTATAGGTCAAGGCAATTGGGGAAGTATAGACGGAGATTCTGCCGCCGCCTATCGATATACGGAGGCAAAAATGTCGCGGCTCACGTCCGAAATGATGAAGGATATTGAAAAAGAAACTGTCGAATTTAGGCCGAATTATGACAACACAAAAGTTGAACCCGCAGTTTTACCCGCTGCGTTCCCGAATCTCCTTTTGAACGGCACTCTTGGAATTGCAGTCGGAATGGCTTCAAATATTCCGCCGCACAATCTGCGCGAAGTTTGCGAGGCAGCGGTTCATATCATTGAGAATCCAGACGCGACAACCGAAGATCTGCTCCAATTCGTTCAAGGTCCTGATTTTCCCACTGGATGTATCGCGTTCAACCAAACTGATTTGCGCCATGCATATTCCACGGGGCGCGGCGGTGTTGTTGTGCGAGGCGACGCGGAGATAACAGAAAACAAAAAGGGCGATTACCAGATCATTATCACTTCGATCCCTTTTCGAGTGAACAAGTCTGATTTGCTCACTAAGATCGCCGATCTAGTGCACGAGAAAAAATTGGAAGGGATAAAAGACATCCGCGATGAATCCACTAAAGACATACGCATTGTTATTGAACTAAAAAGCTCTGCACATCCGCAGACCGTTCTAAATTATCTATACAAGCACACCCAGATCGAGGAAACTTTTCACTACAACGTCGTTGCCCTTGTCGATGGCGTGCCGCAGACGCTTTCTCTAAAGGCGCTCATAGAATATTTTGTTGCTCACAGAAAGGAAGTCGCCACGAGGCGCTCAAAGTTTGACCTCAAAAAGGCGCAGGAGAGGGAACACATTTTACTCGGCCTTAAAAAGGCCCTCGATCATATTGATGAAATCATCAAACTTATCAAGAAGAGCCCTGACGTTGATGCGGCCCGCACGGGCTTGATGAAAACTTTTAAATTTTCCGAGATTCAGGCGAACGCGATTTTGGAAATGCGCCTGCAGAAGCTGGCGGGACTTGAGCGGAAGAAGATAGAAGATGAGCTGAAGGAAACACAGGCATTGATAGAGCTCCTTACCGCTCTTTTAAAGAGTGAAAAGAAATTGATGGAAGTCATTAAAAAGGAGA